>JACKQG010002815.1_pt1 | contig 22089 bp, 18 predicted proteins | sample 8237621 | NCBI WGS metagenome assembly JACKQG01 (sample SAMN15677084, study PRJNA649215) | marine metagenome | biome: marine; feature: Black Sea; material: saline water; isolation source: suspended particulate matter (SPM) from the Black Sea western gyre | collected 2013-06-09/2013-06-10 | depth... | reverse complement strand
AATAAAATGTATGATATACAACCTCTTGGTAGTTGGCCAGAATCATATCAATATGAAGGTAAAACAGTAAGCTATTATCGCATTCCAAAAGGCGACGGATATATTGTAAATCCAAATATTGTATCTATTGCTGATGTGCCAGAAGATCAAGGTGGACGCGTATATGTTTCATTTGTTAAATCTGCTTGGGACACGGACGCATTACCTGGACGTTCCACAGAATCTTATACCATCCAACGTAAGGATGGAGATACATGGGTTGGCTTAACGTCCGTCGGTGCTTATGGCAGTGATGAGTATGTAGTAGAAGTTTCGACTTTGAATGATTCTGATAGTGATGGAAATAATGAAGCCGATTTTCGCGTTATTGCCAACATGGATGAAGGAAACTTCGTCAGTGTTGTTGCATCTGGCTTTTCGTCTGATAATATTGCACCAGATGCTCCAGATGATCTTGGTGGTCAAATTGTAGAAGGTTCTGCCGAACTTCAATGGGCAGCTTCCACTGCAAATGACCTAGGTCACTATAATGTGTATCGTGGCGCAACGGAAGACTTTGTCCATAATGATGATTCATTCATTGGAGAAAGTGAAACATCTGACTACGTAGATGCTGCAATGGCTACTGGTGACAATTTTTACATTGTGACTGCAGTGGACGTTCATGATAATGAAAGTGATGCATCTGCTGCCGTTAGCTTAACATCCATGTCTGTGGATGGTGGCGCGGGAGTTCCTGACGTATTCGCATTACATCAGAATTATCCAAATCCGTTTAACCCAATAACGAATATTCGTTTTGATGTACCAGAGAATTCAATGGTTACTATGGCTATTTATGATCTCTTGGGACATAAGGTACGGACATTGATTAATTATGAAATGAATGCTGGATTCCACTCTATTAAATGGAATGGAACAAATGATCATGGTAATCCATTGGCATCCGGAATGTATATCTACCGAATTAATGCAGGTGGATTTCATGCGGTTAAGAAACTGGTTTTCATGAAATAAATACAGGTGATATTTGTATCACCTTTTATCAATTCATTTGATAGAAAATAAAAAGAAGAGGCAGTCAGTTTTTGACTGCCTCTTCTTTAATTAAACATGATAGTAATAGAGGAATATAAAATGTTAAATATTCCCAAATCCAACCAAACACCTTTTCCTGTTCCCCAAACACCACAATCTCCACCAGCTTCAAACATTTCTTCACTTTCATAAAAGACCGGCAATTAGTTGTGAGGGGGGAAACGCAGAATCGTTTTCTGTATTTTAGGAGAGAGTTAAACCCTTTTCACAAACAGGACCAGATATAACTCATTCGCAACCGTATTTGGAATAATATGTTTGTTAAAGAATAATTAGAGAGCTTATATTGATAGTCATATATAGGAATAAATTCCTGTATATACCGATAAATTTGGGAGTATAATCCCTATATTGCCGATAATTATAGGAGGATTTGAACATGAAACGATTAGTTACACATAAAATAAAAACTGAATTAGATCATCCGAAACGGAAAGTTGTGCTTTTGTTGGGTCAAAGACGTATAGGAAAAACCTATGAATTAAAGCGTTTGTCAGATGAAATTGAAATTTCAAAGTATTTTGATTTTGAAGATGGTAGAAATCAAAAACTATTTATCCCATCAGTGAAAGATTTAGAGCAAATATTGGGTGGAAGTGAAGTGACAGGGATTGTATTATTTGACGAAATTCAATATCTTGAAAAATCTGGATCAATTTTAAAATTGCTTTATGATCATTTCCCAAATTTGAAAGTTGTAGCAACCGGGTCTGCCTCATTCCTCATGATGAAAAATATAGGGGATAGTTTATATGGGCGTTACTTTGCATTCTATATTTTCCCATTAACTATGCGAGAAATAATAGAAGAAATAGAGATTACAGACTTTTCAATTGGTGGATTCACTCAAAAATACCATAAACCAAAAATTGATGCATCTTTAGAAACTCAACTTATATTTGGTTCACTTCCTGAAGTATTTGAAATGACGGACCTGTCTCGAAAAAAAGAAATTTTACAAAACTATATTAATAACCTGTTGTTTAAAGACATTTTTGAAATTGAACGTATTCAGCATCCGCGTATATTTAAAAACTTATTACAATTATTGGCATTTCAAATTGGTAAAATTGTAAATCCCAATGAATTATCTAAAACGCTTGGGATTGATAGAAAAACCGTTTTGGAATATATATATTTATATGAGAAATTTCATTTAATTAAAACATTAAGTCCGTTTTACAAAAATCCTAATAAGGAAATTAAAAAATCATTTAAAGTATATTTTACCGATTTGGGAATACGAAATGGTGTGATTGATGATTTTAAACTCTTGTCATTGCGCGGTGATAGAGGTGAATTATTTGAAAATTATGTTGTGAATATGTTTAAAGCAAATATCCATTATTTATCATTACCATATAAAATTTCTTTTTGGAGAAATTTTAAACAAGCGGAAGTAGATTTAATTTTAGAAAACACTAACACAGGAAAATTGAATCCAATTGAAATAAAATGGAATAAAAATAAAATGCCGTCGCGTGCGTTTCGAAATCAATATGAAGATCAAATTGAACAAGAGTATTGTGTGAATAAAGAAAATTTATGGAAATATATTTAATATATAAACGATAACCGAAAACCAATTAGAACATTCACCATAGTGTTGATTCTTTCGTCTTCATTCCTTTTGAGTTAGGAAATAAATACAGGTGTTATTTAAATCGCTATTTATCAATTAATTTGATAAAATTATCAAGTGAAGAGGCAGTCAGTTTTTGACTGCCACTTCTTTTTTATGCATACCTTTCTTCATTAAATTCACCAGTGAAAAATAACACACCTTACTGTAATAGCTTATTTCAATACTCCCGTTTTAAGACACGTGAAGTACAGGTGGGGAATGTAAGTATTGGAGGCGATCAACCCATTTGTATCCAATCTATGACAACAACCGATACCATGGATACCAAGGGCACTGTGGAGCAATCTATTCGTATGATTGATGCAGGATGTGAAATTGTACGTATAACTGCTCCCAGCAAAAAAGAAGCAGAAAATTTAAGGAATATCCGTGATGAGCTTCACCGCCGTGGCTATTTACAACCATTGGTAGCCGATATACATTTTACGCCAAACGCTGCGGAAATTGCCGCACAAATCGTGGAAAAAGTGCGCATCAATCCTGGGAATTATGCTGATAAGAAAAAATTTGAAATTTTAGAATACACTGATACTCAATATGATGAAGAATTAGAACGTATCAGAGATCGCTTTTTACCACTTGTGAAAATTTGTAAAGAAGAAGGAACGGCCATGCGTATCGGTACGAATCATGGATCACTATCCGACCGAATCATGAACCGTTACGGAGATACTCCGTTGGGAATGGTAGAATCTGCCATGGAATTCACCCGAATCTGTATGGATGAAAATTTTCATGACATCATTTTTTCCATGAAAGCAAGCAATCCCCAAGTGATGGTTCAGGCATATCGCTTATTAGTGGCAACCATGATGAATGAAGGGATGGATTATCCTCTACATTTGGGTGTAACAGAAGCAGGAGGAGGAGAAGACGGCCGAATAAAATCTGCTGTGGGAATAGGCACATTATTGGAAGATGGATTAGGCGATACAATTCGAGTTTCATTGACAGAAGAACCGGAAGCTGAAATCCCTGTAGCAAAAGCGTTGGTTGACCGTTACTCTTCACCTCGCACTGCTCAATTACCCGAAATGGATACACAATATTTTCATCCGTATGAATATATAAAACGTCAATCTTTAAACGAGAAAAATATAGGCGGAGATAATGTTCCCAGAGTGATGATTGATTTGAGTGATTTGGAAAAAATCACACCAGCAGACTTAAAGCATTGTGGCCATTATTATAATGAAGAACTAGATAAATGGTCCACGGCTGATGCAGCAGCTGATTATGTGTATGTAGGAAATGGAAGTATCGATTTTGAACTTCCGGGTATGGTGAGTATAATTCAGGATTCAGATGTTTGGTCTGAAACGCCTCAAACATATCCATTGATTACAGATGATTATTCAAACTTATCAACTGAATTGAATTTTGTTCGTTGTTCTCATTCAAACGTAAATAATGATTTTTTAGAATCTCTTCCACACAACTCTGTATTGATTATGGAAGCGGAGACTGATCATGCCATGGCAGAAATGCGAATTGCATTTTTAACATTAAAAACAGAAATACCTGTAATAATGAAACGCGAATTCAACGAATTAGATGAAGAGCACTGCCGTTTATATTCATCAATAGATTTTGGCGGCCTTCTCATTGATGGCTTCGGAGATGGAATTTGGCTAAACTCAAAACATAATAATAAATTTATCAATCAAACATCTTTTGGTATTTTGCAAGCAACTCGAACACGCATTTCAAGAACGGAATATATTTCGTGTCCTTCCTGCGGCCGAACATTGTTTAATCTTCAGGATACAACTGCAATGATCCGCAAGCGTACCGACCATTTAAAAGGTCTGAAAATCGGCATCATGGGATGTATTGTAAATGGTCCGGGCGAAATGGCGGATGCTGACTATGGTTATGTGGGAAGTGGGAATGGTGTCATATCATTATACAAAGGAAAAGAAGTGGTGCGAAAAAATATTCCAGCGGAAAATGCAGTGGATGAATTAATCGAATTAATTAAAGAATATGACGATTGGGTAGATAAGTGATTGGCGAGCGGAATTGAAAAAAACAGCAGGTGTCGTCGTGAGACACTCACTCAATCATTCAGTCAATCACCAGCTACCAGTTACCAATCTGCCAATCACCAAAATCCAACTTGAGCACTTTGATTTGATAGTTTTGTCTTCGTAGTTTGGACTGATAATTCGGAAACAGGTAAGCTATGAATAAGTTAATCATCCCACTATTTTTAATTTCATTTATTTGGCCACAAGACTTTGAGCCGACAAATATGTCGCCCATTGTGGCCTATTGGAAAACATTAACTCCCGATCAAAAAGAGACATATTTATTTTCTTATATGACCCAAACATATGAAACATATGATGAATTAAAAAATGAATTGGGTCATACGGAATTAACAAAATGGTATTATGACAATCGCGCAGAATTGGTTTTTGGTATATTTGACCAATTAGAGGAAAATGATTTGGATGAATTTGTCGGGTGGATAGATGAATTCTACAGCCATGACGATTTTGTGAATAAACCATTTTATGAAGCCATGGCTTTTGCTTTTCGTTTTCAGCAGGCGGCTGGTGAAACACTTTGGGAAAAATATGAAAATGTAAAATATGGAAAAATTAAGCCCAGCGAAGAGTAAATGAAATTATTAAAACCGAAATTCCTGGTAGAATGGAATGAAATTCGTAAAGAGGGTGGCTATAAATTATTGATCAAAAAAAAAGGATGGGTGGTTTTAGCTGCATTTGTTGTTTTTTATCTAATACGTGATTCGATCCTATATTTGTTGATTCCCTACCTCGCTTTCAAGGGCATCATCACGTGCAATTAATGCTGGCCAAGGCATTAAGCTCCGCCATTCTCGGAATTGATGCCTATGTTGTTGAAGTAGAAGCACACCTGACCGGCGCCAAATTACCTAAATTCAGAACCGTGGGTCTACCGGAAGGTGCCGTAAGAGAAAGTAAGGAACGGGTTCGGGCTGCAATAAAAAACAGCGGCTATAAGTTTCCCCACAAACATGTTACTATCAACTTGGCGCCTGCAGATATACGCAAGGAAGGTAGCGCATTTGATCTGCCAATGGCGATTGGTATCCTGGCCGCAATAGGTGAAATCAAACATGACCATTTAGAAAAAATGCTGTTGTTAGGTGAACTGGCATTGGATGGCAAATTGCGTCCAATTAAAGGAGCGCTGCCGGTGGCAATTTGCGCAAGAGATAAAGGAATTAAGGGAGTCGTTTTACCGGAAGAGAATGCCAGCGAAGCGGGAGTGGTGGATGGTATAAAAGTTGTGGGAGTTAAATCGCTGGCTGATGTGATCGCTATTTTAAATGAGCAAGAAACAGCAGAGCCAATTGTTGTAGACCAAAAAGCCATGTTCAAGAATTACAAAAATTATCATGTGGATTTTGATGATGTAAAAGGGCAGGAGCAGGTAAAACGTGCATTGGAAGTTGCCGCTGCAGGAAGTCACAATGTTATCATGATCGGTCCACCAGGAAGCGGTAAAACAATGTTGGCCAAGCGCTTACCGACTATTCTACCGGAATTGGTTTTGGATGAAGCATTGGAAACAACCAAGATACATTCCGTTGCCGGCATTTTGCCTGACGGTCAAGGTATCATTGCCACCCGTCCGTTTCGTGCACCCCACCACACCATTAGTGATGCTGGACTCATTGGCGGTGGTACAATCCCCAGACCCGGAGAAGTCAGTTTATCTCATAATGGTGTTCTCTTTTTAGATGAACTGCCGGAATTCAAAAAAAATGTTTTAGAGGTTATGCGCCAGCCATTGGAAAATGGTGAAGTTACCATTGCTCGTGCATCTATGTCATTAAGTTATCCGTCACGTTTTATGCTAGTTTCAGCCATGAATCCTTGTCCGTGTGGATATGCCACCGATCCCCAAAATGAATGCTCATGCAATCCGCAATTGATTCAAAAATACATGAGCCGTATATCCGGTCCGCTCATGGATCGGATCGATATTCATATAGAAGTTCCGGCTGTACCATTTGCAGACCTCGCGGGAAAAGAAGCGGGTGAAAAATCTGAATCTATTCGTGAAAGAGTTCAATCTACACGGCAAGTTCAATTGAATCGATATAAATCAACAGCAGGAATGTTTAGCAATGCGCAAATGGAAACAGGGGATTTGAATACGTATTGTAAGCTAGGAAAAGAAGCAGCTGCATTGTTAAAACAAGCCATGGAAAAATTGGGTCTCTCCGCCAGAGCTTATGACAGAATTTTGAAAGTGTCCCGCACGATAGCTGATCTGGAAAAAGAAGAAAATATTCAGCCTCAGCATGTGAGCGAAGCAATCCAATATCGGAGTTTGGACAGACAACTTTGGTTAGAGTAATTCATCATTGAAGTACATATCCAAACCGTGGTAAAATTTATCCATGGAAAAAAGGTTTTTATTCGTTTTTTCATTTATATTTTTAAACTTTCTTTATCCCCAAGCAGATAAACCCACCGAATATTGTTCTAAAGCGTTGATGACAGAGCGGATGATAAACGTTCAATCAACTCTCACTGAATACCAAGGAATGATTGACATTACGTATTATAAAATTGATTTAGACATTGACTTTATTAATAATGACTTAGATGGTGAAGTGCATGTGAACGGACATGTAGGATTCCAACAACCGGACTCCATTGAATTAGATTTCACAACTGAATTGACTGTGGATTCTGTTTATCTGTATGAGGCATTGACAAATTTTGTTCATGAAAATAACCTGTTAAAAATTCCCGCACCTGGTTCGACAATTCCTGAAGGGTACGAATTTCAAGTGACTGTATTTTATCACGGAACACCTCCTCAATCCGGATTCGGTTCGTTCGCCTTCGATTGGCACAACGGGTTTGATCATGTCTGGACTTTATCCGAGCCCTATGGATCACGGACATGGTGGCCTTGCAAGGATGATCCATCGGACAAAGCGGATTCAGTCGATATAATTATTACAGTTCCGGAAAATCAGATTGTAGCATCAAATGGATTGCTTGTATCCGAATTGGATATGCCAAATAATCGAAAAAAATACCATTGGAAAGAGTCCTATCCGATTTGTACGTATTTAGTTTCCCTGGCAATTTATCCCTATACAGTTTGGCAGGATTTTTATGTATCAGTAAATGGTGATTCTATGCCGATTGATTTTTACGTTTATCCGGAAAATTATAATCTATCCCACACCAATTATTTAATGACGAAAGATATGATTTCCTTATTTGCTGAAAAGTATGGGGAATATCCATTTATTAATGAAAAATACGGACATGCTGATTTTGGTTGGGGTGGAGGAATGGAACATCAAACTCTGACGAGTATGGGCGGATATTCTCAATGGCTCATTGCCCATGAATTAGCACACCAATGGTGGGGTGATTTAATCACCTGCACCAGTTTTCATCATATCTGGTTGAACGAGGGATTTGCCCGTTACGGGGAAGCCCTTTGGGAAGAATTCATCGGTGGTGAAGAAGCGTATAAATCCTACATGTCGAATCACGCTTTCTATGGTCCTGGATCGATTTATGTAGAAAATCCAGAAAATATTAGTGATATTTTTAACGGTAATCTATCCTATAACAAAGCCGGTTGGGTTGTACATATGCTCCGGCATGTTGTGGGGGATAGTACATTTTTCGAGATTTTACATTCCTATTCTTCCAATGATTCTTTAGCATACGCTTCGGCGACGACTGAAGATTTCCAGGCGGTTTGCGAAGACGTATCCGGATTAGATTTGGATGATTTTTTTCAACAATGGATTTATGGTGAGCGATATCCGAAATATGCCGTCTCATGGGAGATATTGGATACGGATGAATTAATTGTTGTTATCGAGCAAACGCAAAATTGGCAATTCTTTCACATGCCCGTTGATTTGCGAGTCGTATTCGAATCGGATACTTTGGATTTTGCCGTGGATAACAATGGCGCTTATCAGCAATACAATTTGGGCTTAATCGGTACGTCCGTGGTGGAAGTAAAATTAGATCCCGATAATTGGATTTTGAAAAGTGTGGAGTATAATGTATCCATTGATGAGGAAAATAATTTACCAAAATCTTTTTCATTATTGCCTGTTTATCCCAATCCATTCAATCCAACTGCCACCATTCGGTATAGCGCATCGGCAAAAAATTCTTCAATATTGCAAATATACGATATAACCGGCAGGCTAGTTGAAACATTGGTTAATGGTGTAACTGATCCTGGTGATCATGAGGTTGTCTGGAATGCATCCAACTATTCAAGTGGTGTGTATTTTGTGCGGCTTCAAAGTGGTAAGTATATTGATACACAAAAAATTATTTTGATGAAATGATGGATTGGAATAATAAACTTTGCTAAAGTTTCCTGCCAAAAAACAGGCGGACAGGCAAACTCCCGATAAGTTAAATAAGATTAAATTAATACCATAAAAGAAGGAAAATATGCATTTAATCATATCCACAAGTTTGCGACCAGATTGTCGAACACTCTCTTTGGCTAAAAAAGCATACACATTATTTAGTGAAAATAATGCACAAGCTGAAATTATCAATCTGGAAACAATGAATCTTCCTTTTTGTGATGGAGGAGACTGTTATAAAGATCAAGCCGTCATAGATCTCACTAATAAAATAAAGGTCGCTAATTCACTGATTATTGCAAGTCCTGTATATAATTATTACCTCAATGCAGTCGCAAAAAATCTATTGGAACTTACCGGAAGTGGGTGGAATGATAAAGTAGTCGGATTTATTTGTAACGCCGGAGGTGATAAGAGTTTTATGTCTGTCATGCCCTTTGCAAATAGCATTATGCTGGACTATAGATGCAAGGTTATTCCCAAGTTTGTATATGCCACAGGTGATATGTTTGAAGGGAAAGAAGTGATAGAATCAAATTTGACAGAAAGAATTAACGAATTAGTTAAGTCAATTCTATCACAATCTTAAGTATGTGTAACTGAACACGCCTTCCGCCAATTTTTATACCAACTAGCAAATCTCCACCATTCCCAAAACGTATCTTTCTTGATTGCTGAAAATGTACGGCGTTGGTATTCCAATGATTGTTCCGGTGTCATTCGGTAGGTACGCCTCGGATCCCCATGTAGACCCTCGACAACTATCCATTGTCCCTTAACATAGACAAGAGTATGTTTATTTGCTTCACCTCCGGATGGGTTTAGTAAATAAACATGAATCAAATCTTCTACTCCGGCCAGTTTTCTGCGCCAGTTTATGGCAAGTGTCGGAACTTTTAATGTTTCATATGTGAGCGGTGTAAATAAAACAGATAGAATTCTCCAAGATTCTTCAGGATTGATTTTACCATCTTTGGAATGGCTGATCATGTTGAGGATATTCTGCTTTTGGAGGGGGACAAGAAAATCAATATCATCATCAATTCCTTTAGTAAATGTGATTTTATCACCTTGATGATGGACGGTGAATTTGTCATCCATACCTTCCACAGTAATTCCTAATTTGTCAAAAACGCCACGGAAATAATCAACAATTTCTGGAGTCTGCATTATATTATTCCATGCAGCCATTGCTGATTCAAGTTCTTGTGCCATTACATTACTGATGATTGCACAGTAGAGGATTAGATGTTTCATATGGCCTCCCTATTGGTTGAAAGAATTTGTGTAAAGTATATTATTCAATCAATATATAATCCTATTCAAATTATCCTTTATATATAGATTTATTTCTAATACTTCATTTGTCTTCCACGATTCGCCATTTTCTTTGACGCAAAGAAAACGGCTACAAAAGAAACAGTCGCTGTGGAAAATTTTATCAATCAAAGTCATCGTTTCGGGAATGATTTTAAACTCAAAACCGATCCGCCAACCGACGGACGGTTTTTCAGACACAAAATCATTCTAATCCTCAAATCTGACTTGATTTTACTGATAAAATTTCCCAAGGCGACGACTCTGCCAATGTTAGCATCCCGTACTCCGTACATGTAGTGTCGGAGTTACCAGGCTTTAGTCCCATCTCTCAGTCCATCTGACAGACGAACGAAAGACAGGCTTATGTTTTTCCTAATCCCAATCCTAATCCATATTATTGTTTAGATTCTGACAATGAAACGCATCATTTTATTCACTCTTTTTCTATTTTCATGTGCACCGGTTTCTGTTGTTATAGATCGATATGATAATCAGCAGGTAAAAACGGTTAAAATCATGAAAGTACAAAAAAAGGATGGTATGAAAGATTCGACACTAGTTGAATTACTGACGTATCATTCTAACGGACAATTGGCATCGTCTACAGATATGTTACGGAATATCCGCCATGGGAAACATGTTGCGTATTCACGGTCCGGGGAAGTCATAGCAAAAGGCAAATTTGAAAATAATCGTAAAAGTGATAAATGGGAATGGTTTGGGAGTGATGGAAAAACGGATTCATTAAGAACATTCGAAAAAGGAATGCTTTCCGGTAAAAGTATCGATTATTCTTCCGCCGGAAAGAAAACGCGTGAAATAATGTATCAAAATCACACATATCATGGTAAATCCATTCAGTTCAATGACAATGGGAAAAAGTCTTTAATTGGTGAATATATGCACGGAATTCCCCATGGGAAATGGACGTGGTTTAACATATCCGGAAAAAAAGAACGAATCGTCACATATAAAAAAGGAATTAAAGATGGGCCTGTATCCATATGGAATGACAAAGAAAAAAAGGCAATGACAGGCACGTATATAAATGATAAAAAAGATGGTGAATGGAAATGGTATAGTGATAATAAAGGATTGGATTCCCTCATACAATTTTCAAATAATCAGTATATGGGTAAATACAAGATCTGGCATGTGAATGGTCAAAAAGCTGTGATAGGAGAATATCAAAATGGTATCAAAACAGGAGAGTGGAAATGGTATTCCATAAACAGTAATCTGGATTCAACAAAAACATTCACGAATGGAATACTTGATGGACAAGTACAATTATATTATAGCAGTGGAGATGCTAAAAGTAAAGTATCTAATATAATTGTAGAACAATTGGAGGAGACAATTAAAAAAGTGAAGCATAAGATTTTCCCAGGTGATAGTAAGATTAAGAGTAACATGACGTATTTGAATGGCAAACTCCAAGGTGTAAAAATTGATTATTATTCAAATGGTCAGGAACAATCATCTTGGACGTATGACATGGGAATTCGAAGCGGCCCGTTTACGGTATGGAATTCATCCGGATTGAAAAAAGAAAGGGGGACATATTTGAATGATAAACCCAATGGAGTTATTTATAATTGGTATGGTCATGGACAATTATTCAGCATAACGACATATTCAAAAGGAGACTTCCACGGTGTTATGCGCATATACAGTCCCAGCGGTGTTATTACAAAAGAGGCGTATTCTTATTTTGGTCAACCCCTCTGCCAATTTGATTATTTTGATAACGGCAGGATTAAACAAGTCCAGCTTTTTAAACGAAACAAAGTTGTTTTTCAAAAAAACTGGAATAATCTTGGGATGGAAACAACAATTACACTATTTAAAACTGGGATAACCACAAAAACAAAACGCTTTTCTTCCGGAAATTTGCGATATGAAAAATCCATGAAAGGAAATGAATTACATGGATTGTCATGGGCATTTAATGAAGATCATGCGTTGGAGTATCTATCACTGTATATTGATGGGAAACATGTTTTTCGCAGAGATTATTTTCTGGAAGTAAATGACTATAAAGATTATATTTTTCCTAATAGTGAATTACAGGTTGTCGTAAAAATAGAAGTAGATGAGAATTAAAACTATACGTTGTAATTTCGCAGCCTTATGATAGATCAAATACTAGAACTATACACAATTTGGGCACCGCCCGTAATCACAATTGCAGTTGGAATTATATCCGGCTGGATATTTAAACGTTTTTTTCATAGTCGAATAAAAAAAATCACTTCCAAAACATCTTGGAAAGGTGACGATATTATTTTCGGTGCAATTGAGAAATATATCGTTTACTGGTTTTTCCTCGTAGCCTTTTATATGGCAGCAGGCAGTATGGAAATCGGTGCTCCGTATAATCATTACGCTGCAAAATTAGCCATGACGCTGCTAATGCTATCCATCACTATGACAGCTTCAACCTTGGCGATAGATTTACTCAATGAATGGTCGGCCAGCAAAGGATCACGATTTCCTTCAACGGCTATTTTTTCCAATCTGGCTCGTATAACAATTCTTGCCATTGGTTTAATGATAATCCTCCAGTCCTTTGGCATTTCAATTGCGCCTATTTTGACAGCATTGGGTGTGGGTGGTCTTGCCATATCTCTGGCGTTGAAAGATACTTTATCAGATTTTTTCGCTGGATTACATATTTTATTATCCCAAAAAGTCAGGATTGGTGATTTTGTCGAGCTGGATAGTGGTCAAAAGGGATATATAACCAATATTACATGGCGTAATACGACTATGGTGGAACGAGCCAATAATGTAATCAGCATTCCCAATAATAAATTATCTCAAGCCATTACGAAAGATTATGATTTAAAAGATACAAGCTATTCAGTTAAAATTGCAGTCGGTGTTGCCTATGACAGTGATTTAGAACAAGTAGAACGTGTAACTACAGAAGTAGCTCAATCTGTCATTGATGACTTGGATGTGGCTAGTAAGGATTATACACCAATTGTACGTTTTCAGGTCTTTGCTGATTCCAGCATTAATTTTACAGTTTATATGCGTGCCGGTAAATATGGCGATCATCATCCAATGGTTCATGAATTTATTAAACGCTTGCATAAGCGCTTTGATGAAGAAGGTATTGAAATCCCATTCCCAATGCGTACAGTTGTTCAAAAAAAATCATCTGAATGAAATCAATCATAATAACCGGTGCTCTTTTTGCCGGACTTGCCGTTTTATTGGGTGCGTTCGGTGCTCATAGTCTAAAAGCAAAAGTTTCGCCTGAAGATCTTTTGATTTTTGAAACGGGTGTAAAGTATCATATGTATCATGCCCTAGGGCTGATTTTAGTCGGCCTACTTGGATTTCATTTCCCGATGGATGTCATTCATCTGCCCTCACTATTATTAATAATCGGAGTTGTTATTTTTTCCGGCAGTTTATATGTGTTGGTATTAAGTGGAGCACGATGGTTTGGAGCCATTACTCCCTTTGGCGGCCTTGCTCTTATTTCCGGTTGGTTATTGCTCGCTTTCAGATTATACCGCGCATAATCATTATTTAATGACAGATAAATCAACCCTCAACCGCCACATATCCATGTGGACGGCATCTTCATTTGTTGTTGCATCTATGATCGGTACAGGCGTTTTTACAAGTCTCGGTTTTCAACTCAATGATATTCAATCCATTTTTCCACTTATTATGTTATGGATTGTGGGTGGTATTGTTGCTTTATGCGGTGCACTTTCGTACAGTGAACTAGGGGCTGCCTTACCAAGGTCCGGAGGTGAATATCATTTATTAAGCAGAATCATTCATCCTGCAATTGGATTCGCAGGTGGATTTGTATCAGCAACAGTTGGATTCTCTGCACCTGCGGTGTTGGCAGCTATGGCATTGGGCAAATATTTAACAGCTGTGTTTCCGACATTTGATCCTACGTGGGTTGCGTTTTTTATGATTCTATTCTTTCATTTACTCCATACTTTCAGTTTGAAATGGGGCACCTTATTTCAAGGATGGTCAACGGGAATTAAAGTTATTCTTATTTTTATTTTTATTTTGGCAGGTTTTATGATGAGCAATCATCAGGTTATTTCAATTCTTCCAAAACCAGGTGATACTAATTTAATAATGAGCTCAGGATTTGCGGTAAGTCTAGTGTGGGTGTATTATGCATACACAGGTTGGAATTCAACGATATATTTTGCAGGTGAAGTTAAAAATCCTCAAAAGGATTTACCCCGTTCATTACTTTTAGGAACATCATTCGTAATGGTATTGTATGTGCTGTTAAACTATATTTTCCTTTATACAGCACCTATGTCTGATATGGCTGGTCAGGTGGAAGTAGCCTATATATCCGGATTAAGAATTTTCGGTCAAACTGGAGCAGGAATTATTGGAATTGGAATTTCTATTTTACTTTTATCCACCGTAAGCAGTTATGTATTTATTGGGCCACGAATCATGGAAACGATGGGGGAGGATTTCAGCTATATTGGTATTTTATCAAAAAAAAATAGTCAGGGAATTCCTATGTATGCATTTATTTTACAATTGGTTATTTGTCTGTTATTTATTTTTACTTCATCTTTCGAACAAGTGTTAATGTATACAGGTATTGCCCTAATCATTACAAATTCTGCAACTGTCGCAGCTGTGTTTGTTTTGCGTAAACGTGAACCAGAATTGCCAAGACCCTATAAAGTGTGGGGATATCCTTGGACGCCTGCATTATTTTTGGCTGTAAATGTTTGGATATTATATTATACGTTTAAAGAGCAAACGTTTGAATCTTTCATTGGAGCATCTTTATTTGTAGTCAGTATAATTCTATATTATTTCGGAAAAAAGTTTGAACAAAAACAGCAAAACTAAACCGTTGGTGTTAGATGGCGCCATGGGCACCGAATTAGTACGCAATGGTGTTGAATTACCTTTACCCATTTGGTCTGCAGATGCAAATTTGGATCATCCGGATATTGTATTAAATATTCATCAGGAATATGCAGCGGCTGGTGCGGATATTATTACGACAAATACATTTCGTACCACAACGTACACGTACCGTAAAGCGGGATATACAAAACAAAGAGCTCAAGAAAGAGCATACGACAGTTTAATGTCTGCTGTGGATTTGGCACGAAAATCGGCTGTCGATACTATGAAAGTTGCCGGTTCAATTACAGCAATTGATGACTGTTATTCACCGGAGTTATATCCAGGAAAGGGTGCCGCTGAAGACACATTTGGTGAATTGGTTGAATGGTTTAGTGAAGCAGGCGTGGATTTGCTCTTATTTGAAACAATGGGTAATTTTGAAGAAATAGAAATTGCTCTAGAAGCAAGCCTAAATATTGAAATAAATTGTTGGTTCAGTTTAATATTAAAAGATGGTAAACATATTCTTGATGGTCATTCCTTGGATGAAGCTATCAATTTGATTAAAACATTTCCAATCTCTTGTTTAATGCTCAATTGCAATAAGATTGAAACAACACCTAGCGCTCTTAAACTTTTTTTATCTCTTTGGACAAATGATTGGGGTGTTTACTCAAATTTGGGCGTAACTGATTTTGATAATGATTATTTTGATATTATAAATGATTCTAACTTTAAAGAAAGTATTTCATTGTTTTTAGAGTTTAATCCTGCAGTCATCGGTGCGTGTTGCGGATCAACTCCAAAACACATTGATATGATAAAAAATTTGATAAATGAAAAAATGGTCGTCCATGAATGACACGAATTTCAAAAATAAATAAAATAGGTTAGTAGTTGGATGTTAGACTTCATAAGTAGAAAAGCACCAGTGGCAGTGTTTCTTTCACCCATCCGGTTATTCATTTTTCACATCTTACATATACCATTTTCCATCTCCCATATTTTCCCATTTAATCATTATTAAAAACAAAACACGGAAAATTAAAAATGAATCAAATTCGTTATATAACACTATTACTTCTACTTTTTCCCTTTTTAAGTATGAACCTTTTAGTCCAAAATTATATGTTGGATTGTGATGGAATGGGCTATTATTTAAGCATAAATTCTAAATAGTCACCTAAACCATATAGTTGGAGTTAAAATGAAGAATTACAATGAAAGGATAACAATTGAACCGGGAAAACGTGGCGGGAAACCATGTATTCGAGGAATGCGAATTACAGTTTATGATGTTTTAGATTACTTGGCCTCTGGAATGACAGAAAATGAAATCATAAAAGATTTCCCAGATTTAACACATGAGGATATTCGTGCTTGCTTGGCATTTGCAGCAGATCGTGAAAGAAAGTTGGAAATTGCTGCTGTTTTGTGAAGCTACTGTTTGACCATAATATATCTTATTTGCTCATTCATCGGATTGAAAAATTATTCCCTATTTTCCCATTTAATCATTCAACCATTCAGGAAACAAAATGTATTTAAAGATCAAACCATTTAACACTGTAGTAAAAGAATTATACGAAAATCATGGTCATTTTCATGATGGCGATGCGGGAAATGATTTATTTGTCGTTACGGAACAAACGATTAAAGCAGGTGAATCCACTCTAATCCATTTGCAGATTGCATGCGAAAATACTGAAAATAACCCATATTTATTAATGCCTCGCTCTAGTATTGCCAAAACACCATTAAGGTTGAGTAATTCCATTGGTCTGATTGACGGTGGTTATCGCGGAGAAATTATGGCAGCTGTTGATAATATCAAGACTGAAGATTATACAGTAGAACCGGGTCAGCGATTGTTTCAATTGGTTGCCATGGATGGTTCACCTATACATTTTGAATTGGTCGATGAATTATCCGATACGACCAGAGGAAGTGGAGGCTTCGGCAGTACAGGGAAATAAAATATAATCTTGTGCTTTTAATTAATTTGAAATTTTACAGTACACTTCGTTAGAAAATGATTTTATTTAGAAGAATCTTCAATCCATTATGGTTTTCGAACAATTAACAATAAAGTTGGGATTGTTCGAACTTTAGAGAATTTTGGGCATGCCTATGAAGGACTGGGTGATTATGACAAAGCCTTATACATTTTTAATCAAGCACTTGAAGTTGGTCGGAAAAACGATTTTGAGGAAATAATGATTATGGAATTGCGCCATGGTGTTGAAATATTGAGTTTTATCAAGAAAGATTTGTATGATCAAGTCACCAAATAAATAGAAAAACATGCTAAATATTAATTTAATTAAGATTTTATTCATAATCTCGATCATTTATTCTGGAGCAATTTTTGCCCAGGAAAAGAAAATCAATATTTCAAAAAACCCCATTTTGAATCAACTCCAATCTTTAGATTCACTGGCAAATGCAAAATTGAATAATGATTCATTTGAAGCATTAAAAGTCGCTAATGATGGATTATTACTGGCTGTGGAAAATAATAATTTGAGATATCAGTCCGGTTTTCAGTCCATTATTGGACATGTCATGTCTAATATTGCTTTATGGGATAAAGCCATTGAACATTATTTATTGGCTTTAGAATTGGAAATACAGAAGGGAGACAGCAGTGGAATGGCATGGCAAACCATGTCTATTGGCACGGTCTATTTGCGACAGGACAGATATGATACTGCTTTGAATAAATATAAAGAAGCCTTTGAATTATTCAAGCAAATAAATGATCATTACGGCATGGCTGTCTCTTTGCATAATCAAGGACATACCAATGATAAATTGGAAAAATATGATATTTCAAAAGAAAATTATTTTGCCGCAAAAGACCATTGTGTAGAATCGGGTGATGATAGAATAATCGCTTATAATTTAATGTTAATTGCCAGTGCCTATGAGAAATTGGAAATGTATGATATTGCCATCCAAACCTTGAATGAATCCACCGACATTTATACTGAAATACAAGATCAATATTTAATTTATTCTAATTATCTCATGTTAACGGATATATGGTTATCTATTGGAAATGTTGATTCAACGCTTCATTATTTGAAACAGACAGGAGCAAAATTAAACCATAGTCGGTTTTTCCGGGAATTGCCCAGATTTTATATGTTTCAGGCTCGGTTTTACAAGGATTTGAAACAATATGATGAAGCGTTATTAAATCTTGATAAAGGAATAAAATCTGCTGAAAAAAATAATTTCAATAATAGTAAACATGATTTGATGAAATTAAAAATTGAAATTCACAAAATCTTGGGGAATCATGATGTATTACTTGAATTGTACCCCAAGATTATTGAATTAAAAAATAAACTCCATACATTGCGGATTGATTTGAATGTGACAAAATCAGAATATCAAATTCTCCAGTATGAAAAAGATAAAGAATTGCTTGTGAAAGAATTTGAAATTGAGAAACAGAAATCTATTCGCAAGTTTTATACGATCGTGTCCATTTTATCCTTAATCATTCTCATTGGATTGATTTACCGCTATTTTCATATGAAACGAACAGCCCAAGAACTCCTGGAAAAAAGCCAAAAAATTCACCAATTAGAAACAGAAAAGTTAGATACAGAAATTCATTTTAAAGAAAAACAGCTTATGACAAAGGCTATGAATTCAGCTCAAAACAGGGAGTGGCTCATTGAATTAGCGAAAGATTTGGAACATTCCAGAGACCCGAAACAAATTGTTCGAAAAACAACACAGAATATCAGAGAAAAATTATCATCCTTCGATGATTGGAATGAATTTGAAAGCTGGTTTTTAGAAATTCATCAGGACTTTTTTGATACATTGAATAAATCATTTCCCGAATTAACACAACGTGAAATTCAAATTTGTGCATTTCTCAAATTAAATATGGTAACAAAAGATATTGCCAATCTTACCAATTTAACTGTTGCATCCGTTGATGTATATCGTTCTAAAATACGAAAAATAATGAATCTATCGCCGGAAGATAACTTGGTTAAATACATTCAGAATATCGTTTAATACTGTTTTAAGGAGTGGCCCGCCGAGAGTGACCATTCCAAAATTATTTTCATTTTTAAGATATTGATAAGGTCAATATCGTATGAGTTGTTTCTAATTTGGGTGCATGAAACAGCGCAAAAAAAAGCTCGAGCACGCTTCCCATGAATCCCCAACCATAGGGAAAATCATCGATAAACAGGAATCCAAATTAAAGTTAATCAAATCTATGATTAGCTTAAAATCCAATAAACCAAAAGATGGTAAATCATTATCCATAGAAAATAATTCCAAACAGATTAAAAAATGAAAATTATGAAAATATCGATACTAATTAAAATTTTACACAGCCTTCTTTTCATCATTTGTATTTCAGCCTGTGGAGACGATGATCCGACTCCCCGCACATTCTCAAATCCACCTGTTACCGATCAGGGAGAGTGGGTTGTGAATTCGAATGACTATCAGGATTTTATGACCATCGTCGCCGAAATTCATTTGGATGATGAACCGGTTTGTAATGTCGATGATATTTTGGCAGCATTCAGTGGTTCGGATGTTCGCGGTGTGGCAACACCTTACAATCATCTTGATTGTGTTTTATTCAATCTTATTGTTTACAGTAACGAAGGCGGAGAAGCCATCACGTTTGGCGCCTATCTATCGGATGAAAGCAAAACAGTTGCTTGTTCTAATGAAATAACTTTTGAAGCTGGCTTGGGTCTCGGCTCACCGGACACGCCCTATATCATTGAAATTAAATAAAAAGGAAAATAACCATGTTAAAACCAACTACAAAATCTCTCTTTTCAGTAGAGAAGAGTATCATGCTTGTGCTGCTTATGATAAGCTTCATTTTTGCAACGGACCCAATCCTGAATATCCAGGGCGTTTTACGTGATTCAGACGGGCAAGCTGTAACGGATGCAGATTATCAACTCTCATTTTATTTATACGATGCCGAAACGGGTGGTTCTGCCATTTGGAATGAGACCCATTCCAGTGTTACCCTGACTAATGGTGTCTATTCAACAACTATTGGTGGCGCAAGTTCATTGGGGACTTTGGCCTTTGATGTGCCTTATTATATGGCGGTTGGCGTAAATGGTGGCGCTGAATCAACACCAAGAATTCCCCTTTCTTTATCGCCTTATTCTTTAAGTGTGCGTGGTGTTGATAATGTATTTCCAAGTTCCGGAAATGTGGGAATCGGAACTAATTTACCCGACAGTAATGTTGAATTACATGTTATTGGTAAAACTTATACAACGGGAAATATATATACCAGTAACGCTGTTTCAGTGAATTACGGAGTATTATTTAATAATAATCCGAATCTAGGTTATTCATATTCTGATGCAGATATTTTATATGATTATCCCACTGAAGAATTCCATATTAGGCAATATGTAGCAGGAATTACTAAAACAACCCTTGTTATACAAGGCAATAGCGGTGATGTTGCGGCTCTATCGGGTAGATTGAAAGATAAAACAGGATATGTTTCTCCCGTAGGAGCTGTCATTGCCTTTGCTGGAAGTGCTGCACCAGACGGTTGGCTTCTTTGCGACGGTTCAGAATATAATATAGGCAGTCATGGGGAGCTTTTTAATGTCATCAGCTACACATACGGTCAAGGAAATGGTAACAATTTCAAGGTACCAGATTTGCGAAGACGGATTCCTGCAGGAACAACAAACGATTCTAATGATGGTTGGTTTGGAACAATGGGTCATACTGGCGGTTCTGAAACCCATACTCTTTCAGTTGATGAAATCCCAAGTCATGCTCATAGCTCTTTCCATGGAATCTACCAAAACAGTGCACATACTGACTACCCATCTGCTTGGGGTGACGCGAATAGTTCGGTTTGGGAAACTACTAAACACGCTGCCGAATATACTGGTGGTGGTGCGTCTCACAACAATATGCCGCCTTATGTTGTAATGAATTACATTATTAAATATTAAAATGTTTTTAGGGTTCAAACAATTTCTGGAAATGATTAAATCTAATCGAGCAAAATTATGATGAAAAAAAACATAGTAATTCACATTCTTTTTTTAGGTTTTGCAATGGGGCAAACCATTGAATTCGGAAATACGGTTTTCAACAGTGGCGGATCCGGCGAAACAGGGACATTGAATACAAATGAAACCCACCGTTATCAACATACGGTGAGTGTTGGTGCCCCCTTAATTGGCACAACAAGTGATGGGGGAAATTTCGCAACAACTTTTGGCCAATTTAGTTTTTATAATTTACCCACAAGTCTATTTACTGTTTCAGCATCTGCAGGGGATTACCCTGACAGGGTTAAAGTTTCTTGGGGTGTGGATGATCTGGGTGCCCCATTCCAGGATGGTGTAAAAGTTTATAGAAATGGTGATTTATTAACTGAATTTCACACATCAGAAGATACAGTATGGACTGATATGAATGTTATACCGGGAGAAATTTATATTTATAAAGTAGTGCCGAGAAATCACTACGGAGATGGTGTTGCCGATTCTGCAGATGGTTTTGTGAATCCCAATGGAAAAATTACGGGAAATGTTAAAACGACAACCCACCAAACACCCGTTGTGGGTGTGGAAGTTTCTTTGGACCCTTACTTTGGTAAAACATTAGAATTTGATGGAGAGAATGATTATATATCCATTGTAGAAAGTTTGTCAGATTCCATTAGTGGAAAAGATGCCATTACTATAGAATATTGGTTTAAAGGAAGTGAGTTTCAATCTGCATTTAGTGTTCAAGAACC
>JACKQG010002814.1_pt1 | contig 22090 bp, 10 predicted proteins | sample 8237621 | NCBI WGS metagenome assembly JACKQG01 (sample SAMN15677084, study PRJNA649215) | marine metagenome | biome: marine; feature: Black Sea; material: saline water; isolation source: suspended particulate matter (SPM) from the Black Sea western gyre | collected 2013-06-09/2013-06-10 | depth... | reverse complement strand
CATTTACATATTTTCATTGAAAGTTTCACCTTCGCAGGTCATAAATCGTTAATCCCCCGATAAATCGGGATTTCCAACTTGTTCGTAAATCAGTTTTTATCTTCAATTGAACAATGACACAACCTAATTATAATATACAACTTATAGTATATAGGTTGACGGCGATGGGGCAAGGGGGATGTTTATATTGAATTTGATCAACAAAACTATTTTTTGAAATTTTTCTGAACTGATTACTTAATCATTAAAACAAATTGAAAGGGATAAAAAAATGAAACAGGCAAAAATAATTACATTTATCTTGTTATTTGTATTAATGGCAGTTTTTGCCCGGCTTTTTTCGCAGGAGCTCGAAACCAACCGGGTGAAAAATCCAAGATTTGAAATTCCTGTTAAGGCGGAAGGGAAAAAAGATCAGATACTAAAATTATCTACAGGTTTAAATAAACTTTTTAATCTGAAATTAAAAAATAAAAACATCAAAAAATTTGCAATTCAGTCTGACATGAAATTAGCAGATGATAAAGTTGTTGCGACGATATTGCCTAAAGCAAAATTCACGATAGACAGCATTGATTTGCAGGCATTAACCAATTTTGGCGTTACAGTTCAGGCAAAAGCCACCCATTCAATGCGGGTGGAAATACCTGTGTCGCAGCTTAAGAATGTGGCAACAAAGGTAGCCGGTATCGCTGAAATTCATGAGCCGATAAAACCGAGCCCATGTGCTATTACCAGCGAGGGTGTGGCTTTGATGAGCGCAGATACCTGGCAAGCAGCAGGTTTTAAGGGCGCCGGTACAAAGGTGGCAATAATTGACGGGGGATTTAACCGGTTAACGGCTGCCCAGGGAAACGGAGATATTTCTTCAACTTATGTAAGTCATGATTTTTCAGGCACGGGTTTGCAAACCGGCATCGCTCATGGCACGGCAGTGGCAGAAGCTGTGTATGATGTTGCTCCTCAATCCCAGCTTTATCTTTATAAAGTTGGGGATGGAACCGATTTGGAAAATGCCAAAGATGCTTGTGTAGCAAATAGTGTTCACGTAATAAATATGTCGGCGGGATATGTAAATTATGGAGGGTACTATAGTATTACAAGTTCAATCTTTGTTTTTTGTGCAAAAGTTTTTAAATCCAGAACAATAAACTCATACAACGAAAAGGCTGAGGCGAAGGCTAAGGCGGAGCAAGGTAGAAGATTAAAGCACCCTTCGGGCACAGGGATTAAGGATTTTTTTTCCTTCGCCTCAGCCTTTGCCTGCACTTTAGTGCGCTGGGATGGAACCGGAATTATATGTGATATAGCGAACGATGCGATTAGTAATGGGATTGTCTGGGTGAATGGTGCCGGCAATCATGCTAAAAAACACTATAGAGGAACATTTAACCCGGATGCTAATGATTTTCATGACTATGGCGGGGGATCGACTATTAACTCATTGGGCAGCGGTCCTACAGACTTTTATAAAATAGATTCCGGGAAAAAGATCAGTATTTTCTTAAACTGGAATAACTACCCAACCACCACTGAGGATTATGATCTTTACCTGGTACAAAGACCTGTGTCCGGCGGCAATTGGACAGTGGTTGCACAATCCACCTGGGATCAAAGCGTTGGGCCTCTTATGCCGCAGGAAACAATAAATTATGTCACAATAGGACCAGATACTATTTCAACTGGAATGAATTATGGTATAATTGTGCATAAATACTCAGCAACATCAAATGCAGATTTCACACTCTTTTGTTGGGAATACGACTTTGGTCAATGCACAAATTCTTCCAGCCTTATGGATCCGGTATGCGCTACTGATGTTGTAAGTGTTGGAGCGATCGATAGAATTAATTATGAAGCCGGGCCACAAGAATCCTTTAGCTCCCAGGGTCCGACAACCGATGGAAGAATTAAACCCGATGTAACCGCTCCGGACAATTGTAATAGTTTTGCTTATGATGGTTCTTGGTACGGCACATCTTTATCTGCTCCCCATACAGCAAGAGTTTGTGCGCTGATTAAATCACGATATCCGGAGTATTCCGATACGCAGATAAAAAATTATCTTTATACTAATTGCACAGTTGACCTCGGAGATGTTGGAAAAGATAATATTTACGGCTGGGGAAAAGTTGTTATGCCGGGGTTTGCTGAAAACATTAGCGCAGCATCCCCGAATGGAGCAGAAAATTGGAATGCTGGAAGCAACCATGATATCACATGGAACTCCTTCGGTACGAGTGGAAATGTAAAAATAGAACTCACCCGCGATGGCGGCGCCAATTGGGAAACACTGTTTGCCGGCACACCGGATGACAACATACAATCATGGCTGGTAACCGGGCCCCCTTCAGCAAATTGCCTGGTTAAAATCACAGATGTGGATGGCGCTCCTTCGCATCAAAGCGAGCAAAGCTTTTCAATTCATGAAATCAATGCGCCAATTTTTATTACTGCGCCGGCTAAGCAAAAACCTGGCAGCGAATTCTGGGTGGAAGTTGAAGTTGGATCCAACATTGAACCAGTGACTGATATGTCGGCAGCAGCCTTTGAACTTTTTTATACTAATACTGAAATGGTCGATTATGTGAGCGATGAGTCCGGCTCATTCATTACAGGCGCGCAAAAAACAGTTGTGCCCGAAGACGCCGCCGGTAAAATTAGCGCCTCTGTTTACCGAACCGATGGTATTGGCGATTCCGGAAATGGTGTTGTGCTGCGGATAAAATTCAAACTATTGGAGAATGCAACATTGGGCGAAACGATATGTTTTAGTATTGGTAGCGCACAAGGGAGTGATAAAAACGGTACGGTTATTAGTTTGACTCCTGCAGAAACGGTCTGTACAACAATTGAGCCAATATCAATTGTAGCCACTCCGAACTTTGAGCCATCTCCTAACACCTACACCACAGCCCAGGATATCACCATCAGTTGCACAACGACAGGAGCAACGATCCACTATTCAACCAATGGCGCCGATCCGACAGAGACTGATCCGACCTACACCGCTCCCATTAACATTTCAACTACGACCACGCTAAAGGTAAGGGCATACAAAACAGGCTGGACGCCCAGCAGCGTTGCCAGCGGAATTTACACAATCACCGGAACTGTGGCGACGCCGACTTTCAATCCTGCGCCAGGCTCGTACACAACCGCTCAAAACGTTACTATTTCATGCGTTACCCCCGCTGCCGCGATCCATTACACCACAAACGGCAGCGATCCGACTGAATCAGATGTGTTATTTACAACTCCCATCTCCATAAGCACACATACAACGATCAAAGCCAGGGCTTATCTGACCGGATGGGTACCCAGCAATATAGCCCAAAGAATTTACACTTTCGGAGGAACGATTTTAGGGCGGGTAGTCGATTACAACAGCAGCGATCCTCTGCAAGGCGTACATATCATCTCCTCCGGCGATGTGACGCTCGAAACAGCAACCGATCAGGAAGGTCTGTATGTTTTATCTCCTTTGAGTTACAACACACAATTCTCCATCCGACCCCAATTAGCCGGCATTTTCTTTGATCCTGCCTCCCGTGACTATGCACAATTCACTGCCGATCTTGCGGATCAAGACTTTACCGGCTCATACTACGGTGATGTGGACGGCAACGATCAGATTCAGCCACTGGATGCTTCTTCTGTTCTTCGCAACACTGTTGGTATCCTTGATTTTACCAATCCGAATCGTGATAGTATCGCCGCCGACGTCAGCGGTAATGCTGCTGTCAAGTCGCTCGATGCATCCTATATCCTTAGGTATATTTCAAATCTTATCACGAGTTTCCCGGTCGAACAACCCCTGTTAGGAAATAAGCAATTAAACATATCAAACAACAGAACCGGTGTGTCTGTTGGATTTATCACCCAAGCTCAATTTACCCATCAGCAGGACAGTTCGGTTATTGTACCCATTGAAATTGGGGATTTCGGAGGCAAAAATATTTTTTCTGCGGATATTAAACTGGCATACAATCCAAACATCCTGAAAGCAAAAAATGCCTCCACCACCGGAACTGTGGGACAGTCCTGGGGAAGTGCTGTTTATCGTGTGATAGATTCCGGCAAAATCTTGATCGCTATGGCAGGCATCCAGCCCTTGAGCCAAAGCGGAATCCTCGTAAACATCACTTTTGATGTTCTCGGTTCCCCGGACGAAACAAGCCCGCTCACATTCGAAGAATTGCTGCTTAATGAAGGAGATCCCGCATCTGTAATACAGGATGGAGTCTTCCGGGTCGCCCATCCTTCGAACATAGATATGTATGACGCAGTTGTTCCAACAACATTTGCGCTGCATCAAAATTTTCCAAATCCATTCAACCCGGTTACAACTATTCGATATGATGTTCCACTGCACAGTAATGGCATAAAAATATTATTAATCATTTATGATATTAGAGGAAAGCATGTCCAAACGCTAATCAATACTATCCATACATCAGGCTCCTATGAAATTGAATGGGACGGCAGGGATGAAACCGGTAGAGAGATGTCGAGTGGTATTTATCTTTTCAGACTGTGCGCAGGAAATTTCATCCAAACAAAAAAGATGATTTTGGTTCAATAAAACACATTTCTTTTAAGGAGGACAAAATGGAAAATAATACGCTCCGAAAAAACAAGATCATACTAACTTTTACCATCAATATACTATTCTTTCTGATATGTCTTTTCCTATCCGATGGGACGCATAAACACACACTAAAAGTCGCACCCGAATCGCAACCGGGAAAAACATACAATAGACAGGTTCGATGCCTTAAAACAATGCCCCTCCGGTTTGAGAAAAATATGGGGCAAACTGCGGAATCCGTACAATTTATCAGTCATGGTTTGGATTACACACTCTTCCTGACCCCAAACCAATCCGTCTTTAGTCTGCAGCACTGTGCAAAAAAAAATCTTAATACAACGCTCAAAAAAACATCGATCCGCATGACCATCGAGGATGCCAATCCGGATGCGGAGATCACCGGTATCAATGAACAGGACTGTAAGACAAATTACTTCATCGGCAGCGATGCAACAAATTGGCGAACGAACATCCCCAACTATGAAAAGATAATATACAAAGAGATCTACGACGGCATCGACCTGGTTTATCATGGAACTAAGGGAAAACTGGAATACGATTTTATTGTTAAACCCGGTGCCGATCCAAATAAAATCGCACTGAACTTCGATGGTGAAGAAGAACAGCGTTTCGATGAACAGGGAAACCTTATCCTGAAAACGGAACTTGGCGATGTCTCATTCCTCGAGCCGATGATATATCAAGAAATCGATGGTGACCGTCAAATGATACCCGGGAATTACTGTTGGGATTCCAACAATCGGGTTACATTCCAGGTTGAAGAATATGACAAGACCGAAACCCTTGTCATCGATCCCATGGTGATATTTGCCACGTATGTCGGTGGAAGTGAATCGGATTACATCCAGAACATAGCTGTCGATCCGGCAGGCGCCATCTACATCACAGGAAATTCAAGTTCACCCGATTTCCCGGGAACATACGACATGACCGGCGGCAACAGCACAGCATTTGTAGCGAAAATCGATCCGGACAACGCAAAGTACGAGTATATCACATTCATCGGCGGGACTGGTCAATACACCTATGCAAGCGCCTATGGTCTCGATGTCGATCCTGCAGGAAATGCTTATGTTGCCGGGTATATCGGTGGAAGCGAAGGTGCTCGGGATTTCCCCACGGTCAATGCATACCAGGAATCCGCCGGAGGAAACACAGACGCATATTTATTAAAATTGAATCCAACCGGGGATAGTATCCTCTACGCAACATACTTTGGTGGTGGAGATCATGAAGGGGATGCCGGCAATACAATGGGCGTGGGAGTGGACGGATTCGGACATGTAGTCATCGGTGGGAACACGACGCCGTCTATTGGGGGCGATCCATTTCCCATCCGAAACGCATTCCAACCGAACTTGGGTTATTATGGCTACACTGGTTTTGTTGCGAAATTCGATCCATCCAAAAGCGGTGATGAATCGCTCCTTTATTCCACATACATCGCTTCCGAAGGGGACACGGAAGTCCTGGATGTAGCTGCCGATGCTGTGGGTCACGCATATATTACCGGGTATGCCGAGGCTGAAGGACTACCTGTCGTTAATGCTTTTCAGGATAATATAGCAGGGGATGCTGATGCATTCGTCATCAAACTCACCCCCGGTGGAAAGGATGCAGTGTACTCGACTTACCTGGGCGGGCCTGCCCCTGATAAAAGAGATACCGGGCGCGGTATTGCAGCAGATGTTTCAGGATATGCTTACGTTACCGGCTCTCCGGCAGATGGATTTCCCTTGACACCAGGTGCGTTTCAGACATCAGGATGGGGAGGATTCATAACATGCTTTGATCCGACTGGCAATCTTGAATACTCGACCCTGTATCCGTACGCAGGCTATGGAGGAATCGATGTTGATCTCAAGGGCAGGGCATTTGTGGGACTGTACGGCGCCGATTAAACGAAGTCGGAACCGACACGGTATGGACGAGATATATTGGTGGGAGCGACAGCGAATACCGACCGAATATTGCTGCTGACGATGATGGCAATGCGTATCTGTGCGGGTACACACAAAGCGCTGATTTTCCTGTCTTTCAGCCAATCAAATCCAACTCCAATTACGGTGGCAGCAACGACGGAATCGTGGTAAAAATCCTTGGTGAGGATGACTGGATTCGCATCTCTGACATCTCTCCTTCTGATAAAAAACTGTGGTGGAATCCTTGGGTGCTCCGCCCCAGAGAAACGTGGGAATTCGAAGTTAATCTGATATACGGCTTCAAATCCGCGCCAAAAGCCACAATCCGACTGGACATCGAAGATGAAAAAGGCAACATTTTCGACAGCAAGGAAAAAACCAATCTTAATAAAACGGACTTTGATACCATCTCGGATTGGTTGAGTGAGGAAGTCGAAATCCCCAGCGAGTTGATCATCGATACGCTCTTTGTACGCGTGCACCTCACTCCCGATGGTTTCCCGGAACCCACAGCATCTCATTACATCGCGTACCAGGTTATTAAATACGACTGGACCTATATGGTTTACCTGGACGGGGATGACGATCTTGAGTACAATGCATTATTAGACATGCAAGAAATGAACAGTGTGCTGGGAAATGATACTGTCGCCGTTGTTGTACAGTTCGACCGGCATCCGGAATACGTATCCACCGAACCTGACTGGAGTTCGACACGACGATATTTTTTGGATGAGAAGGATTATCGCTTCAAGAACTACGGTGAATTGAATATGGGGCATCCGGGGACGCTGGTATCCTTTGTGCGATGGGCGCAATTGTGGTACCCGGCTCATCATTATGCCCTTGTCCTGTGGGATCATGGAGACGGATGGACCAAACGTACATTGTCGGGATCTTCATTGAGTTATCAAAATAATCCATTCCCGGAATTGCCGCCTGGCAGGGAGGAAATCGTGGAAACTTTCAAGGATATCATCATCGATGAGACGAACAACGACCGGTTGTACAGTTGGGAGCTGCGCAGCGTATTTGCGAATATCCCCAAACTCGACGTTCTCTGCATGGACGCTTGTCTCATGGCTATGGTCGAAAACGTCTATCAATTTCGTTTCGGGGCAGATTACATCGTCGCATCCCAGGAGGTAGAGCCAGGTGTAGGCTATCCTTATCAAGATATACTTAGTGTACTCAAAAACAATCCGGAAACGACTTCTTACGGTCTGGCTGCATATACCGCCCAACTATATGCCGGACAATTCTCACAGGATACACCCGGGATCACCCAGTCCGCGACAGACACATGGCGGATCGGCATGTTGAAAGACGCCATCGACCACTTGGCATCGACTCTCATCCAAAAAAGGCCCTGGAGCGCGGTCACACAGGCTCTCGCCACAACAAAATCTTACCATACAAGACCCTACCGCGATCTGTACCATTTTTGCGAACAACTTAAGCTGAATTCATTTGATACAAACATACAATCCGCATGCGATCAAGTAATGCAGGCAGTCACCCAGGCAGTTGTGGCGAACTATTACTCCTCACCCGAAGTAAATTCCCACGGACTTTCTATTTATTTCCCAACCGTTTGGTACCAGTACAATAATTACTATCATGCCGAGAATTACGTGGACCTGGTAATGGACACACAATGGGAAGATTTCTTGATTGCTTATTTATGGCGCAAAAAAAACGTTGTGGATACGTATGAAGTCAATGATACATTCACTCAAGCCTACGGACCGCTGAAATCCGGTGATTTGTATGTCTCCTACATCTCCCGCGCGAATGAAAAGGATTTTTACTTCATAATTACCGGCGAGACAACGAACTTGACCGTCGATCTGACCATGCATCGGGATCTCAACTACGACCTGGTGGTCTATGACGAAACATTTACTCCCCTGGGATTTTCAATCTCTGCCGATACGCTCGATTCCATTACTTTGCCAAATCTATCCGCCGGTGTTTACTATGTTGAAGTCGTCTCCAATGGTTACTACTCTGTCGTGCCGTATAAACTAAAAACAACCTATCAAGGCTTGAAAAGGGCATTAGTTTCCTTATCCTTTGATGATAATGAACCGGAAACCATGAAATTCTCTCAACAGACTGGCGACGTGATCGGGACGAACTTGAAAGCGCCCGATTATCCGATGACGCTGGAAGAGATCAGTTTTTACATTGCTGATAAGGACGCCGCAGGAACCGGGGGCGACGGTTCCTTCAAAGTTTGGATGGGCGATCCTTATGGAACCCTCGTCGATCCATTCACTGTGACACCTTCTGCTCTCGCAAAAGCTGCTGGTACTCAAGGTTGGTTTACTGTGGACTTGCGGGAGAAGGATATCAAACTAACAAACGAATTCTTCGTGGGCATCGGCTACGACGGTGAGAATACGCCGGCGCTCGGCATCGATACAACAGATACCGGAAGAGCATTCCAATGGGACGCTGTCCTTCAGACATGGAAATCATTACATGCCACAGCCTTTATACGTGCAAAAGTGCGTTACCCTGAATCGCCGGAGAGCATCTTGCTCAGCATGGCTAAAAATCCGGAAGCTCTTGCCGGCGAGACTGTCATCGTACCCGTCGAAAATGACGACATTCCCACCCCGGGATGCGATACCCTCGAATTTCAGATTCGTTTTGATCAGGACATTCTTGACTTTGTGGATATCATGACCAAAAACACCCTGACAGATGGATGGACCGTCGAAAACATATCGATCTTGCCCGAAGGTCGTGTCACCATCGAAATGACAGCAGAGAGTGCTACTACCGGGTCAGGAGAACTATTAAACATAAAATTCTATGCTCATCCTACGGCTGCCGTCGGAAGTGTATCCCCGCTCACTCTTGAATACGCCATCCTGGACAACGGGGACTACATGGTTGAACTCGCATCTTCTTCGCTAAAGATCACAGGTATCTCCGTGGTTAAGGATGATGATTCAATATCACCTGTAGAATTTTCATTGAGTCAGAATTACCCAAATCCGTTCAATCCAACAACGACGATACAATATGCCATACCAAAATCGGATCATTTGCAAAAAGTAACATTGGATATTTTCAACATGTTGGGTGAAAAAGTCACAACATTAGTGAGTGAACAAAAACATCCCGGATTTTATTCAGTAAAATGGGATGGTCGTAACGAAGCAAGGTTACCAGTGCCAAGCGGCGTGTATTTGTACCGTTTGCGTGCGGATTTGTTTGATGAGGTGAAAAAGATGTTGTTGATGAGGTGAACTTTAAAACTAAAGTTTCGAGATATGTCTTTTTAAATAAAAAAATGTGATGAGTATAAAAGGATTACTTTAACCAATATAAAACCAAAGTAGGTAAGTTTAAGGAAGGGTAGAAGTATGAAAAATCTGATGAAATTCTATTCAATTTCTATTTCAATAATAATTATTTTTTATCTAAATAGCTCTTATGCACAAAGATCATCTGAGCCTGATGAGTCATTTGGCACAAATGGGTATGCAACCACCACTTTCACAGATGGTTCCAGTGGTATAAACAAAATAATGGTTTTAAGTGATGGTTCAATCTTGGCTGGTGGCTGGGCAAAAGTCAAAGATCAGGATAATAATTTCAATACAGGTTTTGCTTTGGCAAAATTTGACCAATATGGAGGATTGATTAAATCTATCGTTATCAACGATTCTCTATCAAATATAGAAGATTTTGAAATTCTGTCGGATGGAAATATAATTGCTGTTGGTCAAGCAGTAGTAGTTGAAAGAACAATAAGAAAATCTAAAGGTGCCATTGCCCGGTTTAGTCCAAGTTTAGACTTGGATCAATCATTTGCCCATAAAGGAAAGAAGGTTTTTTTCGATTTTGAAAATATAATAGATATAGCTATTAAGGGAAATAAAATTTATGCTGTAATACCTGGTGATAAATTTCAACTTCTCCCCATTAATCCTGATGGCACAGTTGGAGATTTGGTAACTACCGATATTGGACCTGATAATGATATTTCAAAAAAGGTACAAATTGCTAACAATGGAAAAATACTTGTGGCAGGGATTTCAAATTCTTTATATGTTATGACTCAATATAATGATGATCTAACAATTGATCAAACTTTTGGTACGAATGGAATTGTAAATACTGGTATTAGTGCTGATTATGACGGTATTGCCTTGACCATCCAACCTGATGGAAAAATATTGCTTGCAGGAGGGACATCCTGGTTTGGATTATTTATTAGCCGATTTAATCCTGATGGTTCTTCTGATTTGAATTTTGGAACAAATGGTACAACAAGTTCCACTCAACCAGATGACTTTGATCAAGCAACCGCTATTGGACTTCTTTCAAATGGTTCTATCATTGTTGTGGGAAATGGTTGGCAAAACAGTGAGTTTATTAATGGATTAATGAAATTTAAGCAGGATGGCACTCAATATTTACAATTCGGCACAAACGGAAGATCATTGTTTGAACTTGATTACACTTTTGAACATATCGCAATTCAGGAAGATGATTTGATTGTTACAGGAGGAGTATTTTGGTACGATGATCACAACGAATTGTTTGGCAGAGGCAGCAAGATGGCTGTTGCCCGTTTTCATAGTATTGATTTTGGGATTTATTCTCCATTGGAAAATGAATTATGGATGGCTGGTGAACAGTACACTATAATGTGGGATTTTTCTGCATATTCAGTATATATATTGCTTAGTGAGGATGGTGGATCAACATTTACAAAAATTATTAACCATATAGAAGATAATGATGGAGAATATGTTTGGAATATTCCTGTAAATATATTGTCTAGAAAATGTGTTATTCGCATACAGGATGCTATTAATTTAAACAATTTCATTGATAGCGATTTATTTAAGATCAAAGGTTATATCCTAACCCGGATTACATCAAATGATGAGTATGAAGCGTTCTCGGTTGGAAAGCACGGATGGCGGTTTGCTAATAAAATAAAAAAGATGTGGCCGGAGTCCTGGTGGATGAATAGACGGGAATTTGACTATGCGAATGGTATCGATCCAAACACTGGTGATAGTTATCTTATCCATTAGAGTTTATAACTGCTTTATTAGCAGAGTATCGATCCAAACACTGGTGATAGTTATCCCGATTATTTCAGCAAATATTTAGGTTATTCCGCATTCGCAATACATTTTCCTGATTGGCCTTTGTGGGTAATGACATTTGGAACAGACCAATGCTATTGGATTTTACAACCCTATCCATTTTACAAAGATAATGCTTTTTTTAAATGGTTCATCCATAAGAGTGTATGGAAAGGAAGCTGCGCTGGTTTAGCTATTTCAACTTTTCTTGCTTTCGATGACAAAAAGGCTTTTCTGGGCAGGTTTCCGGGAGTAGGACAATTTAATAATCTTTATGACCTGCTTATCAATGATAACCGCAGGAAGGTGATCAATGAATTGCAGCAGCATCAATTAGGTAAAAACCATTTTAGGTATTGCCGTTCACAACTTGGAAAAACACCTATTAAGACCCTGGATGAGATTAAGGAGATGTTTAAAATGGAAATGAGGGATGATAGATACCTTGTTCTGCGTGACAATGAAAAGAGTGGCGCACATGCAGTCAATCCATACAAAATTGAAACGAATACTGAAACGTCTTTCTGGATTTATATTTATGATAGTAAATACCCTAATGATGCAACAAGAAGAATAGTGATTAACACTGAAAAGAATGAATGGTCTTACGAAGGCTGGAACGGAGGCACGAAAGGTTTGTTTTTGAATGAACCTGTAAGTGCATATCTTACTAAACCTGTACTGCCGAAGAATGCTGCTTCTGTTAAACGCGTTATGACTAAAAATGAAGAAAATAAATATATTAATTTATATGTCACGGATAATGCTTCCGTTTATATTTTAAACAATGCTGGTCATGCTATAGGATATGCTGATAGTGTTGTCACAAATGAATTGTCCGATGGGATTCCAATTATTCCCCAGACAGGTTATTTCCATCCTCCTCTTGGCTACTATGTGCCGGAAGATAAATATTCGATCACTACGAGTGACTTCGCTGATTCATCAATGTACTTCTCAGTCTTTACGGATTCAATTGTTTTTGCTTACGGGAGAACAGATACTGATTCCAGTCAGTCTGATATATTGAGTTATGGTAATGGTTTCAGCATACAGAATCCGGACAATCAACTAAAAACGATAAATATGGGAACAATCATTATTAATGAAAATAATGAGAAGGTGTTTGATGTTACTCATGTTGAAATGACACATGATGATTCTTTAAATTTCGATGTTAAAGAGCGCCAGAATTTAATGATTGAAAACTTTGGTTCAAACAAAACCTATAATTTACGGTTACGAATTGCTTCAGCATCAGAAGAGATCATTTTTAAGTACAACGAAATTAATTTAATAGAGAATTCGTCACACCATATTTCGCCAGTATGGGAAGAATTGAAGAATCAACCGGTGACTATTTATGTTGATCATGGAAATGATGGAATTGTGGATGATTCGCTGGACATTGAGAATCAATTCGTTTCAATAAAAAAAGAAGATGCGCATTTTATTCCAAAAACTTATTACCTTAATCAAAATTATCCGAATCCATTTAATCCAACTACGATAATTCAGTATGTGCTGCCACAGTCTGCACATCCACAAAATGTAAAGTTAGAAATTTTTAATACTTTGGGCGAGGAGATCAGAATGCTCGTAAACGAACAACAGAATGGAGGAATGTATTCAGTCCAATGGAATGGTCGGACTGAAAAAGGTTTGTTTGTACCAAGCGGTGTGTACCTGTATCGTTTGCGTGCGGGTTCGTTTGTAGAGAAAAGAAAGATGCTGCTGATACGCTGAGAAAAAAAAGTCTCGAAAACAAAGTTTGTTTTGGATTCAAAACATAAATTCACTACTCAAATCTTTTAATAATTTAAGGTATTTCGAAGTTAATAACCAGGGATTCCCTGATTGTGTAGAATTGAATTTATTATTATTTTGTTGAGTCATTAATTCTACTTTGTCACATTATCACTGTTCGCTTGTCATTCCGGTTGAAGCGAAGCGGAATACCGGAATCTAAATATGTTGATCAGGAGATTCCGGCAAAAAAGCCCAGTCTGTCCACATTAAATAAACTTGAAGGTAACTGGACAGACACGCCGGAATGACAGATGATCGTCATTTATTTTTAATCTGACAAATTAGAAATAATATTTTTTTCAAAAACAGAAACTAGTTTTGTGTTCACAGGTGTGGATGAATCAGGATTAAAACATCACGAAATATGGGCTTTTTATAAAAAACCAAAATAACAAAAATTCTAACGTTAATCCATTTGAATTACGAAAACTCTTGATAAACAGCAGCTATCTCGAGCCATTAAAAAAAAATAATGCTACTTCCCAAATCATCAACTAAAGGAGAAATTACAATGAAAACCCAACTTACTACCCACAAATTGTTACTCTCAAGTTTTATCTGTTTCTTTGTACTTTTAACAACAAACTTATTTTCACAAAATCTTGTTCAATCATCCAAGCCTTCTAATTTATCCAACCAGGACGGATCACAGGATGCAGTTCAACTGGAAAAGCTTGAAAAATTAGGGGGAGCATTTGATACAAAAATCCAGCAAGTATTAAATGAACAGGTGCAACTCCGAAAAATGAAACAAGAAATTAAAAATCGTTTAACCCCGGAAATTTTAGCCAAAAAATTTGTTCAGGAATTCCGGCGAACCAGCAAAAAAATCGGGTTGGAAAAAACAAAAAAATATTTGCAAACTCATTTAAAGACTAAAACAATTCAGGAAGTTGGCTCTATATCAGGAACCTTTAAATTTACCACTGAGTCATGGAGAAAATACGTAACCGCGCTTGCTTTTGACAGCTATGGATATATTGCCGGTATTGGCGAATCCACTTATGAATATGGATGGGTGGGTGAAGAATGGTTGCCAACGTTTAAATATACAATTGAAAACCTGGCGCCAGGAGAATATTATGTTTTAACAGTTACCAATAAGTACGCTTATGTTGATGAGATTTATGATAATATCCCGGCGCCGTTATTTTCCAAGGAAGGATGGCGGGCTGCAAAAAAAATCACTGTAACTGCTGGAGCTGTTACAGAAAACATTAGTTTCGAATTACAACAATCTGCCGATTTTTTAGTCACAATTTATTACCCAAATGGCGATGTTTCGTCAGTCAATGAAGCCACCTTTACACTCACACATTTTGATTGCCCGGAGATAATGCTGCAAGATTTTTACGAATACAATTGGACCGATGGTGAATTTGAGTTCTTCGTGCCCTTTTTGGGAGATTTCAAACTTGGTGTTACCCCGGACAATCAATCCACCACCTGGTATAAAAACAGCAATAACTGGAACGATGCCGATAAGCTGACAATTTCATCTTTTCCGGATACAGCTTTTACCTGGCCTGATAGTGTGGACAGCCTGGATATTACGCTAAATTACGGGGGCAGCGATGCACAGCTTGGAAAGATTTCCGGCATGGTAAATGGTAATGGTGAATTTAAAATGATATTTGCGTTTAAAGCAGATGATCTGTCACTGGCAAACATTGCTTTTATTTTCTACTCCTATTACACAATAGAAGAGCTTGAACCCGGAGAATATTACGTCTATGCAGAAGACTACATGGGCAATATTTCGGAAGAAGGCAGTTTGTTGGGAACTTTTTATAAAGATGCAGCAACCGTAGCAGAAGCCGAAAAAGTGGCGGTTGAAGAAGGTCAAGCCACTTATGGTATAGATATCGCATTACGGAAAGGAGCAACAATACGGGGAAATATTAAAGATCAAGAAAACAATCCTCTCGAATCGATGCTCATTGTTGCCATGAAAATGGATTTTCCTGAAGCTTCTGCTTTTAATCTTTTTACAAAAATGCACGTTGGAATGGGAATGGCTGATTCCAGCGGTAATTACCGGATTGCCGGTCTTCCCCCGGGAGATTACATTTTACGTACACTATCAGATTATACCGTAAAAATTTTTTGGGGATTTCCAAGCCTGGATGATGGGCCATACAAAGGGTTGGTGGTTGATGAATTTTATGGTGGATTCCATAACCTGTTCGACTTTGGCAAAGCGCAAAAAATTAGTGTAAGTGATACTTTGACTGTAGAAAATATCGACTTTGTGCTGCAAAAAGCCAAGTATTTTAAAGGTAAATTATTCGACGCTTTAACCAGTGAGAAAATAAACCAGGTGTTGATGGTTGCATTTATCGACTCGTCCCGCGATCCCTTTTATCTTATACCAAATATAAACTATTATGGCGATTATGAATATGGACCTTTACCCAGTGGAAAATACAGATTATTAGCAGCAGCGGATCACCAACAAAAGGATTTTTACCTTGCCGAATTCTATGAAAATTCAACAACCTTTGAAGATGCAAATGTTTTGGAATTAGTCGATGAAAGCCTGGAAAACATAGACTTTGGTTTTGATAGGGGCGCTATCATCCAGGGACACATCGATCTTGCTGAAGGACAAGCGTACATGCCCGCGGGTGCAGACACATTATTTAACTTTCCCATTGTGCTTTTTGATGCAACAGGTGGATCTGTCAAGCGCAATGCTTATGTTCAATTTGACGGAGGTTACCGCATCCCCAGACTCTTACCGGGAAACTACAAACTTTTGGCATTACCAAATGAAGCGTATCCGGCCGAATAATCATCCCCGAGACAGTGATATAGCTGCCGTTCCACTGCGATTTCTGCATAGCGGGTGAAGAGAGGGCGAACTTAGAAATGACTTTTAAGACCATCTGAGGGAGCTTGCGACCGAAGAATCTCCCGACTATTCAAGCTTTTGTTAAAATTATTACGAGATTCTTCACTTCCCACCACTCCCAATCCCTTCCCTCATTCAGAATGACATTCATTCGCCGAATGGCTGAACTATTACGCTAAATAATAAATTAGGAGAAAGTATAATGCAAACAATATATAAAATATTATCAATTTCACTGATATTTATCTTTCTTTCTTGTGGAATTCAAAGTCCAAATAATCCCACAAAAGAAATCAGTGTAAAGTTGAATTTTAATTTTGTCAATACAGGTAATTCGGGATTATTCTTTTCCATGAGCGCGTTATCACACGGTAATCTAAAAATAAACCTTTCACAGACCCCGATTGAAACCCAGCTAAAAGGAATATCTAAAATTAACGCTTTACAATCAATCGATGAAGCCAAAATCGTTTTCTATAAATTCGCATTGGATTGGGATGCCTTACATCAGAATGTTCATGATAACTGGGATGAAATATATTCTTTTATATATTCTTTTGAAGGTGAACAAACAGATTTTGAAAATTACTGGGTCGAAAAAGACTTGGGTGAATTTAGCATTTACGCAGATGGCAAAACGACTGTTGAAAAAAGAAGCAACCTCACAATTTCCGATAGTACAGCTTATGGTGAGTTTGGACTGATAGAGAGTTTAAAAGCCTGCCGGGTCGGTCTTTATGAAAACGGAACGCTTACATATATTGGCAGAAGCAATGGAATTAACGGAACCGGCTTTTTTGATGTGCTGGCAGATGAAACGATTAATCTTGATATTTCTTTGATGCGAATTTATTGATCTTTCAATTTACAAGTACGTTTCTTAAATAGAGACATCTCTTTTAAGCAATCTTATTAAAACCCAGCGCACTAAAGTGCAGGCGAAGGCTGAGGCAAAGGCGAAGGAAAAAAAATTCTTAATCCTTTAATCTTATACCTTACTCCGCCTTAGCCTTCGCCTCAGCCTTTTTGATGTAAGAGTTAAGTGATCTGGGTTAGAAAAAACTTTTGCACAAAAAACAAAGATTCAACTGGTAATACTATAAGGAGAGAAAAATGTATCAAAATCTTTATAAAATCTTAATAATAATTTTATTGTTATTTTGCTTGTCTATTCCTATTTTTGCGCAGGGTACACAAACATCATCTTCAACCTTTTTAAAGCGGATGGAAGAATCTGCCGGTGTGTCTTTTCAGATGTGCGCCATTTCTCCAAAATCGGGTGATAGTAAAACTTACACTGCTTTTGCCATTCCTTTACAGGCGCGGTACGAGCATAATCGTTACATGTCCTTTTCGCTTCGCTTGAACCAGGGATTTCAATCTTATGATAAAACAGGATTGTACGGTTTGGGTGATATGTATGTGAATTGCCGTTATCTATTCCGGGAAAATATAACTTTTGTTGGCGATATCACTTTGCCCATTGGAACGGACAAGTTAAGCTTTAATGAGATCACGGCTGCTTCAGCGGGCAGATTTCCTTTTATCAATTCGCAATTGGTGTTTGGGAATTCCGGTTTTGGGTTAAACGCCGGCGCTTCGTACGGGCATCAACTGAACCAAGAGACTTCAATTGCATTGGGAGCAATCTATTACATCCGGGGAGGTTATACGCCTATTAAGGGTAGATCAAAGTATGATCCCAGTGATGAATTATTGCTTGCTGCCGGTATTGAGTATGGCGATAAAGAAAATATTGGATTTATCGGGGATATTCAGCTTTCTTTTTATTCGGCTGAAAAAACTGACGGGAAAAAAGTATCTGAACCGGGAACCGGCTTTGCTTTTTCCGGCAAGACTTTTTATCACGATTTTAGGTTATCCACCCTGTTTTATAAAAGAGGAAAAAGCGATCTCTCATACGGCGGTGAATTTAAACCTCCTTCTATTCTGAGTTTTAAACTTAGTTACCAGGAAATCTGGTCTGTTGTCCCTTTGTCCCTGCCGGTTTCGCTTATGCCTTACATCGGTTATGAGCATACCGGGGAAGGAACCATGGTAGATGCCGCCAACCAATTTTTATTAGGTGGTTATTTAATGGATTTTTATTTTAATGGTTATCCCTTATCGCCTTTTTTTGAGATCAGTTTGGGAAGCGCGGGCAAAGATACCAGTACGTTTGGTTTAAAATTTGGTACAGTTGTTTCTTTTCAGGTGTATTAAAATGAACTTTTAGATACTATTTAAGTTTTTTATACAGTGATTAATAATTAGTGTCTGTCCGCATAGTTGATAATCATTTAAATTAGCCTGCACTTTAGTCTGTTATCAGTTCTATCTTTGTTTTTTGTGCAAAAGTTTTTTTAACCAAGATCAATTAACTGTTACAGCGAAAAGGCTGCACTTCCGTGCGTTATGTATTAAAAAAGGCAAAAATATGAAAAACCAATCAGACTTAAAAATCCGTGCTGAAAACGGAGATGTTGAAGCGATGTATGATTATGGGGTGGTTCTCTATTTCGAAAAACGTGATTATGAAACCGCGCTTCAGTATTTATTACATGCAGCCTCAAATAATTATGAACTGGCTTATGGTGAAATAGGAGTAATTATGTGTAACGAGACGCAAGATTATGTTGCTGCCGAAAAATGGTTTGATAAAATTGGGGAAGAAGAATAATCCCGCATGGCTTTTATTTTGTATAAATCTCCAACTCAATCCTGCGATTAAGAATTCTCCCTGTCGGGGAGTTGTTGTCTCCCAACGGTATTATCTCACCACTCCGCCGTTCAATCGCCAATGGACTGTTTTCTCCATAACCTTTAGGTACTTCTAATCGTGTAAGTATCTGAACAGCATTGCTTTGGGCAGTTTCCCGGATATAGCCTTTGAACTCATTGACAAAACTCCCCACTCGCTGTTGCGATAATCGTTCATTTATCCAGGCAGGGCCAACCGCACAAGCATGACCTGAAAAACGAAATCTTTTTTCCGAATCAGGTATAGCTGCCTTTATGTACCCAAGCATTTTTTGCCATAAAAAGGATTGCGTCGTATTTGCTTTGGCAAAAACCATCGGCAGGATAAACTTATGAGAAAGATTAACAAGCTCTTTGTTTAAAAATGTGTCCAGCTTACGGGTCTGGAATTTTCTGCCTAAACTATCTGTTAAAGTAAAGTGATAATCGATGTCCTTGTTTACATAATATGCTGAATCGGTGATTTCCGGACTCCAATTATCAAAACGATCAAACTTTAAAAAACTGCCCAGGTTAGTTATTGAAACGCTGTCTTCATATACGTTTTTATAACAGAAGTATTTGGCAATATTTGTTGCCAGCGCATGTTTTAAATCCAAATGAAAGGGCGCTGCTTTAAAACTATCTTCGTCATCAAGTTTTCGCAATGGATGGAAAAGAACCGCTTCGTTAGCCAATTCAGTTGTTATTGTTACGTTTCTTCTCTCTTCATAAAGCCAACCGGCATCCTGTGGATTTTTGGGTACACGTCTTGTTTGCCAGACTTCCCCCGGCAGAATTGTTATTTGATTTTTTTTGACGCCAATATTAATCATTGAATCTCTCAATGCCTGGGCACGGCGGTTTGCTAATTCAACATCATTTTCACCGGAATTGGGATCAGCAAATCCTTGAAGTGATATGGACATACCACGATTTTGTTTGAGCCGGTTTGCCAGCGTACCCACGGTGGGATCAAGTTGCGTCTTGTGCAGATAATCCGGTTTAACGACCGAATCGAACGGATCAAAACAAACTTCTGTGACCAATGGATAGTCAACGATAGCTCGCGAAGTTTGGAATACAGATACTGTGTCGCCAGTTGTAAAAGAACCCTTGGGAATGGTGTAAAAAGCTTCGGTTTTGTGGTTGTTGGTTTCATTGCTCTCTTCTATCGTTTGTTCAACATCTACCTGAACAGAAATAACGTGCTCACCCAATGAGTTTGTATGCCAGGGGATTTTAATGGTAGTTGTTTCCCGTGGTTTTAAAACATTAATTTCCTGTTTAATAAGTAATGTTAGATAAGTTGATGCGGATTTACCGGAAATAGTGTGTTTCAACCTGCTAATTGAATCTGTGACAGCTATAATAAAATCGCTTGCCGGGCTGTCACCGTTATTGGCTATGGTAACGATTAACTCTCCATGGTAGTCATCTTGAGTGATCCACGGACTGTAATCAAAGCGGATATCTTCAATTTCGATGTCAGGAAGCGGAACGTAAAAATGGCTGATGCGGCTGCGACCTGTTTTGGCGAATCTTATATGGCTGTCCAGGTCTTCTGCAAAAACTGCCCAATAATGATGCCCGCTTTGAATATTCTCCAATTCCAAAGAGTCGGTTGTGAAGCCCCTGAATTGGCGAATCGTATCGATGGGTGTTGATAAAGCATTGAAGAAATCATCTGTGTTTTTGTCATAAATTGCTATCAGATCATCCAATTGTGCGCTGTCTTGTGTGTGGAACAGCGAATAGCGAACATTATCAAACAGGTCAGGATCAGCGCTGTTATCCCACTTTAAAGTAAGTTTGTGAGTGCGAACCGTATCATGGTTTGCCGGGTAAAGAAAATCAAACGGTTCCGGGCCAATGGGCAGATGGGTTGTTCCGCCGCGGTAAGTGCGCGCGAAAAATTCACCTTCATCAACTGTTGCCAGCTCAAACCGCAGTCCATTGTTTCTGCCGGGAATGAGCAAGTGCTCGGGAGCCATTGTATCATCAAGCCGAATAGATCCGCCAAAAGAAATATGACTCATCAAATCGCTGCCAAAATCGTAACCGCCATTGATGGAAAACCTGCCTCCCCAACTTAATTCAACGCCGAGACCGAAAACATCTTTTTCGTCTTTAACTTTAAAATAATCTCCAGCAATTTGCAGCTGAAGCCCGTGATGACTTCCCATGAGAAAGGAGATGCCTGATCTAAAAGTCTGGGGCAAAGGGGTTCCATCCTGTTCAAATTTTAAATCAGGACCCAGTTGAGTTAACGCAAGACCCGCAGATAGTATGCCGTATTTAAAGAGTGGGTTGCCAAGATAAAAACGCGGTGTCCGTGCCAATATTCCGGTATCAAAAATGAACGAATTTGCTGTGTAAGTATCCAGCGTGCTTTTAAAATATTTAAGATTAATACCAAGTGAAATATTTTTTGAAATTATTGACAGCGGCTGCCCAATGCTGAATGAAACAAGAAGATCGTTCGCATTTACAAAAACAGCAGCACCGTCAGTGCTGTCGAATTCGGGCATGCCCTGGTAAATCAAGCCCAATGAAAATTGCGTGTGTTGGCTTATGGGATTGCGGATTCGTTTTCCGAGAATGAAAGATGCATTGTAAATATCTGCGATCCATTTTGAATAGGTGGCAGCCCAATGCCAGTCGCGTAACAAACCGGTGGCGCCGGGATTGGCGAAAATTGAATGTGGCTCATCTAGTGTGCCGGTGTGCGCTGTTGCCATCGATTGTACGCGAACCCCGGGCAGCATTTTAAGAAATGCAGAACCAGCACGGATTTGTGCTTGTAGCGAAGAAAAAGATAGCAATAGAAGAATCATTAAAACAGAAACAGTCAAATGTTTGTTTTTTTGAGACATTTTTTTGCCTTTAAGTTTTTTGTTATTTGACTAAAAAACGAGGTATCCGCTCAATAAAACATGGTAAGTGCATTATATCTTTTTTTGTTGCATGCTAAAAAATTTTTATCGCAGAATAATTTGTAGCAGAATAATTCTGCTACAAATTATTCTGCGAT
>JACKQG010002813.1_pt1 | contig 22098 bp, 21 predicted proteins | sample 8237621 | NCBI WGS metagenome assembly JACKQG01 (sample SAMN15677084, study PRJNA649215) | marine metagenome | biome: marine; feature: Black Sea; material: saline water; isolation source: suspended particulate matter (SPM) from the Black Sea western gyre | collected 2013-06-09/2013-06-10 | depth... | reverse complement strand
CTGATGCGGCTTCTGGAATATTTTTTCAGTCAGGGCAAGACCTATCATATCCATAACAACAATCTTAACATTCACGCCCTCGTCCCATCCACAGAGACTGGCGAGTTTGAAGAACTGCTAGGCAGGAAAGGCAAAGAGCTTCTTGATTTTATCCAGGACACAATAGTCCGGGTCGGGAAAAACTATGTTGAAGGAAAAACACAGAAGGAAAAGGATCAGGCTCTCTTTTTCTATCTCTGGTGTGGGCCCAAGTCGCCCTTCTTTGGCAAACATGCCATGAAAACCTTTGAGCGCTACTTCCTGATCGACACCGAATCACATAAGGAAAAAACGCTCTACTGGAAACAGAATCTCCAGGCAGATGCTTTCAAACAGAAACTTCTCGACGAATTTGGAGTAAGACGGGTTATCTTCGGCCATACACCTATAGATTTCTCCAAAGGCAAACAGATGGCCAGCGATGACGGGGTAGCCATTAATGTGGACGGCGGCTTTGCTGCAGCATATTACAACAGAGGTCATGCCCTGGTCCACACACCGCACCAGTTATACGGCATTATTCTTCCTACACCGGAGGAAATGAAAGAGGCGGAAATGAAACTGGAATCTGTCCCTCTCAGCATAGAACTGATAGACGAATTCTCTCATCCCATGAAAATAAAAGATACTGAGAAAGGAAAAAAACTGAACAAACGCGTTGACGAACTCTTATCCCGGATACGTTCACTTGCAAAACGCAACGGCCTTCAGACTCTCTAATTCTAATAAAGCAGATACCATGAATACAAATTACGGCATGGAAATCGTCAGGGCAACTGAGATTGCTGCACTTACCGCTGCCCGCATTCAGGGTCTCGGCAATCCGGATGAAATCCTCAACAGTACGCGAGCTGCCATCACAAAAACACTGAACCGCCTTCCTATAAAAGGTTTTATGAAAAATGACCGATTTGTAAAAAGGAAAGAGACTCTTCAGCTTCCCAAATTTATCGGCCAGGAAGGTCCTCATATGGATGTGATGGCCATCGCTCTTGAAGCCCATCATGCCGCTGCCGACGGTCGCAACAACTCGACATCCTTTGCGGTCATCGCCAATGAAGGAACAATCCAGTCTGTCCCCAACCTCAATATGTATAAACTGGTAGTAGGCCCTGAAGTTGGCAACGTCATCGACATTAACGAGCCTCTCACTATAAACATCAAAAGAGTTGCCCGGGTTCTCAAAAAATATACTGAGAATGTGACTGTCTGCATATTGAACCAGGCGCGCCATCAACGCCTTATTCGCGAAGTACAAAGCTGCGGCGCCCGTATCAAGCTTATTGAAGAAGGTGAGATATCGGGCTGCCTTGCCGCTATTACCGGCGAGAAAGCCGATCTCTATGTTGGCTATGGCTATGCCCCGGAGGGTGTAATGGTCGCTTCGGCAATAAGCTGTCTGGGGGGATATTTCCAGGGTAAAATCTATTATGAAAATGATCGCGACCGTGATGAAGCTGCAGAACACGGGATCACTGATTTCAACAAAATATTCAAAGTGGAAGATCTGATTCACACCAGGGAAGTCGCCTTTGCCGCCACAGGTATCACAGACGGTGAATTTCTTGAGGGAGTACGCTTCACCTCAAACGGCGCAATAACCCACTCCTTTGTTGCCCGGGGCGAGACCAGGACATACCGCAAACTGGAAACCAGACACTTCTTTGATCGCAAGCCTGTTTTCTGATCTCGACAAAACCCATTAGTAAGTCATCCGTATCCTGCCGCAATCCGGACAGACCCAGGTAGGTCCGTTGCTGATGCCCCATATATTTTCCTGAAAGCAGGCATCACAGATCTGAAAACCGCACGGGCAGTTATGACAATAGGGCATATCTTTTTTGCAGCAATGGCAGTGAAAGTCTTTCTTCCCCCTTCTTCCCCTTTTACTTCTTTTCTCATCTGTCATCTTGCATGATCCCGTATACCTGTTGTATGTTAACTTTTAGCTCTAATTTGATAATACAGATTCGTTAAAAGTGTAAAAATAAAATTGCACTTTGTCCGCAATTATCAATTATCAATTATCAATTATAAACATGCTCCTAGCCATCGATGTTGGAAACAGTCACACAGTAATCGGCCTCTATCAGGACAAAACACTCCTCCATCATTGGCGCATCAGAACTGATAGAAATGCTACTCCAGATGAACTGGCCACCCTGCTCCACGAGCTCTTTACCATTAAAGAGCATCATTTCACAATGGTTACAGGTTTCATTATAGGCTCTGTTGTGCCAACCATGCAGGCAGCCTGGCGAGATCTTTCCACTCGCTATCTCCAGTGTAAAGCCATTGAAGTCGACGCCACGAAACTCGACACCGGCATGCCCATTCTAATGGACAATCCCGCCGAAGTGGGGGCTGATCGAATAATCAATGCCGTTGCCGCTTTTAATCAGTACAAAGAACCCCTTATAATAATTGATTTTGGTACGGCAATAACTTTCGACTGTGTTTCTGCCAATGGTGAATATATGGGCGGCGTCATTACCCCTGGAATAGGGATCTCCATGGACGCCCTGGCATCACGAACGGCAAAACTCCCCAAGGTAGACATCAGCACTCCCCCTGAAAAAGTTATTGGGACCTCCACTGAAACCGCCATCAAATCCGGATTCCTTTATGGCTTCGGCGGCATGGTTGAGGGTGTGGTCGGACGCCTGCACAAGGAGTTCTCCCCCGCTGTCCCCAGGGTTATAGCCACAGGTGGCATGGCGCAGCTCATTGCACCCTATGCACCGGCTATCAAATCTGTTGACCCTTTACTGACTTTAAAAGGGCTCTTTATTCTCTATGAACGAAACAGCTGACACCATGCCATTACTACTGCCCCCTGCCCTACAGCGAGGAGACGTCATTGGCCTCATAGGTCCTTCAGGCCCCTGGCAGGAAGAAACCTTTCGAAAAGGCGTACAAATACTCTCGGAACTGGGATTCCAAGTGACCTTTGCCAAAAACCTCCTCCAGCAGGAAGGATACCTCGCCGGAAGTGATCAGCACCGCCATAATATGCTCACAGAAGTCTGGCGCAATCCTGACGTTAAAGCCATCATGGCCGTTCGTGGCGGATATGGTTCATTACGGCTCCTGGCTGACCTGGACTATGAACTCATCAGGAGCAATCCGAAGATACTCATCGGATTCAGTGATGTAACGGCCCTGCTCTCCGCTGTAACAAAACATACCGGTCTTATCACTTTTCACGGCCCCATGCTGAGCACTCTGGCCACTTCAGACCGGGAAAGCGTACATCATCTTTTTGATACTCTCTGCAGCCAGACCGACCGACCGATAAAACCTGCCAAAATCGAAATTCTCAGACCAGGGCTTGCCAGGGGGCCACTGACAGGCGGCAATCTTACCACCCTCACCCACCTCGTTTCAACTCCATACGAAATGCCCTGGCAGAATTCCATCGTCTTCATAGAAGACATCGGCGAAGCACCGTATCGTCTCGACAGAATGCTTACCCAGCTCAATCTTGCCGGCCGCTTGAAAAATATCAGAGGCCTCATCCTGGGTTCTTTTGATAACTGTGGAAACCAGGAAGAAATCTGGAACAGGGTACTGACACTCTTCCAGGAAGATATTCCTATCTGGGCAAACTTCCCGGTTGGCCATGGCGCCCGCAATATGACTTTACCCATTGGCGCCGAAGCAACCATGGATTCATCAGCTGGAAAACTTACCTTTACTGGGCCATTCCTGTCCTGACTTTCTTTTCCCCATTTACAAATCAAAATCCTGTTTGAGTCTCAATTGCAGCAGTTTGGCCTGGTTAAAGGCCTCTTTAATCATCAGTTTCTGTAAATCGTTTAATTGTTTCGGATCAACTCGGTTAGCTCTTTGCAGGTCCTTACAGGATAACTGCTGATGAATACGAATGCGCTGAATGAGATCAAAGGCCTCTACCGCCGCGGCAGTGGCGGGAACAGAACGTTTCATTTCAGTCGCTGCAGACCGCAGGCGATCAGCGGTATTGGTTGCCCAGGATTGATACTTCAAGGCCCAAACCCTTGCTGCATCAACAAAGGGGCGAGAGCCGTGCATTTTAAGATCGATTGTATGGGGGAATTCTTTTCCGCCGTCATAAACAAACCTTCCCATAAAGCCTAAAGAAGGAGAACAGCTGAGCGCCTGCTCACTGAGACCATAGAGAAAACGAGGATTTTGCGCTGGCATGGGAAGTAGCCAGCTGCGCAGCTCGTCGACCAGTTCATCCTGGCCATAGAGGGGACGGAAATCAAAAAAGATTGTTGAATTCAGTAAAGCTTCAGGGTCGGGAGTTTTCATCCAATGGCTGAACGTGTCCTGCCATTCCCTGAATGATAAACACCAGGCCGGATTACCGGCCATTATGTTGCCTTTGCAGAAATCAAAACCACATTGATCCAGTGCCTTATTAACCGCTGAGGTGAAGGGCAGAAATGCCTGCCGCATACTTTGGGCATTTTCTTCTTTGTCTGCCTGAAATATAAGACCATTATCCTGGTCTGTGGAGAATGTTTGCTCCAGACGCCCCTCCGACCCAAACACCATCCAGCACCAGGGTATAGGCGGCAGATCGAATGTGTCGGCGACAAGCTCGACAACCTGCATACTGATCAGATCATTCAGACCAGACATCCATTGACATAAAGCCTCAACCCCCATGCCGCTGGCAAAAAGTTCGGCACCGCGTTTTCTGATTTCATTGGCAGCGGATGCAATAGTATGGATATCTTTTGCAGTATTGACCTTTTTAATCAATTCATTGGCGCCACCTTCACAATGACCCGGAATGTCTGACTGTGAGATCAGGCTATAAAAACGGCCGTCTGCCTTGGTAAGAAGCAAATGGCTGAGGCGTCGTCGAGTCATCAAAACCTTTGCCCGATGCAAAGAGGCATCTCCCGGGAGACTGATTGGAGCGGCAGTCATAAAGGATATAACCGGATCATCAAGACTGCCGCCTTGTATGGTAATGGCATCAAGCAGATTGCGCAGGGTGACTATGCCCAGTGGAAAGTCCACATTTTTCGCAACCAGTCCGGCATCTCTTCCTCCCTGGTTTAATACAATCAATGTATCTCTTAATGTGCTTTCAGGATCAACAATCACGGGCTTACGGCGGCTCAAACTGTGAAGCGGTATTTCACCAATGCCTGATTCTGACTGCAACGACAGGAAATGGCTGGTTACGCCATTGTCCAACTGAATCTTGTTGTCTGAGTTATGAGGCATAGTGCCGCTGGAACTCCTTAGGATTGAAGCAGAGACTTAACACATTCTACCAGCTCGTGAGTGGAAAAAGGTTTCGTAATATAGGCGTCGGCGCCGAGGGAAAGACCTTTGTTCATTTCGGCTTCACGTCCTTTGGCTGTCAGCATCAGGATAGGCATAGCCGCAAAGCGGCTGTCTGTCCGCACTTCTTCACAGACCTCGAAACCATTTTTGTTGGGCATCATGACATCGAGAATCATAAGTGCCGGACAGTTGCCGGCAAGATAATCAAGAGCCTGCTGACCGTCATATGCAGCAGCGACTTCATAACCGGCACGTTTCATCAGGTATTCAATTGAGAGAACAATGTTGGGCTCGTCATCGACTATGAGGATAGTTTTTGTCATATAATTTTCCAGGAATATAAATGTATGGTCCACGTTGTCTTGGTTCAGAAAGACTTTTCTCCTGATTTACACCTTTTCAGCAAGAGCCAGTTCAAAAATGAATTTCGATCCGGCTCCAGGTTTACTCTCAACCCAAATATGTCCGCCATGATGTTTGATGATACGATGACAGATTGTGAGGCCCAAACCGCTCCCCCGCGGCTTTTCATCGCGCAAGCCCTTAAGCTGATGGAATTTTTCAAAAATCCGTTCCTGTTCATCAGGATGAATACCGGGCCCGTTATCCACCACCTCGACTCGAACTTTTCCAGGTAAAGTACTCAACCGGATAGTTACCTGCCCTGTTCCCGGCTCACAGAATTTTACAGCATTGGACATCAGGTTGATGACCACCTGAATCAAACGATCCCGATCTGCCATCACAAATACGGCCCCCTCAGGCACTATTTCTTCCAGATGAATCGAATTCTCATGAAATAATTGACTTATGGAGCTTGAGGCTTCCTCGACAACCTCATTCAGATCGACACACTCCCTGGTCCATTCAGCACTTCCGGATTCAATTTTGGCAAGATCCAGAACCTGATTAATCAAACGTGTAAGTCGCTCACTTTCTTTTACAATAATATCCAGAAACTTCTGCCGCTCCTCCAGTGGCAGGGCCGGATTATCGCGAAGGATTTCTGAAAACGCACGAACAGAAGTAAGGGGCGTACGAAGTTCATGGGTCACCGTGGATACGAATTCATCCTTCAGACGATCAAGTTCTGTCAGCCTCTTATTGGCGGCCCTCAATTCGGCAGTAGCCTTTTCAAGCTCACGGGATTTTTCTTCAAGACGATGACTGTATTCAATCACCTGAGAAGTCTCGTCGAGAATTTTCATGAGTCCTTCGATACTGATCTCCTCCCCTTTAACCACCGAGGAAATCATAACCCTCGCTGATGCTGAGCCTATGGCTCCTGCCAATTTCCTTTCGGCAAAACCGACCAGATTCGCATCAGCCAGAGCTTTGGTTTTTACATCGAAATCATGTTCAGCTGCATATTCTGAAAAGGCCTTATCAGTTTGTTCGACACCTATAAAGCGGCCGACAAGACCTTTGAGCTCAGCCACAGTGGTAGTACCACTCCACAGACCTGTATCAATATCTTCGTGCCGAAACACATCAACAAAATGGGCGGCCTGGAGTCGCTCCATGGCATTTTGCCGGTCAAAAAGCGAGACGCCGACGAGAAGCCCGACGTTAGCCAGCATGCTCCAAAAGACCGAATGCGTTAAGGGATCAAACATGTTGAGCCCGAATAAATGATACGGTCCAAGCAATTCAATCCCGAATGGACCTGATTCCAGGATTGATGTCGCAATCCAGCCTGATTTGACAAAAGACGGGACAAGCAATGTATAGGTCCACACTGCAAAACCGGCAAGAAGTCCGGCAATTGCACCTCTTCGACTCGCGCCTTTCCAATAAATTCCAATCAGAATCACAGGGGCGAACTGGGCTGCAGCGGCAAATGAAACCAAACCCAGGGTAACCAGGGCGTATGACTCACCTATCAGTCTGAAAAAGACATAACCAAGGAGCAGGATCACCAGAATACTTCCGCGGCGAATGGGTAGCAAAACGCTGCTCAGGTCACTTCTCTGTAAAAACCTGATACGCAGCAGAACCGGCATGACAAGATCATTACACACCATTGTCGACAAGGCGATAGTTGCCACTATTACCATTCCTGTAGCGGCAGACAACCCGCCCAGATAAACAAACAGGGCAACAAATTCCTGATTGGTATGCAACGGCACTGCCAGCACAAAAGTGTCGGGATCAACTGATCCATCCGGAAAGAATAACAGCCCTGCAAATGAAATCGGCAGTACAAAAAGATTGATTGCCAGCAAATATAACGGAAAAAGCCAGCTGGCTTTTTTTACATGTTCTTCATTCACATTCTCAACCACAAGAATATGGAATTGTCTGGGAAGAAACATAATGGCCATCATGGACAGAAAGGTCAGCGTAAACCAGTTGGTATACCCACCGCCAAGAGCCTCAAGATTCATTAATTTTGACAGTTCAGGTGACTTCACTGCATCATATATTAATTCTGTCGGTCCTGAGAAAAGATAATAGCTGACAAAAATACCGGCTACCAGGAAAGCCACCAATTTCACCACTGACTCAAACGCGACCGCTGCAACCATGCCTTCATGCCGTTCACTGGCATCTATGTGACGTGTGCCAAAAAGAATAGCAAAAACGGACATTGCAAGAGTCACATACAGGGCTGTGCCGCTCCACATGGAAAGAGTGTTTATATACGGATTACTGATTACGGAATCCGCTGCAGGCAGTATATGCGTCTTCCCCTGAAACGTATGCAACACATTAAAACTGACAGAAACCGCTTTCAATTGAAGCGAAATATAGGGCAGGATTCCCACAACTGCGATAATTGTGACAATTCCGCCAATCAAGGGGTCTTTTGCATATCTTGAGGAAATGAAATCAGCTATAGAAGTAATCCGATGAACCTTGGCTATGCGAATGATCTTGCGCAGGACAAACCACCACAGTGCGGCCATGAGCGTCGGACCCAGATAAATCGGCAGAAAGCCTGCACCGGTGGTAGCAGCGCGACCGACACTGCCATAGAAAGTCCATGCGGTACAGTAAACAGCTATGGAAAGAGTGTATATATACGGATTACTGATTATGGAGCGGCCGGCATCGGCCCGTTTGTCACCATAGTAGGCAATAGCAAAAAGGATTCCCAGGTAACAGAAGGAAACGAGAAGTATGACCCATTCTTGCAGCATGTCACTCTGCTTTTTCAGGTTTCGGCGAAGGGATTATCAACGGGGACGATGTTGTTTTTTCCAGAACAAGTGCTACGCATCCGATAAAAACAGTCCAGACCGTAAAAAGATAGAAATACAGCACAGGAATCCCGAAAATCAGTTTGACTTTACTGAATAGAGACAAGAGGGGGTAGTTCAAAGCAATAACACCAATAATCAGTATTACGATCAACCGTTCATTTTGACGACGCTTTACTTCAGGCATCTCTTCCTCCAGTATTTAGTGCACTAACTGAACTGTTGCCTCTTCTCCTCAAGCACCCTTTCAGATGCCGAGATGACTTTACCAAGTGTTGTAATCCCTCGACCTTCAAGCAATTCAAGCAACCTGAGAAAAATCTGGGCCGTTACAAAGCAATCATCCATGAGTGTCCGACTTCCCATAACTTCCACGCCAAGCCACCGGCCAATGCTCTCCAGAGTGTGATCAGTCCGGTTTTTTTCTGCAATGATTGCCAGCAACAGTGTATCAAGAAGCGGATTTTCGAATTTCACCCCTGACTTTTCTTCCATGAGTTGAAAAAAATTCATGTCAAATGCACCATTATGCGCAACAAGCACCGCATCATCAACAAAAGATTTGAACTGCGGCAGGACCAACTGCACAGGAGATTCTTCCAGAAGCATATCTTCAGTTATACCAAGAAAGGGAAGGGAACTTACCGGGATGGGACGTGTTGGTTTGATAAAACGTTCAAACCGTTCGCCACTCAGGATTCTGCCGTTGACGATTTTTACTGCGGCAAGAGCCAGGATCTCATCGCCATCAGATGGGCAGAGACCTGTTATCTCCGTATCAAAGACAACATAATTTAAAGAGGCAAGATGATGTTCCGCCATCTTGCCCAGATCTTTCTTTCTGTCTAACAAAGAAAAGTCATAGAATACCGGTCTTTCAGCAACAGGCTCTGGGGGTACTTCCCATTGCCTGGGGGCATCCGGCACAGGGATCCGCAAAAGAGAGTAGCCTTCCCTGCGGTGTTTCTGGCACCACATCTCACTGTCATGCCGCTCAAGCACCTCGGCGACCGTCATACCCGCGAGTGTGTCAGACAAGGATTTTTTGAGCATGGAGTCAACAGCTGCCTGGGGAATCGGTTCGCCCTTCCATACTATATCGAGATAAACACGCCGGTCACCCAGCAGGGCTTCCATGTCGACCTCTGACACATTACGCGTCTTCTGGACAAACCGGACAAGACACTCCAGAACACGCATCAAGGAATGAGAATCCGCATGAAGCCAGAGTGGAACACCGGTCATCGTCACCGCAACCTCATATTCCTCTTTACATCTCTGGCTGACACAACCAACAAGATCCTCCGAATAGACATCAGAGAGGGGCCATTGCGTCTGGGTAATTCTTCTGGATTCCTGAGTAACAGCTTCAAAACGCTGTGTTAGCTCTGCACTTTCCCTGAAAATGACATCTTCGAATTCGTCCCGGATTTCAGGCGCCATTTCTGGATTATTCTTGAGAGTTTCAGCCGCTGCGTTCAGATTTGTTATAGGTGCACGCAGGTTTTTAATCATCGTTTCCAAAAGATGACCCTGCCTTCCCGTCTCCGTTATCTGTCGGGTAATGTCTTCGAAAATAAGAACAAAAACAGATTCCCGGGGAGTTTTTGAGGTTATCTGACTTATGCGGCAATGAAAAAGTCTTGTATCGTCTACAGCGGCGCAGACAAATCTGACATCAGTATGCTCCGGGTCAAAACGGTCTTTATCCGTTTCACGACGCTTTAACATCCGAAGTGTATGTTCTATAGGGGCTCTTGTGCAAATTCCGTACAATGATTGTCCCAGCCCCAAAGCCTCATTGCTATGGAAAAGACGCTTCGTTGCAGAATTATAAAGAAGGATTTGCGCATTCTGATCACATACTATAACCGCCTCTTTAAGCTCCCTCAGGATTGTTTCGAGGCGTTCCATGTCAGCATTTTTTTTTGCCAATGTTTCCGCGACCTCCAGCTTTTCTGAAAGGTTGCCTGAAGTAAAAACTTACTTCCCTTTCAGAATATCCAATACTTTTGAGACAAGCTCCTTGGTTGAAAAAGGCTTCGTAATATAATCATCCGCACCCATTGCGAACCCCTTTTCCTTCTCAACATCACGTCCTTTTGCCGTCAACATTATTACAGGTATGTCTTTCCATTCCGGCGTGGCACGAATTTTCTGACACACTTCATAGCCATCCGGTTTAGGCATCATAACATCAAGGAGAATCAGATCCGGGACCTGTTCAGCCAATGCCTGCAAGGCCTCCTCCCCGCTGCCAGCGGTGCGGACCTCAAAGCCTTCTTGTGTTATCAGGAACTTAAGAGATAATACGATATTTGGTTCGTCGTCGACAACCAGGACATTCTTTGCCATGAATAGATGCCTCCCTTTCTTCGCCGGTTGTACACTTTTATTATCGGAATAAGGCCCATGCAGTTCCTGCGAGTTCATCATAATGTCCTCGAGGTAAGGCTCGATACCAGTACCAAACTCCTGAATCATTTTTTCTGACCAGGAATCAAAGTCAGTATGCCCTTGGGCCAGCAGATTAGCGCCCACCAACACTAAGTGTTTAAGTCTTCCCATAACATTACGACCAGGTCATGCCCATGATGTGGAATCAAAATTCAAGCAAGAACACATAGGGGATTTATGAACGTCGGTCATTCTTCCGATTAAAACACGTCAGAATTGACCTAAAAACATATAATACCAGCAACGACAATAAATGGAAAGGACCTGCAATGACCTGCAATGTTCCCATGCCATCTAACGGCAGGGTAAATCATCCCCCTGTGAATCCCCCTGCAGTCCTGCTACCCGTTCCAGTGAATGGCGTAAAGGTCAGATCTGCGGCTGTCGAGATTGCGCACGCTTCCATGTTTACGTATCTCTTTCAGCAGGTCAAGATCGAGATCCGCCAGCAGGGTCATCTCTGTGTTAGGTGTAGCTTCAGCTGCCACGGCATCATGGGGGAAGGCGAAATCGGATGGTGTGAAAATGGCTGACTGGGAATACTGGATATCCATGTTTTTCACCTTTGGCAAATTGCCGACACTGCCGGTAATCGCCACATAACATTCATTTTCGATCGCCCTGGCCTGGGCGCAGCGCCGAACCCTCAGATATCCGTTCTTTGTATCTGTCCAGTAAGGAATCATCAGTATCTTAACACCTTTATCAGCAAGAATACGGGCAAGTTCCGGGAATTCGACATCAAAGCAAACCAAAATCCCTATCTTGCCAATATCCGTATCAAACACCTTAAGCTCACTGCCTCCCTGGAACCCCCACCACTCAGCCTCATCAGGGGTGATGTGTAGCTTGTGCTGAGAATCCCATGTACCGTCGCGGCGGCAGAGAAAGGCAACATTGTACAGTTTTTCATCCTGATAAACCGGCAGGCTGCCGCAGACGATATTAATGTTATATTTCATTGCCATCTGCAGCATTTCGTCCCTGAGCTGATCTGTTAATTCTGCAAGGGAACGCATGGCCATGGATGGATTTTTCTGGTCATAATTGGCGAGCAGCGGGGCATTGAACATCTCGGGAAAAAGGAGCAGGTCAACCTTATACCCAGAGACAGCATCAACAAAAAATTCAATCTGCTGCAGTAAATCGTCTATGCTGTGAAAGGGTCTCATCTGCCATTGAACAGAACTGATTCGAACATTTGATTTGCGCCCCCAGATTGTTTTTTTCCGTTTTTGATAAAAGATATTGCTCCATTCCAACAGAACGGCATAGCTTTTCGAACTTGTGTCTTCCGGGATGTAGTTCCTGATAACTCGTTTTGGATGGAAATCATTGGATAATTGAAAGGTCAAAACCTGATCGACAATTTCTCTTTTTACAACTTTATCGATATACTGGTCCGGGGTCAGTTCCTTCGAAAATTTAGAATAGCCGGGGATGCGACCACCAACAATGACCCCCTTCAGATTCAACTTTCCACACAGTTCTTTTCTGGCGTCATAAAGTCTCCTGCCGAGCCGCATGCTTCGGTAGTCTTTGTGAACGAACACATCAATTCCATACAGGTAATCACCTTCAGGATCATTTTGGCTGAACATGCCGTCGTCAACAATATCATCGTAGGAATGGTTATCTTCAATTTTGGAATAATCAACCATAAGCGCCAGTGCCGCGCCAACCATCTGCCCTTTATCTTCTATGCATATTTGACCTTCCGGGAAAAGCTTCAACAACCGGGAAATCTCCTCTTTTGTCCAAGCCCCGCCCATCCCGCTGTAAGCCTGTCGCATGATAGCTTCTATGTCGTCATAATCCGACATTTTGATGTTCCTGATTTCAAGCTTATGCTCAACGATGTCCCTATTCACTTCTCCTCCTGCAGAGTCCAAGTAACGTCTTAATTTCTATAACATCAAAAAATTCTTAAATTTCAAAAGATTGATGCGGATCCGGAATTTGTATATTCTGAAAACCATGCTGTGCCTTAAGGGCATCAGCCAATGCCTGGGAAGCCTCAACCTCTCCATGAACAATAAAGGTATGTTGCGGTTTGTTTTTCATGTGGCCGGCCCATGCAAGAAGTTCTTCCCTGTCGGCATGCCCACTGAATCCGGTCATCACTTCAACCTTGGCCTTGACCTGGAACTCTTCTCCAAAAATCTTGATGGTCTCCTCCCGGTCAACTATCCTGCGTCCCAGAGTATATGGAGCCTGCCAGCCGGTAATCAGAATCGTATTCAGGGGGTCGCTTATTCTGCTCCGGAGGTGATGCAGGATGCGTCCTCCCTCCATCATACCGCTGGCACTTATTATAACGGCGGGTTGTTTGAGGAAATTCAATTCCTTGGAATCCTGCACAGTCTGGGTGTAGCGCATTGTTTCGAAGCCAAAGGGATCTGCCCGGTCTACATTCATGACAAAAGAGCGTATTTCACTGTCATAGATTTCGGGATGCAACCTGAAAATATCAGTCACCCTTGTTGCCAGAGGGCTGTCGACATAAATCGGCATATTCGGAATATCTCTTTTCTTGTAAAGTTTATGCAATGCATAGACAAGCTGCTGGGTTCGACCGACAGCAAAGGCTGGAATAATCAATGACCCGCCGCGCTTATAGGTCTCATTGACTATCCTCTCAAGCTCATCCTCGGACTCTGCGTATTCAGGATGGCTGCGATTCCCATATGTACTTTCCATGATAAGAACATCAGCACCTTCTGTAAGAGGTGCCGGATCTCTGATTATCGGTATACCTGCCCTGCCGATATCACCGCTGAAGACAAGCCTCACCTTTTTATCTTTTTCCTTATCATGGATATTCAAAATGACATTTGCACTTCCGAAAAGATGTCCGGCTTCATTGAAAATAACCTCTATACCGTCATCAACGCGGAATGGCCTGTTATAGCTGACGCCGATAAATTGCTCCATTGCGTGCACAACATCTTCTTTAACATAGAGCGGTTCAAAAGGATTCTGTCCGTTTTTCTTTCTTTTCTTATTTACAAATGCAATATCCTGTTCCTGAATATGAGCACTGTCCATCAGCATGACTGCACAGAGATCACGGGTTGCAGGTGTAGTTATGATATCGCCCCTGAATCCGTTCCGGACAAGACAGGGAATATTCCCTGAATGATCTATATGGGCGTGGGACAATATCACAAAATCAACGTCGCCTCCTTTGCAGAAACCGGTTCTGTTCAGCTCAAAGGCTTCTTTCCGCTTGCCCTGAAACATTCCACAATCAAGAAGTATTCGTTTCCCGTTTACTTCGATAAGATGCTGAGAGCCTGTTACGGTTTTTGCCGCACCATGAAAAGTGAGTTTCATATTCCTCCTCCTGAACCAATTATTAATTGTGAATGACTGTTTTCTTTCAGTTATACCAGCTGATTGGCAATTTAACCTCAACTTTTAATATCGACTTGACATGAAGACATGAAGTATATATATTCACCATATTGCCATATGGCGATATAGTGAAACAAAAGGAGAATTAATGAAATTATTTATTCGGGTAATGAAAGCCCTGTCGGATCCTAACCGGGTCAGGGTCATCAAAATGCTTGGTGCTAAAGAGTTATGTGTCTGTGAGGTACGCCAACTTATCGGACTGGCTCAATCAACAGTTTCCAAACATCTTAAAATTTTGGAAGAGGCCGGACTGGTCACCTACCGCAAAGAAGGTTCATGGATCATCTACCGGTTGACGCAGGGTGAAGAGTCCGAGTATGCCAGGGTGATGCTGAGAAATCTCAAAGGATGGCTCACCGATGACCCGGAGCTTCAGGAGATGCTGGACAAAACATCCCAGATTGACCGTGAGCGAATCTGCGCAGCCTGATGTGTACCCTATTGAACGGATTGAGACTTTCATACAAATAGCCGGAATTGACCTATGGAATGGAAAAGAGAGTGGAAACCCTTGATGTGGATTGTAGCAATTTTTATCGGCTGCTACTATCTGCCGGTGGGGAGTGAACGTTTTGACAATGCAGTGATCGAGTCCCTGCATCTAGTTAAAGATTATGCCAAGGAGCATGTGCTGCTGTGCCTGATCCCTGCCTTCTTCATAGCTGGCGCTATAGCCGTTTTTATCAGTCAGGCCTCTGTATTGAAGTATCTTGGCGCCAAGGCCAACAAGATCGTTGCCTATAGTGTTGCCTCAGTATCCGGAACCATTCTTGCCGTCTGTTCCTGCACAATCCTGCCTCTCTTTGCAGGAATTTATCGAATGGGCGCAGGACTTGGCCCGGCTACCGCTTTTCTTTATTCCGGGCCTGCCATCAACATTCTTGCCATTATCCTCACTGCCCGCATTCTCGGGCCTGAACTTGGAATTGCCAGGGCACTTGGTGCCATCATTTTCAGTGTCATCATCGGACTTCTCATGCACTTTTTCTTCAGAAAGGAAGAAATGGAAAAGGCCAGCATACAGATGGCCATGCCTGAAGAAGAGGTTTCCAGGCCACTCTGGCAGAATGCCTTTTATTTCGCCATGATGATCGGCATTCTTGTTTTTGCAAATTGGGGAAAAACTGAGGCAACATCCGGACTCTGGTTTGCCATTTACAGTAATAAATGGCTGATTACCTCTCTATTCTCAGCAGCCATGGGTATATGTCTGATGCTCTGGTTCCATTTGCCCAAATGGCAGGTGATCCTGGCTGCCGCACCGGCAGTTGTTATGGCTCTCCTCTTCTCAGGTCACCCGACAATTGCCTTTGTAGCCGGTGTAATCGGCCTGTCTCTTCTCATAAGTCCCAGGGAAGATGAGACTGGAGAGTGGTTTCGGGAAACATGGGGCTTTGCCAAACAGATCCTTCCCCTTCTGCTTTTCGGTGTTCTTGTTGCCGGGATTCTGCTCGGAAGACCTGGAAATGAAGGATTGATTCCATCCGAGTGGGTAAGCCGGGCCGTGGGCGGCAATTCGATTATGGCTAATTTTGCAGCTTCATTTGCCGGGGCCTTTATGTATTTTGCCACCTTAACTGAAGTGCCAATTCTACAGGGACTTATCGGCAATGGCATGGGCAAGGGTCCTGCCCTGGCCCTGCTACTCGCAGGTCCGGCCTTAAGCCTGCCTAATATGCTGGTCATCCGCAGCGTCATGGGAAACAAAAAAACTATAGTGTTTGTCTGTCTGGTAGTGACGATGGCAACGATAAGCGGACTGCTTTATGGAACGTTTTTTTAGTTATAAAAGCACAAAGAGAAGAATGTTAGCGATTGGATGGTTTAAAAAAAACAGTCAACAAAGCAGGAATGGAGAAAACTATGGAAATCAAAGTATGCGGACCCGGATGTGCCAAATGCCATGAAGCAGAAAGAATTGTCAGAGAAGCCCTCGAGGAAAGCGGCATTGAGGCATCAGTAGAAAAAGTTTCTGACTTTAATGAAATAGCCAAGCTGGGTGTGTTTTCTACACCAGCGGTTATCATCGACGGCCAGGCAAAATGTGTTGGCAAAGTCCCGACTAAAAAAGATGTTCTGGCATGGATAAAGTAAGGAGACGGGCATAATGAAAATCAAGCTCCTCTGCTTCTTACTCTTTCCCCTTTTTCTCTTTATGGCATCTCCTGGCTTCTCTGCATCCCAGCCGGAAATCCCGATTAAGGACATGGTCACCATGGTTGACCTTGGCGCTAAGACATGTATTCCCTGCAAAATGATGGCGCCTATTCTCATAAAACTCGAAAAAGAATATAAAGGGCGGGCGGCAATTATTTTCATTGATGTCTGGGAACACCAGGATCAGGCGAAAAAATTTCGTGTGAGTGCAATTCCCACCCAGATTTTTTATGACAAAGACGGCAGGGAGATTTATCGACACCAGGGATTTCTTGATGAAGAGGCTATCGTTACTCAACTTGCCAAGATGGGGGTTACTGCCCCCAAAGGGAATTAACCATGCCGGACGGACTCTTCTTACAGATTAACAGCTGGATAACCAGCGGAACCTATCTCGCGGCATTAGGGTGCTTTGCCTGGGGCATGGTCAGTGTATTGTTCAGCCCCTGCCACCTGGCGTCCATTCCTCTCATCGTGGCCTATGTGGGTGGACAGGACAAAATCCTAAAGGGGAGGCAGGCAGCTGTTTATGCCGTACTATTCAGCGTCGGGCTGTTTCTGACCATTCTCCTGGTAGGGATAATCTGTGCTATACTGGGGCGAATGCTTGGTGATATCGGCTCTTACTGGACAATTGCCGTTGGCGCTCTTCTTCTCTGGATATCCGCGGACATGCTGGGGGTTGCCAGATGCTCAATTCCCGGCTCCCTTATGGGCCGTTTAAAGATCAAGGGCGCCTTAGGCGCATTTGCACTTGGCCTTGCCTATGGTGTGCTTTCAGGTTCCTGTACCTTTGGATTTATCGCCCCTATCCTGGCAATTATCACGGTACAAAAAGAGGTGGCGACAGGTTTTCTCTTCATACTGCTTTTTGCCATTGGCCACTGCCTGCCCATCGCCATCGCCGGCAGCTCCACGGCAACGGTTAAACGGCTGCTCTCCCACTCATCATTTAACACAACCAGCGTCTTGTTTCGCAAAACAGCCGGAATGGCAATGGCATGCCTGGGACTCTATTTTATTGCCCAGCCTTTTGTATGACAGCTGAGCCCAAAGAATTGAATACCAAACTCACCCCAGCAACAAACTTGCGGGGAATTACCCCCTGACACCTCCTGCCTCTCAACCTCTCAAGTCATTGAAATCTCTGCGTATTTCCGCAAACCTCTTCTGGAATTCCTGACCGTCTCCATATTCCAGAAATTTATGGTAGCGGCTGTGAATGGTACCTATTTTTCTGGCATGTTTAATAGGACACCAATACTGTTCCGTTCTGGCAGCTATTTCCTGCACATAAGAAATCACTCCATTGAAGTACCCGCAATACACACAATTTAACTTTTCTATTGGATTCAGGTAACTGAGGCTTTGGCGGTCTATCACTATATAATCTTTTCTTTTCACTTCCGGAATGCGATACACCCTAAAACAAATGAATTGAAATATTGATGCGGCTAAATCCAACAACAGGGCAGGAATTATGCAGAACCAGATAATTGGCGTCGTAAGTATATTCAAGAATGATGCATTTAACAGGTAAGCAGAAATTTTAGAAGCAATTGCTTTATGGTACCTTTTTGTTTCTTCTTCAAAATAAACTCTTTTCCCTTTGATTTTATAGAAAAATTCATCTTCCTTTTTCTGGATTTCAACGAGTAATTCTTTTTCGAGTCTTTTGATTTCTTCTATAATGTCCTGCAACTTATTCATATTGAGGTCAACTCGATTTAAGGTACCTTTTAGAATGAGATAAAAGGGAAACTTTTCCTGATTTTTCAAGAAAGTTCAGAGTGGGTTATTAAATAGTCCATGATACCTACTCTGCCTCGATAGAGTTGACAACCAATTTCCGTCTTTGCTGCGTTTCCTGATTACCATTGAAAACAAAGCATAGAATCGCACAGACTAGCCAAACATTGTCCAACAGGCTGTTCGTGATTAATGTAAACGAATAAACGTGTCATAAAAAAAGGAGTACCTTATGAAAATCATAAAATCTCATCTAACTATCCTTTTTATCTTTTTGATCTGCCAAGGCTGTGCCTCAAATCCAACTGACATCAGCCAAAAGAACAATGCGAAATTTCTTGATTTGGGTGACGGCATCTGCAGACAGAGCAATGGACTCATGTGGCAGATCGGAAAGACTGAAAAACTGTCTTCTTTTGAAGAGGCTGAGAAATATGTGAAAAATATGGAATTAGGCGGCTACAACGATTGGCGCGTTCCTACAAAAAATGAACTGTATACTCTTTGTGACCTATTTGAACAGAAACTTGCAGGTGACTGCCCTCTTAAACATGAAGGCAGCTATTGGAGCAAAAACGGAAAAGGAGAAGCTGGAGAATGGCACTCCTATCCCCTTTGCGGGGGTTCTGATTTTGAATATTTAAAAAGCAAAACAGGCCGAGTCCGGGCCGTCAGACCCTAATTTGTTTCCATCCGGAAACGACCTTTTAAAAAGAGAGAATAAGAATACAACACACTGGGCCTTATTCTCTCTTGCTCTCTACTTTTTGCTTTCTATTTCTAGACCTGTCGGGTCTTCACTGAGCATTTCTTCAAGACCAATTTTACGGTCTTCTTCGTAGTCAATCCTGGTTCTTGTATATTTGCCAGGGACAATTAAATATTTATATGGCGGGTCCTCGCTGCAAAAATCTTCCAAATCAACATAAATATCATTCGGGTCTAATTTCGTTTTTACGTATTCCTCTTTTGGAATCATAAACTCGTATGGCAGGCCCTCATAACCGCATATTGCCTCCAGGCTCAGGTATACGTCTCTTGGGTCAAGCTTGGTTTTTTGGTAAGCCTCTTCACCATATGCGTTAGAAATTGTTCCTTGATAACAAAAGGAAGCAAAAAAACAAACCAGCAGAAGCGTCATAAGCCTCGTCTTCTTTTCCATAAGAACCACCTCGTTAAGGTAAAGTTTACTGGGCGTCCAATTCACCTTCGACTGAACAGTTGTCTCAAAAAGTTACACTTTTTCATTGCCTCTTGCAGAAGATTAAAATCGCTGCCAGCGATAAAAATCCTTTATGAAAAATTAAGCATATAGAACCAGCAATCAAGAGCCACATTGTGCTACAAAAGAAGACCCGGATGGATTATACAGTCAGTCCCTAATAACGTCCCCGCCCTCCACCGCCAAGCCCCACACCTTTGCCACCAGGACCTATCCCCCAACCCTGAGCAGAACGGACAATCAAGTGCTACAGGGAAATTAGATTTTTTGCCAGAGACAGATTTTTCCTGAGCCTTTACACAAAAAACCAATATGGCAAATACACATATAGGTTCCTTATCAATCTCCCCAAAATAACGATTGATACAAATGGTTTGAAAGGACATGAAGGTTATACAGGAAATGGAGGACAAGACATGGCCAGAACTTTCTTGTTGTCATAAGTAACCATGACGATCCTGCACCAAGTAAAAACATCGGCAATAATGACAGTCCAGAAAAACCGTGGCTGAGTGCAAATAATGCACTCAGAGAAACTGCAAAAAACCACCACACAAAAACACTGAGATGTTCCCTGAGAAGGAACAGAGGACCACGATACATGGATTCTTCAATCAAGGGAGCGCCCACAAGGCTCGAGAAAACGAGTCTCTTAACATAGCCGGTAATACCAACAGCGTCTTGCCCCACCTCAAGAAGCCAGGACTGGAAATCAAAGACTTTTTGCACGAAATCTGGAACGACAAAGACACTGGCCGCAAAAACCGAGGGGCAGAGAATTTTACAGGAAGGGGTATTGTATACAAGATACACAAGGTAATTTTTGACAGAACAGAACAAAATAATCACAGCGAAAGACAGGAATATGTATTTCCATGTATCAATACACCCTGTTTTCACTCCTGCATTTGGCGCCATCAACATGCCTCGTTATTAAGAAATGACAATCTCGTAAAAAGTCTCGGGATGGCTAAGTAAAAAGTTTGACATACAAGGCGGAGCAATTTTTCAGGTGCGAGGCCATACATATGGTATGCCGAGTGCCTGAAAAATTGCTACAACGCAGTAGATCGGACTTTTTACGACGCCATCAAGAAATGGATCTTAATCAAACTCTAAGGACATGCGACAGACAATCAAGAACTACAGAGTGACACCACCACGATCAGGTCACGTCGGGATCAAAACAGAAAAGGAAGAGGAAGAGAAGAGCTGGGAAGTTACTGACTATCTAAAACCTCATTGACGGCATTGATAAGCTGTGCTCTTGTAATAGGCTTGGTGAGGGTTTGTTTTATGCCAATACATTCGGCTAAAGCGAGATAACGATCGGGTTCAATCACCCCTCCTCCCGAGATGGCAATGACCTTAAGGTCTGAAAATTCTCTCTCAAGTTCCATAATAGTTTTAATGCCATCTTTCACGGGCATAACCATATCGGTTATAATCAGGTCAGCTCTATTTTTTCGAAAAATATCAATGCCTTCCTGGCCATTACTGGCTGTCACGACTGAGTGTCCCTCTGCTTCTAATATTTGTTTGAAAATTATACAAATTTGAGGGTCGTCGTCAATCAATAGTATATAAGCCAAAATTATCCTCGTTCTATTAAAATAGCACCACTCCCATAAACCCTACTACGTAGTAAACCGGAATGAATTACTTAACCACATTACCATCCATAGACCAATAAAAAAATCTTCGGGAATTTAGTTCTCATGGGGAAAGTTGAAGACTTAACGGATGTTCGAATAAGTTTTTTCCAATTCGGAAACTATTTAACTCCCCGGTAAAATGCCATTTGGAGGGCATAGGGGCGGAATACATCAACAACCCCAGCTTTCTCAGCTGCTGATATTGACGACAAATTTTCGGCAGCCCGCGCAAGAGCTTTCACCTCCTCCGGTGTCGAACAGCCAACTATGGGCAGAGTAATATCACAGGACAGGGCATAACGGATAAGAAGGTCGGGGTTAATATTCATCTTAGGGAGAATATAGTGAGAGCCTCCCATAACCTTCATGCCGATTACGGCAATCTTTTTCTTGCGGGCCGCGGGTAAAGTCAGAGTAAGAAACCCGCCAAGAACCTCTTCCACTGGATTTACCGGAAGCAAAACAGAATCCACAGGCCACTCTTCAACTGCTTTTGTCAAAACATATGGATCATGATGACCGGTTACGCCAATGTAACGCACCAGCCCTTTTTTCTTTGCTTCCACAAAAGCTTCCAGTGCCCCTCCAGGCCGGGAAATAGCGAGAATATCATCATCCGTACGGATATCATGAATCTGCCAGAGATCAAGGAAATCTGTCTGCAAACGCGCCAATGATCCATGCAAATCAGCCAACGCCCCTGCCTTATCCCTCGAGGCAGACTTGCTGGTCTGAAAAACAGATTCCCTCAGGCTTTTATTGTTTCCCCAGATCTCTCCATAATAAACTTCACTGTCAGAATACACCCGTGCTGAATCAAAATAGGTTATTCCCAAATCTATGGCCTGCCGAATAACGGCTTCAGCTTCTTTCTGCCGACCATAGGTCCGGAGAACACCCTCACCAC
>JACKQG010002812.1_pt1 | contig 22098 bp, 18 predicted proteins | sample 8237621 | NCBI WGS metagenome assembly JACKQG01 (sample SAMN15677084, study PRJNA649215) | marine metagenome | biome: marine; feature: Black Sea; material: saline water; isolation source: suspended particulate matter (SPM) from the Black Sea western gyre | collected 2013-06-09/2013-06-10 | depth... | reverse complement strand
GACACCGGGATTCCTGCCTTGTCGCCTGCCTGACGGCAGTCAGGGCAGACAGGTATAATCCTGTTTTTGCAACAATAGTTACCTAAATAAAATCATTCCCCCGTCAAAAACCCACACCACAGTAACATACACATCCATCCGACCACCCAATGTTAAACCAAAACCTATCAGGTTGCTTTGAACCTGTTAGATTGTTATGCCGAATCTCTTGTTCCAAATAACTTTACCCATAAAAAAAACAGTAGAAACAAATATTTTTATCTTTGTTGAATTAATATGAAACTCACTAAAGAATTACAAAAACGAATTCCATTTTTACTGAGACTGATTAGGTTTGCAAAAGTAAAACCAATTTTAGTCGAACCTGTCTGTCGCAGGTAGGGATGTACCAAATAACCAAAAGGTGCGATTACCCTCAAATATTGCAGGGTTTTTCTTACTCTTGGTGCGATTAAAAACGAGTTACCGCCAATGTTAAGAAAAATAAAAGACAAGATTGTTATTTCAAAGAAAGTTGTAAATTTGGAACATGAATACTCAAATTGATATAGAAAACAAATTGAAAGAACTAAAACCAATACTCAATCGAAAATATTACGTTGAGAGAATTGGATATTTTGGGTCATATTCACGTAATGAGCAAAATAAGGACTCAGATATTGACATTTTAGTTTATTTCCGAAAACCATTAGGCTGGGAATTTTTTGACCTTCAAGAATTACTAGAAAAAGAATTAGAACTAAAAGTTGATTTGGTTTCAGAAAATGGATTGAAAGAACAATTAAGACAAATCATTTTAAATAGTGTAAAATACGTATGACACCAATAAGTAGAGACTATAATTTGTATCTTGAAGATATGTTGACTTCAATGTTAAGAATTGAAGAATATATTGGAAAAATGGGGTTCGGAGAATTTAAAATGAATTATTTAATCGTTGATGCAATTATTCGGAATTTTGAAATTATTGGCGAAGCCTCAAAGAATGTACCTCTTGAAATAAAAAATAAATACCCTGAAATTCCTTGGAAAAAAATGTATGGATTAAGAAACCTAATTGCACATGAATACTTTGGAATAGACTATGAAATGATTTGGGAAATTTCAAAAAATAATTTACCTCAAAATTCAATTGACCTTAGAAAAATAATCGAAATGGAGAAAAGCACAAGCGGTAACAAAGGTTCATAGTGCATACCGCAATACGCTGTAAACATGAACATCCCGCACCTTGAAGTTTGTAACTTCAAGGAGATTCGACACCGGGATTCCTGCCTTGTCGGCAGACAGGTATAATCCTGTTTATTCAACAATAATTACACAAACAATCGCATTCCCCCACCAAAAACCACCACCACACTAACATACACATCCGTCCAGCCACCAAAAGTGTCCATCCATCCACCAAATATCCCCATCTAAACCACCAATGTGTTCATACAACAACCAAACACATCCATTCAACCGCCCCTGATCATCATCCACCCCCTCCAACAGTCCTTTTCCAAACTACCCTATCCTTTTCATAGTCTCCCTTTGCCTGCCGAAACTCTAATGAAAGCATGTGACTATGCTACATGGTGTCAAAATCTCCCAATTTTCATCTGTTTAAAATTTAGTAATACGATAACTATTTGCCACTCACATTTTAATTATTCCCTTGTGTGTCTCAATACAAAAAACATGAGTGTTTCATCTGTGATAATCTGTGTTTTCTGTGTGCTTCAACGAGAAAAGACCTATTTCCCTAACAACTTCCTTATTTCATTCAGCTTCATCAACGCCTCCACAGGCGTAAGAGTGTTGATATCAGTATTAAGAATATCTTCCTTAATCTGAAGCAATAATGGATCATCCAATTGTATAAAACTCAACTGAAAATTATCTTGCCCGGGTCGAATTTTTTTTGTCTGCTTCCTGAGTTCTTCACTACTATGCGATTTTTCAAGGAAAAGCAACAATTCTTTTGCCCGACCTACTACTTTTTGTGGCATACCTGCCATTCGGGCAACATGAATCCCAAAACTATGCTCACTTCCGCCCGGTACTAATTTTCTTAGAAAAATCACCTGGTTATTTATCTCTTTTATAGAAATATGGTAATTTTTTATACGAAGAAAGTTTGAAGCCATCTCATTCAATTCGTGATAATGAGTAGCAAAAAGCACTTTTGCCCTGAATAGCGGATGCTCATGAAGGTATTCGGAAATTGCCCAGGCTATTGATATTCCATCGTAAGTACTGGTGCCCCGACCTATCTCATCTAATAAAATCAAACTCCGGTTGGAAATATTATTCAGGATGCTGGAGGTTTCGTTCATTTCTACCATAAAAGTTGACTCGCCTGATGAGATGTTATCAGAAGCCCCTACCCTTGTAAATATTTTATCTGTTAATCCGATTTTAGCTACCTCAGCAGGTACGAAACTGCCGATCTGTGCCAAAAGTACAATTAATGCTGTCTGTCGTAATAATGCTGATTTTCCGGACATATTAGGTCCGGTAATAATCAAAATTTGTTGATTCTCATTATCAAGAAAAATATCATTAGGTATATAATCCTCGCCAATTGGCATTTGTGTTTCAATTACCGGGTGTCGCCCGTTCTTTATCTCAATTCTGTATGATTCATTTATCTCAGGTTTTAAATAGTTATTTTGACTGGCAACCACTGCAAGTGATAATAAAGCATCAAGCCTGCCAATGATGTGTGCATTCAACTGTATTGGCTCAATATACTCACACAAACTCAAAACCAGCTCGTTAAATAATTTTATTTCCAGCTTAAGGATTTTTTCTTCGGCACCTAAAATTTTCTGTTCATATTCTTTTAATTCTTCAGTAATATATCTTTCAGAGTTTGTCAAAGTTTGTTTGCGATGCCATGTTTCAGGAACCTTATCCTTATGTGGATTGGTTACTTCCAAATAATATCCGAATACATTATTATATCCTATTTTTAAAGATGGAATACCAGTATTTTTTATTTCTCTTTGCTGAATTTGTATAAGATAATCCTTTCCCGAATATGCAATTTGGCGAAGCTCATCTAATTCTTTTGAAACATTTTGCGCAATAGCATTTCCTTTGTTAATCAAAGCCGGAGGATCACTTTTTAATGTCTTATTAATCTGCTCCCTGATAATTGGTAAGTGATTGAGTTTTTCAGCTAATTTCTTTAATGATTCATTTTCAGCATTCAGGTAGTCATTTTTTATACGTTCAACAGCTATAAGCGCTTCTTTTATTTTGAGCACTTCACGGGGGTTTATTTTTCCAATAGCTACTTTGGAAATTAAACGTTCAAGGTCGCCTGTTGATTTAATATTTTTCTGAAGGGGTTCTATATTATTATAATTTTTAACAAAGTATTCCACAATTTCAAATCTTTCTTCAATAGGCTTTTTGTTTTTTAATGGAAGGACAATCCATCTTTTCAACAGGCGTGAACCCATTGGTGAAACTGTATTGTCGATAATATCAAGAAGAGTAACTGCATTTTCATTAGGTGAAGAAATTAATTCCAGGTTTCTGATAGTAAATTTGTCAAGCCATACATAATTGTCTTCCTCTATTCTGGATATTTTGGAAATATGGCTTATTTTTTCATGATGAGTTTCTTTTAAATAATGAAGGATAACTCCTGCAGCAATAGTTCCGGATGTAATATTCTCTACACCAAATCCTTTTAATGAGGTTGTTCCAAAGTGGTTTAATAATAAATCATCTGTAAATTCCGGTGTAAAAATCCATTCTTCAAAAGTATTTGTGAAAAACTTATCACCAAATATTTTTTTAAAATCTTCTAACTTATTTTTTTGAACAATAACTTCGCTGGGTTTAAAGCTCTGCATCAACTTATCGATATAATCATTTAAACCCTGAGTTATAAAAAACTCACCCGTTGAAACATCAAGAAAAGAGACACCCGATTTTTTTGCTGTAAAATGCACACATGCCAGGAAATTGTTTTCATTGTGATCCAGAACACTATCATTATAAGTTACGCCTGGGGTAACTAATTCGGTAACTCCGCGTTTGACTATTTTTTTAGCCAGTTTAGGGTCTTCCAACTGGTCGCAAATCGCAACACGATACCCTGCTCTTACTAATTTTGGAAGGTATGTATCGATGGAGTGGTGGGGAAACCCGGCAAGATCGACATAAGAAGCCGCACCGTTAGCCCTTTTGGTAAGAACAATTCCAAGAATTTTTGAGGCTTTTACAGCATCTTCTCCAAACGTCTCATAAAAATCTCCAACCCTGAATAGTAATAAAGCATCGGGATATTTAGCTTTAATGGTATTATATTGTTTCATTAAAGGAGTTTCCGCTATTTCTTTTTGCCTGGACATACATATAAAACTTGTCAGCAAAAATATAACTATAATCATTATATTTTATTAAAAATAATTCACAATTTATTTAATCCATTGTTAATTTTGCATTTCAAAGAAAAATAATGAGAAAATTAAAAAACAGCGAATTAAACAGGATTTCCATTGAGGAATATAAAAAATCAAAGAAACTTCCTTTTGTAATTGTTCTTGACAATATCAGAAGCCTGAATAATATTGGTTCTGTTTTCAGAACTGCCGATTCATTTCGCATTGATAAAATTCATTTATGCGGAATATCAGCCACACCTCCGCACAGGGAAATTCATAAGACAGCATTGGGGGCAACTGATTCAGTTAATTGGATTTATTTCAAAAAAACGATTGATTCAATTAAGCAATTAAAGCAACAAGGCTACTCCATAATCGCAATTGAGCAAGTTGATAAAAGTATCAGCCTCGAAGAATATACACCATCATCTTCTGATAAATTAGCCTTTGTTTTCGGAAATGAGATCAAAGGGAAATCTCAAAATATTCTTGATAATATAGATATTTGTGTTGAAATACCCCAATTCGGAACTAAACATTCTTTAAATGTATCGGTAAGTGTTGGCATTGTGCTATGGCATTTATATTGCCATGGGCATAAATACTAAAAATTCATAGAAATAAAAAAGGCTGCAAATTGCAGCCTTTTTCACTTCTAAAAAATTATCACATGTATTTATTTTATTGCATTCTGGAAATCAGGGTTACTATAATAATTAATAAATTCCCTGTCCTCTATTACTACAGTCTTATAAGTGCCATCTTCAACTATTGCTTTCTTCAGATTCTCAAATACCATATTATCGTTGTTAGTTCTTGCACCTACTATTGCTTGTAAGTAATAAACTTCAGCAGATTTTTCTGCACAATTTAAGGTAGATGTTGCTGCATTATAATTACCACTTAAAGTTTGAGCTAAAGCTAAGTTGTAATCACATTTACTACCGCTAAATGAATTTATTGCCCCATTGTAATTTCCATCTGCTATTTTAACAATTCCCATATTGTAACCTACATCAACACCTTGTTTCTGGGCAGCCAGATAATTAGCCTTCGCCTTATTAAAGTCTTTCATTTTTGATGCCATTGCACCTGCATTATTAAGAACTATTCCGTTATTACCAGCTATAGTTCTCGCTTTGTTAAAATAATTATCGGCTGCATCATAGTCGCCTAATTCAATGCTTACAAAGCCGGCATTGTTGTATCCTCTCCAGTCATCGGGGTATATATCTATTACAATTTTGCAAATGTTAAGTTTAGCATTCATATCATCAGTTAATGTAACTGCGTAAAGCAATTCATTAATATTTAATGAATCCGGAGAAGATGTTGCATATTGTGCAATTTCATCATCACTTAATGAAGGTTCATAACAAATTACATTTATTTCAGACCTTCTTAATGGTGGAAGAATATCATCTTCAATCTCTTTATAGATAACGGTCATATTCCTGATCTCTTGTTCTCTTTTTGTAAGATCAGGCTGTGAATTAATGACATTTGCAATAATATTCTTATCTTTAATATCTGAAGCCTTAATTGCTTTCATAAATCCACTCCAATCCTCACCATTAGCCGAAAGATTGAAATCAATTTCTTGTTCAATATCTTCAACTTTTACACCCGGTTCTTTTGCTTTCTTTTTGATATATTTCTTATATTCGTTTTGAATATATTTATGTGCCGATTCTGACCTTCTTTGAGATAATCCCTGGTTGAATGATTCTTCTCCCTCGGGAGATGCCCATGCATTTATGTCAATATTTTTTATTTTCCAACCTCTTTTAAGAAATTCGTTCATATTATTTAACTCTTCTTTGGCTTTATCTTCTTTGTTCAACCGATAATTGAAATTTAAGTTATATCTGTTTACTATATAATATATAGTACCCATTTCAGAAACAACAATATCTCTTTCAAATCCATGAGGAGCCAATAATAAATGTTCAATATTGTCGATTCTCTTTGAAGTCATAATAAGACCGTCAGCTATTTTTCTGTCACTCATACTGAAAGGTGTCCTGCCTTTTATAGATGCCATTGGATCTACATAAAGTTCACAGATATCCATACCCGGTTCATATTTTACATAAGTTTTATATGTAAAGGAACCACCTGTAGCAGGCATAGCAATTGCTCCAGGTTTTTTATATTCATCAGCAACTTCTTCTCCCTGAAAATACATCGTTTCAAGTTGTTTGCTTTTGTCTCCGTATTTCAGAACGGGAGTAAAATCTACAACAGATTTTTTGTTAAATGATTCTGGGAAAGACCCTTTAATTTCAACAGGAATAGAATCACCATGCAAAGCAAGAATACAAGGTTCTGTTTCAATTTGCATCTTAACACCTGCTTTTCCTTTGCCAAAACTATATCCTACCCCTAAAGAAGTGAAGTAATATGCATCGTTCTTTTCACCGCTAATGTATCCGTCAAGTTTATCCGAGTCGAACCACCGGATTGTGCTTTCTAAATTTATATCCCAATGGTTATTTAGCCTGAAATCAACACCGATACCTGTAGGAATCATTGTTTCAGTAGTGTTTGGGTATTCATCAACAAGAGCATTAGTTTCTTGCCTATAGGACTTCGATGAAAAACTAACAAAACCTATTCCCACAGTACCATATATGTTAATTAACCTGGGTTTATACCCAAAAAATAAATTCGAAAAACTAAATGTAGTCCCCAGAATATAATCCATTAAATCGGTTTCAAAATACATATTCTTAGTATCAACCCCGCTTGTACCTTTCAAAGGGGCTTTGATAAAGGAGCCATATAACCCGAAAACAGGACTTAAATGTTTCCCTAACCTCAAACCAAAACCTAATGACATGTCATCCTTACCTAACATATTAAAATGATAATCCCCTGCCTGAATGTCACAATAACTTTGGGTTATGCCTCCATTTAGATTTACATACCATTGATAATAGAGCTTCCCAGTACTCTCATCTCTATTGGCGTTTTGTGCCAATAATGCACTCGGGATAGAAAAAAGGAGTGCTAATAATAAAACTGATACAATCTGATAATTTTTTTTCATAATGATTAATTTTATGCTTATAAATACTTTTCTTAAATTTTTTCCAAATATATAGCAAATTTTTTTTATTTCAAATAAAACCTGAAATTATTTTGGTCTAGTTTTAATATAATTTTTCTCAAAAGTATATAATATTTAATTATATCTGATAATTATTTTAAGAAAAATTATTTTTTATTATTTTTTAGCAATTTATCTTTTTGCGTTAATTGTTCTGATTTTCTGCTTTTTACAATAAATCCCCCTTGGTTTATTAACAATTGATATTTGAAAAAAAATTACATCAACACTATTTTTATCGGCTCAAATTGTTTGATAATTGTGTTTGTCAATTTCTTCATAATTTCCTTCCAATTTTATTTAGTGGCAGTTTATGTATAGAATACAAAGATATTCAATATTCAACTTTTAATTATCTTTTTATTCATTAAATGTAATTCTGTGTATTCCGGTAGAGTAATCTTTGTATAATAATTCGGTTATTTTAAAATAATCATCTGAATTTTTTACAAAATCAGTGTTTCCTGTATCTACGATCAGTATTCTTGTACCTTTTATTATTTTAAAATAATCTAAATAACCTGATTGAATCTTCTCTAAATAAGAGACCTTAATATTTTTCTCATACTCTCTTCCTCTTTGTAAGATATTATGCTTTAAACAGTCGATTTTAGCGAACAGAAAAATGATTAAATCGGGCTTGGGCAGCGAAGAATTGATAATTTCAAAAAGTCTTGAATATAACACAAATTCATCGTCTTGCAAGGTTTTACGAGCAAATATCAATGATTTATCAATAAAATAATCAGCAATTGTAAAAGATTTGAATAAATCGTGTGAGGCTAAATCCTCTTTTAATTGTTGAAACCTGTCAGCCAGAAATGACATCTCAAGAGGAAAAGCATATCTGTCAGGGTCATTGTAAAATTTAGGCAGAAATGAATTGTCTTCAAATCGTTCAAGGATAAGTTTTGCATTGTAATCTTTGGCAATCATTTTTGCCAGTGATGTTTTTCCTGCACCAATATTCCCTTCAATAACAATATAGTTGTATTTCATCGCTTAACACGTATTTTAATAAATCCCACATTTTCGTATAACTCCACTTTCAAATTATCTTCACATTTGTGAGCTAAAACTTCCAATCTTACTTTAAAAACAGGATGTATAATATCACCGGCAATTTCTGCCAGCGGAATTAATGCAAATCTTCTCTTGTGCAGACGGGGATGAGGTATCTGTAAATCTTCTTCATCTATTATTATATTATCGTACATCAATATATCAATATCAATTGAGCGGGACTCGTAACGAGTTGAGATTCGCTTCCTGCCAAGATTTTTCTCAATATCCAGTAATTCTTTTAATATTTCTTTTGGGCTTAATCCGGTTTCGACTATTATTACCTGGTTAAGAAAAGGCTTTTCACTTTGGAAGCCCCAGGGTTCTGTTTCATAAACGGAAGATGACTTTACAATTTTACCAATTTTTTCATCTATCATTTTAATGGCATTAGCTAATAATTGCATTCTGTTGCCAATATTACCTCCAAGTAATAATGATGTCTTACTCATACTTTCAATTAGTATTCAATTTGAAACAACAAAAATACAATTAAGAAAATATATATCAAGCTACTTGTTAATATATCCCTAAAAAAAATTTAAGGGAATAGAAACAAATCGAATTTTTCATTAATATTGCATAAAATAAAAAAATTATATGTTATGAAAGACTTTTTTAAATTTATGTTTGCCTCGATGTTGGGATTTTTCCTGATATCCATTATCTTATTCTTTATATTTATGGGAATAATGATGGCTATGCTCTCATTCGCCAAATCAGAAGAAGTAGTCGTCAATGATAAAACTTTATTACATTTAAAATTCGACTACCGTATTGAAGACAGGACATCAAAAAACCTGGTAGATTTTGGTTATGATTTTGGGTCTTTTAAAACAAATCTCGGACTTAACGGGATTTTAAAGAATCTGGAAAAAGCTAAAACGGATGACAGAATTGAAGGCATTTATCTTGACTTAATGGAAATACCTTCGGGGCTGGCAACAATTTCAGAGATAAGAAAAGCACTCGCAGATTTCAAAGAAACAGGTAAATTTATTTATGCTTATGGTGAAATGCTCACACAAAAAGCATATTATCTGGCTTCGGTAGCAGATAAAATTTACCTGAATCCGGAAGGAATAGTCGATTTCAGGGGGTTTAATGGCGAGGTTGTATTTATTAAGGGATTACTTGAAAAACTCGAAATAGAGCCGCAAATAATACGTCATGGGAAATTTAAAAGTGCAATTGAGCCTTTAATTCTCGATAAAATGAGTGAAGCAAACAAAGAACAAACCCTTGCTTTTATTTCGTCAATGTGGAAAAGTTCGATTGAGGAGATTTCTTATTCAAGAAATATTGAAGTTGAAAAATTAAATATTATAGCCGATAAATTAGAGACTCAGCAAGCAGAAGACGTTTATAAGCTGCACATCGTCGATTCATTAGTTTTTATGGATCAGTTCCTTTCGATATTGGCAGATAAACTGAACACAGAGCAAGTAAAGAAAAATAATCTGATTTCATTAAATAAATATAATAAAGCCAAAGTAAAGAAGGATAAGACAAAAAGAAGCCGAAATAAAGTTGCCGTAATCTATGCCATAGGTAGTATAGCCCAGGGGGAAGGCAGTGATCAAATGATAGGCTCCGATAAAATTGCACGGGAAATAAGAAACGCCAGGTTAGATAAATCAATCAAGGCTATTGTTTTGCGTGTAAATTCACCAGGAGGTGATGCCATTGCTTCGGATATTATTTTAAGAGAAGTTATGCTTGCAAAACAAGAAAAACCCATTGTCGTCTCGATGGGTAATGTTGCTGCCTCAGGAGGTTATTATATTTCGTGCGGCGCTGATAAAATTATTGCCGATCCAACTACAATTACAGGCTCTATCGGGGTTTTCGGATTAATACCTAACTTTCAGAAATTTTTTAATAATAAACTCGGAATAACATTTGATGAAGTGAAAACAAATGAAAATTCCGATTTCCCCTCAGTTACAAAACCCTTATCAGAATATCAGTATCACATAATACAGGTAAAAGTTGATAAGATTTATGAAACTTTTATTAATCATGTTGCAAATGGAAGAAATATGACAAATGAAGAGGTAAACGAAATTGCCCAGGGAAGAGTATGGAGTGGCGTGGATGCATTAAAGATTGGTTTGGTTGATGAATTAGGAGGTCTTGATGATGCAATACGTAAAGCAGTTGATCTGGCTGCACTTGAAGATTACAGATTAATAGAATTACCAAGACAAAAAGAACTATTCGAACAAATAATGGAAGATATTATAGGGGAAACTAAACTTAAATTTTTAGAAAAAGAATTAGGTAAGAATTACCGGTATTACAATTATATAAAGGAAGTAAATCAAATAAAAGGAGTACAGGCACGACTACCATTTGAAATCGATATTAAATAAAAACAATATCTTCAATTACTTCCACATCTATTGCTTTATTAAGCGATTTTATTAATTTATTACGAGCATACATAAGTTCATTTTTTAAAGCTGCGGAATCAAGTTTTATATAAAGGGTTTTTTTTCTGATAAACAATTTTTCCGTATGCCTCGAAATCAATTCGCCTACCACATTGTCCCATGAATTAATCAACCTGGTTTCATTTATACCATCTTTTAGTTTATAAGCTTCAAGTAGTTCTGTGATAGCTTCTTTGAGCGTTTGTTCGTTGGTGGCTTTCAAGTGTTAATATTTTAAAGCACTAAATTAATAATTATTTTCCAATTCAAAAGCTTGCCCTTCGACAATATCGAATATTTTATGATCGATTTTTACCTGCCTGAAAATATTTTCTGTCCTCTCTTTTTGAGTATCGGTAATAAAAGCCTGCCCGAAACTGTTTTCGCTTACAAGTTGAATAATTTGTTTCACTCTTGTTTCATCAAGCTTATCGAAAATATCATCGAGTAATAGTATGGGCTTGAAACCTTTAATATTTTTTGTATATTCAAATTGAGCAAGTTTAATAGCAATGATATAGGATTTTTGCTGACCCTGTGAACCGAACTTTTTAACAGGGTGACCATCGATATTCATCAGCAAATCATCTTTATGTATTCCTGCGGTTGTATATTTTGCCATCCTGTCCTTTTCAACCGAAACTGCGAGCAGTTCCTCTAATGTACGATCGTTTAGCTGGGAATCATACGATATGCTTACTTTTTCTTTCCCCTTTGTAATGAAGTTAAAATAATGCTGAAATAATGGTATAAACTCAACCAAAAATTCCTTTCTTTTTGAATGTATCTTTTCGCCAAGCTTAATCAACTGAACATCCCAGATTTCAAGGGACGTTCTGTCGAAATAATTTCGTTCGGTAAATTTTTTAAGTAAAATATTTCTCTGGAGTAAAGCTTTATTATAGTTAATCAAATCATCAAGATATATTTTATCAAATTGCGAAATTACCGAATCGATGTACTTCCGTCTCACGTCACTGCCTTCGTTTATAAGATCCCTGTCATAAGGAGATATCATTACAAGCGGGTATAAGCCGATATGGTCAGATAGCCTGTTATATTCTTTATCGTTTAATTTGAACTGTTTTTTATGGTTTCTTTTTTGAACACAGGAAACTAAATCTCCAAGGTTATGATTTTTTTGATATGTGCCATGAATAGCAAAAAAAGGGGCATCATGTTGTATATTCTGAAAATCGATAGGGTTAAAATAACTTTTACATAACGAAAGATAATGGATGGCATCAAGTATATTTGTCTTGCCTGCCCCGTTATAACCAATAAAGCAGTTTATTTTGCCTGAAAAATCAAACTTTGCTTCCTTGTAATTTTTAAAGTTTGTTAATATTAAATTTTGTAAATACATAATCCTGCTATTTCACGGGCAACATTTTCCATTAACCATTTTGGAGTGGAAGTTGCACCGCTTATTCCCACACTTTGAGCATTTTTAAACCAGTTTTTCTCCAATTCGGTTTCCGAAGAAATGTGATGGCTTCCCGGATTTACCGACTTACAAATACCATATAGATATTTTCCGTTTGAGCTTTTATAACCACTTACAAATATAACTACATCATTATTAAGGCAAAACTTTTTCAGTTGTGAAACCCGGTTAGAAACCTGTCCGCAAATAGTATTATAATATTTGAAATTACCCTGATCTGAGTTCGCACTATTAATCCTCTTCTTTATTTCCTGAACGATTGCTTTAAAATCATCAGTGCTTTTTGTTGTCTGAACAAATAATCGCAAAGGTTTTCGGTAATCTAACTTATCTATATCATCCGAACTCTCGATTACAATAGCAGTATTCGCCGTCTGTCCCTCAAGTCCGACAATCTCAGGATGATTTTTCTTTCCGAAAATGATAACCTGCCCGTTAGATTCTTTCATTTCTTTATAAGCATTTCTTATTCTTTGCTGAAGCTTTAAAACAACAGGACATGTTGCATCAATAATATTAATGTTGTTTTCTTGAGCATGTTTGTAAGTAAAAGGTGGTTCTCCATGAGCACGGATCAGGACTTTTATATTTTTAGAATTATTATATCTGTCGTAATCAATACTCAGTAAACCTATTTGTTTTAACCTGTCAATTTCTTCCTGATTATGCACAATATCTCCCAGGCAATACAATAAATCATTTTCTGCGAGTTCATTTTCAGCAAGTTTTATTGCTCTTTCCACTCCGAAACAAAAACCTGAATAAGGATCGATAGATATATTCATTAAACAAAATTCCAATTAGGCTTACAAAGATAGGTTTAATTCTTTTTTTTGTAGAAATCAGAAAGGTTAGTTGTAACAGTTATATAATTTGGGGAGCCGTTAAGATGGTATGTTGAACGTGCATAGCTAAAGTGGAATTTCGATACTCTGAATCCAAAACCCCATGAAAAGCCAACAGTTGCTGTTTTTGATGCAACTTTTAATTCCTGCCTTCGCTGGTAATTATAGCCGCCCCTTATACTAAAGTTTTTTCCTAAGAGTAATTCCCCTCCTAAAACAATATGACGCATAAAATTATCTGCAAAATCTTCAAAACCACTATCCTTAACAACTTCGCCTGATATTGGATCAGTATTCATATTATTCGAATCATCATACTTGAGGTCCCATTTTTCAAGATGATTGATCAGGATAGAATACCTGAAAGGTAAATGTTTTAATCTTTGCGACAAACCAACTTGTAATTCAAAAGGGAGGGGTTCAATATTTCCTCCATCATAAACTATAAGTTGTCTGCCAATATTCTTTGCAATAAGCGAGACTGTAAACCTCCGGTCGCGACTATTATAAGTGCCTGCAACATCAACCAAAACCCCGAAGGATTTATAACTTTCAAGCGAAGAATAAACGAATTTAAGATTAGAACCGATTGAAAAAGAAGAATCGAGTTGTCTTCCCCAACCTAAACTTAATGCATTTTCGCCTGCGTAAAAAGTTCCATAACGTTCACCTGATACCTCTGCGTAATCAAACTTGCCATAATTAATATATTGCATAGAAGCTACAAAACTTCCCAGTTTATTAAAAGTTCTTGAATATGCTGCACAACCATAGTTAATATCTGAAAAAAAATCAACATAACATACACCAAGCCGGTTATGCATTTCGGGAGAAATAATGGATGGATTTGAAGGGGCAAGCGTAATATCATTATCGCTTACTGCAAGGAAATCCCCACCCATAGCTGCAATCCTTGCTGAACTTGTCAGGTTGAGAAATTCATAAGTGTTATCACCTCCGATTTGAGCATTGATATCAGAAATAAAATAAACACTTATAAAAAATAATACGAGAATAGCTTTCTTTCTCACAAGAGTTTTTTTCAATAAAAGTGAAATTCTTTATTAGAGTTGAAAACGGAAATTTATTGAAAATATTTTTGTTGTTATGGTAAAAAAATCCGTGCGTGCGGACGAATTTTTTATTTCACTGCATCCACAATGGCTTTAAAAGCATCGGGACTATTCATCGCAAGGTCTGCTAAAGCCTTGCGATTTAACTGAATATCCTTCTTATGCAGCTTACCAATAAATTCGGAATACGACATTCCGTACTCACGAACGGCTGCATTTATTCTTTGAATCCAAAGACCTCTGAAGTTTCTCTTTTTAGTTCGTCTGTCGCGGTATGCATACACCTGGCCTTTTTCGTATGCATTTTTTGCCACCGTCCAGACATTTTTACGCCTTCCGAATTGTCCTTTTACCTTTTTAAGGATCTTTTTTTTCCTTTGTTTCGCCGCTACTGCATTTGTTGATCGTGGCATAACTTTTAATTTTTTTGCTTTAGCGCTCCGCCAGCCGGCGGAAACTTATCGGGCTAAAGGCAAGTTAAACATTAATTTAATTACTTCGCAAGCATAGCTTTAATATTACCAACATCTGCCTTGTCAACTATAGTAAAGTAACCCAGGTTACGTTTACGTTTTTTTGACTTTTTAGTCAGAATATGGCTTTTGTAAGCATGCTTCCTTTTCAGTTTTCCTGTACCGGTGAATGAAAATCTTTTCTTTGCACCGGATTTCGTCTTCATTTTTGGCATTACAATCTGATTTTATATAAGATTATTTTTTCGAGGTTAATATCATAATCATTCTTTTTCCTTCGAGTTTAGGCATTTGTTCTACCTTTCCATACTCTTCCAATTCCTGTGCGAACCTGAGTAAAATTATTTCTCCCTTATCTTTATAAATAATTGAGCGACCTTTGAAAAATACATCCACTTTAACTTTTGCTCCGTCCTGCAGGAATTTTTCTGCGTGCCTTAGCTTAAAATTAAAGTCATGGTCATCGGTATGCGGACCAAGCCTGATTTCCTTAACAACGACTTTTGCAGTCTTTGCTTTTATTTCTTTTTGCTTTTTCTTCCTTTCGTAAAGAAATTTTTTATAATCTATTACCTTACAAACAGGAGGATTAGCAGTTGGCGAAATCTCAACCAGATCAAGTTCAAGATCATCTGCCATGTTTAATGCCTCTCTGATAGAAAATATGCCACCTTCAATATTTTCTCCAACAACTCTTACCATAGGAGCCGTTATCCTTTCATTAATCCTGAATGGCTCTTCTTTCTTTCTGTAGAAGCCTCTTTTTCCCTTGTTTCTTCTATAAAATTGTTTAGCTATTTTAAGTCCTCCCTTTTGATTATTAATTATTTTCTAATTCCTTTGCTATTTCATGGTTTATTAAATCAACAAAATCAGGTAACGAAAATGTACCTTTATCTCCTTCTCCTTGCTTTCTTACAGAAACAGTATTTCTTTTTTCCTCTTTTTCACCCACAATCAGCATATACGGAATTCGCTTTAATTCAGCATCACGAATCTTCCTGCCTGTTTTTTCGCTTCTGTCATCAATTTGGGCGCGAAGTTCGGAATTATTAAGGAAATTAAAAACTTTTTCAGCATATTTTTGATATTTCTCACTGATTGGCAAAATAATAACCTGATCGGGTGTGAGCCACAACGGGAATTTTCCTAAAGTGTGCTCAATCAAAACAGCTACAAATCTTTCCATCGAACCGAATGGTGCTCTGTGTATCATAACCGGGCGATGCTTTTCATTATCGCTGCCTGTATATTCCATTTCGAATCTTTCCGGTAAATTATAATCCACCTGGATAGTACCGAGCTGCCACTTTCTGCCAAGTGCATCTTTAACCATGAAGTCCATCTTAGGGCCATAAAATGCAGCTTCGCCGTATTCGATGATTGTGTCAAGACCACTTTCTTCAGCTACTTCAAGTATAGCTTGTTCTGCCTTTTCCCAGTTTTCATCTGATCCTATATATTTTTCATGATCATCCGGGCCGCGTAATGAAATTTGTATAACAAAATCATGAAAATCCAGCGCATTAAATATCTTCATCACAATAGCCATTACACCCTTAAACTCATCCTTTACCTGATCGGGAGTACAAAAAATATGAGCATCATCCTGTGTAAAGCTCCTGACCCTTGTTAAGCCATGAAGTTCACCGCTTTGTTCATACCGATACACTGTTCCGAATTCAGCCATACGAATTGGCAATTCTTTATACGAATGGGGTTTGCTTTTGTAAATCTCACAGTGATGAGGGCAGTTCATCGGTTTAAGGAAAAATTCTTCACCTTCAATCGGTGTGGAGATAGGCTGAAATGAATCAGCACCATATTTATCGTAATGTCCGGAAATTTTGAATAATTCAACTCTTCCGATATGCGGGGTAATCACTTGCACATACCCTGCCTCTTTCTGTACTTTCTTCAGGAAATTCTCAAGTCTTTCACGAAGCTCAGCGCCTTTAGGCAGCCACAACGGCAGTCCCTGCCCGACTTTTTGCGAAAAAGTAAACAGTTCCAGTTCTTTTCCTATCCGCCTATGATCCCGTTTTTTGGCTTCTTCAAGTTTTACAAGGAACTCATCCAGTTCTTTTTTCTTTGGGAAACTGATACCGTAAATCCTTGTCAATTGCTTACGGTTTTCATCTCCCCTCCAGTATGCCCCGGCAATATTCAGCAGCTTCACTGCTTTTATTGGGCTTGTATCAGGAAGATGCGGCCCACGGCAAAGATCAACAAAATTGCCTGATTCATAAAAAGTAATATCTCCGTCTTCCAGTTCACCTATCAACTCAAGCTTGTATTCATCACCTTTATCTGTAAAATATTTAATAGCATCGGCATTAGAAACCTCTTTACGCACATATTTTTGTTTTGCCCTGGCGAATTCCAGCATTTTGTCTTCAATCTTTTTGAAATCGTTTTCCGAAATGGTTCTGTCGCCCAAGTCAATATCATAATAAAATCCGTTTTCAATATTCGGTCCAATACCGAATTTGGTACCAGGATAAAAATACTCTATGGTTTCAGCCATTAAATGCGCCGAAGAATGCCAAAAGGCAGCTTTTCCTTCATCGTCGTTCCAGGTAAACAATTGTAATGTAGCATCTTTATTTATTGGTAGTGTGGCATCAATAACTTCTCCGTTTACTTTTGCAGAAAGCACATTACGTGCAAGACCTTCGCTAATGCTTCCTGCTATTTCAAGGGCTGAAATACCTTTCTTGTATTGTTTTACAGTATTGTCGGGAAAAGTTATTTTAATCATTTTGTAATTACATTTTTAAAAATTGGGTGCAAAAGTAAATAAAAAGAATAGAAGCTTTAACAAAAAATAAGCTAAAATAAAATGGAAGGACTTATTTGTAGATGATATAGAAATAGGTTATCATAACCGCATTCCTCTGTGGATGCTGGGGTTCCTATATTAATTTATAAAAAAGATAAGAGAGAAATATTTTTACTTTTGACCCACACAAAATGAAAATGTCACAATTAGATTTCAAACTCTCCATAGCATAGGGTTTAAACCCTATGCTACGCAATGGAAAATTTGAAATTTATTATTTCGTTGATTAAAAAATATAAGAGATTTAAATAAAATCGCTGATAATTATCGTGATTAACCTTACAACCTTAGCCTTAGCCTTAGCCTTAGCCTCAGCCTCAGCCTAAATTTTTAATAATGCTCATATACCTTGTCGTTAAAATAGATCATTGTTTTGTTTATTCCTTCAACATAAATAATCAAATTACGTATCAGTTCAAGTTCTGCAACCTTTTCATAGCTGATGGTTATAGGTTCGCAAAATTGAAATGCTTTAACAAAGCTGCTTTGATCAAGATAGGCGATAGTATTATAGTCGATTTTGTAAGATTGGGGAATATATCTTTCAACAACATAAACCTGACCATTACAGTATGTTTTAAAAAATCCCTGTTCTTCATAAACTATAGTATAATCAACTACATTGTAAAACTCAGGCTCGAAATTGCTAATTGTAATTACCTTACCATTTTTAAAATATTTTAACTTACCCATACTATCAACGTAATACATCATTTCATCTCCTACATGGAAAGATTTCGGTTTAAACGTTTCAATATTATACACTTCTCCTCTATAAAACACTTTGAATTCCTGGTCAGGGACGTCAATATAAGCTACAATATCACGTCCTGCTTCAAATATCATATTTTCAACAAATTGATCAAGAACATATACTTCACCAAGATAAAATACTTTAAATTCTTGTGTTGAGCTTCTTACATAAGCAATTGTATTGTCCCCGGTTTTAAATTCTTTAATCGGATTATAGATAAGTCCGTCTTCCAGTGTAATAATCTCACCGTTATAGTAAACCCGGATGGTCTGGTCAATTCTGTTATGCCATGCGATAAGGCTGTCCTGAACAATGTACCCGTCGCATTGGGTGCTTAATACTTTTGTTTTGCCGTTATCATAAACATTTATTTGCTCATATACCGAGTATCCAAGCAAATAATCCGTGGCTGTAAACTTAATAGGGTTACCGCTCATCAGGGTCTCCACTTTCTCGTTTCGGTATATTTTCAGGTTGCTTGCATTGTCAATATAAGCGATTAAAATTCCTCCAACCTGGTACTCCTGTATTTCAAGGTATTCCAGTTGCGTAAATGTACCTGCATCAAAAGCCCAAAAATGTTTCAGATAATCGTTAAACGCTGCCAGATACTGTGATGTAGCCGTGAAATGAAATAATAATAATGCTAATGGAATTAATATTTTTTTCATAATAATTAATGTTTAGTAATGATTTATCAATTAGAGTCAAGAACCAAGTGCTTTTTATTCAGACTCAATGATATTTTATAAAGCTCAAAATTAATTAAATAATTATTATTAAAATTCTGTTGTTAAGTGGCAATATAAATCGAGCAGATAGGGGGATTACTCCCCCGCCCTCTGACACCAACCGGAATAAAAATTTTCGAACAAGGGTTAGGGTCATTTCGATATTTCGCGAAATGAAAGAACCCAACGGGCTGGAGAGACTAATAAATTGGAATATCCAAGGAACGAAAGTCCTTAGAGAGAAATATTTTTATGAGGTTAACTTTGCCCAGGAAATTAGTGAGTATACGGTAATAATAGTCTATTGCAAGCAAAAAGCCCCGGTGATTAAATCGCCGGGGCTTTTGGTAGTGTTAAATAAACTGTGTTAGGGGTTAAATGTACGCCCTTCGCGCTGTGCGCTTACGACGCGCTCTAATCCTTTATGCACCGTACACTGTAACCATTTACCTTATATGTCTTATTGCGGTATGCTTGATCTTCCCACATGTTCAGGTCGATATACCACGCTTTTTGCGCATTGTATACGGTCGAAGACCAGAATGCGGTAGACTGTCCCAGACTTGTGAAGACCCCTATGCGTTTGCCGCTTGGCAGAGCAGTAAACCCATACGGATCAGTAGGGCTCCCTACTGGCCATCCAGAAGCTGATTTCAGATTTAATCCACAATCTATTCCAAGCAATCCGGTTGTGTTGCACAAAAATGTTCCTGCATCAACATAGTTTAAAAGGGTACACCATTCGGCATCTGAGGGCAAATGCCAGCCCGGAGGGCATATTCCCGGGGTACCCTCAGTAGTGATATATTGCATTATTTCGTCCCATTGATAAAGTCCCCCATATATAGTGCAACTGTCTGGCTCGTTGTTGTAACAGTACTTTTCAATAGTGTCGTTATTGGTTTGGTTACCAGGGCTGTTTATCATTATACCGGTATTCAGGTTTTCAGCCATCCAGCACTGTGATCCTATCTCTACGGTATTGTAATTGTTGTTATCACCATCGGTTATAGAAGAAACACCACAGAGAAACGGTATAATAGTATCACCTATATTCCAAATAGAAATCCATTTATTGCCATTAAATCCATAAAAATCAGAAGAATCAGTGTTGAAAACCAGCAACCCTGCGGCAGGGGTTGGAATCATTATCATCTGGTAGGTGTTCATCCTTGGAGGTAAAAATCCTTTCGAGTTGCTATTCAAATCAAGTATTGCTGTTTCATCAGGGTTTTCTGTTCCCACACCAACATTTCCTGTTACATCATCCACATAAATACGTGTTGTGCCGCCAGTTTGCAATAACAAAGGAGAATTACTTGAGAAGGCTTCAGCAAACATTGTATCGGCTTTAGCGTTGCCGTTAACTTCTAATTTCTCAGATGGGCTACTTATTTCCACGCCAAGACTTCCGTTTACCACAAGAATGTCATTATCAAACTCACCATAAATTAAAGGAGTTGAAGAGTTTGAGTTTTCGATATAGAGTTTATTGTCGGTGGTATCATTGAATCCTGCCTGGTAGCCCAGGAATACATTTCCTGATTTATTGTGGGCTCCTGTTCCCAGACCGGCTTGAAATCCTATGATCGTATTATTTGAGCCTTCCTGGTTCCAATAATTTGCGGCATATCCAATTGCTGTGTTCTTATCTCCTGTCGTATTATTTCGTAAAGACTGGTATCCATTTGCTGTGTTATAAATTCCAATCGTATTATAGAATAAAGCCTGGAATCCGATTGCATTGTTATGGTATCCTGTCGTATCATTCTTTAAAGCCTGGTATCCAATTGCTGTGTTCCTATCTCCCTCCGTGTTGGAAAATAAAGCCTGGTATCCATTTGCTGTGTTCATATAACCTTCCGTATTGGAATATAAAGTCTGGAATCCATTTGCCGTGTTATTATATCCTGAAGTGTTTGCGTTAAGTGCACTATCCCCAACTGCAACATTTCGGTTATTTGTTCCATCGTCATTAGCTCCTGCAGCATTACCAAGAAAAACACTATTACCTATGGTTCGGCCATCCGACAGGTCATTAATTTGAAAAGCTCCTACAATATCATCATTCCAAGTCAGAACGCCGTTTCCGTCAGTTTTCAATACTTGTTCATTTGTACCATCTGATAAAGGAAAATGAAAGGCGTTGTTCACATCAAGTGTGCCATTGATCCTTAATGTATCATTCGCAAAGTCGCCCCAAATTAAAGGTATTCCTGAAGAATTTTCAATATAAAGTATATCGCTTCCTGTTTCCCAATACCCTGCCTGGTATCCCAAAAAAACATTTCCTGATTTGTTGTGGGTTGTGGCACCATGGCCTGCACCGTATCCAACTATCGTATTATTTGAACCTTCCACGTTTAACTGTTCTGCATAAGTTCCTAATACTGTATTATAATTTCCAATCGTATTTGAAAATAAAGTATAGTATCCAATTGCCGTGTTCCTGATTCCTGATATATTGGAATATAAAGCCATACATCCTTTTGCAGTGTTTTGGTATCCTGTTTTATTTTTGAATAAAGCAGCCATTCCATTTGCTGTGTTCTCAATTCCTGAAGTATTATAAGATAAGGCGTTATTTCCAATTGCTGTGTTATTATATCCTGAGTTATTGTCAATTAATGCATTGTATCCAATTGCTGTGTTATTACCTCCTGTATTTGATTTAAGTGCATTAATACCAACTGCAACGTTGAAGTTTCCATTATCATTAATTCCTGCGCCTGAACCAAGAAAAACGCTGTTGCCCAGGGTTCTCCCGTCAGTGAGTTCGTTAATTTCAGTTGCTCCTGCATTTCCGGTTGATTCGGAGTATAAGGAATAAGGCACACTTAATAATTGAGAGGTTCCCATTAACTGGTAATTTGTTCCACCGGTTGCATCCATTTCAATTTGTAAAAAATAACTATCGCCTCCCCAATCAATATCAG
>JACKQG010002811.1_pt1 | contig 22098 bp, 26 predicted proteins | sample 8237621 | NCBI WGS metagenome assembly JACKQG01 (sample SAMN15677084, study PRJNA649215) | marine metagenome | biome: marine; feature: Black Sea; material: saline water; isolation source: suspended particulate matter (SPM) from the Black Sea western gyre | collected 2013-06-09/2013-06-10 | depth... | reverse complement strand
CTCGCTGTACAACGACAGGAGAGATTTTTGTGGGAGCAAACATAGAGCCTGTGATACCTACATTGGGTATCTGTGCCGAACGGGTAGCTTTGGCATCAGCTCTTTCAGCGGGACACCGTGTTTTTGAAGCAATCGCAGTCGTTACCCCAGAAGAAAAGGGTATTTTTCCTTGTGGGGCGTGCCGACAGATGTTGTTCGAGTTTGGAGGTCCAGAACTCCACGTCCTAGCTGTGGGTTCAGAATTGACACAACGAGTCCTTCTCCATTCCTTGTTGCCAGAAGGGTTTAGGGGAACAAACAAAACCTAGACGCTCTCTTTCGTCTTTTCACCCAAAGAGATTCCCCCAATGGAAATCTCTCGGCTCAACGCCTTTGCCATATCGTAGACCGTCAATGCCGCAATACTGACCGCAGTAAGTGCCTCCATTTCAACGCCTGTATTCGCCGTCGTTGTAGCCTCTGCGGTGATACAGAGGGTGTCTCCCTCCCAAGCAAAATCAACCCCAATATGCGATAAGGGCAAGGGGTGGCAAAGGGGTATCAGCTCCGAACACTTCTTCCCACCCTGAATCCCCGCAATCCGAGCAACCGCTAGCAGGTCCCCTTTGGCAGTAATGGGGTCATCTCTGAGGGTCGTTGCAACGGGGGGTGGAAAGTGGACTTTCCCTTCTGCAACAGCGCGTCGTCTGAGGGGGGGTTTTCCGGAAACATCTACCATTCGAGCCTTCCCGTCACGATCCAGGTGAGTCGGTTTCATCTTTCCTTTCCCCCTTTTTTCTCTTCTTTCCAAACGGGTAGCCGTTTTTTCGCTTGTTCAACGATCCACCTTGCGGCGGCAAAGGCCTCCTCGCGATGACCTGCCAACACACCCACTTGGAAAGCGATCTCGCCTGGGCGAAGCCTCCCAGAGCCATGGCGAAGATGGAGTTCAACGATGTCCCATTTTTTCTCTGCTTCTTCGCAGATACGTAGCCCCTCAGCCTCAACCATGGGTGGGTATGCCTCATAGAGGAGTGCTTCCACCACGAGTCCCTTATTGGGGCTTCGAACCGTACCTTCAAAGAGAACCCATGCACCTGCCCTATCGGCATTCGGTCTTTCTAGAGGAGAAAGTGCACCATCAACGAACAGGACAGTCATCCACCCGCCACAGGGGGGACAAAGGCGATTTCATCTCCCGGCTTGATAGGTGCAGACCAAGGTACAAAGGTGTGGTCAATGGCAGGGGCAACGCCACCTCTATCTCCTTCTATCAACTCTTCCCAAAGAGTTTGGGGCGACATTCCTTCCCGCCAAGGAATCTCCTTTTCGTGCCAACCCAAACGCTCACGAAGGACTGAAAACAGAAGAACCGTCACAGACTCGCTCATCCCCCTATCTCCGATAACGAATGCCAACTACTTTCTCCAGTTTGGAAAGGGTTGTGGGTTCGTTTCTTAGAGACAACAGTCTTGAGTGCTGATAGGAGTTGGACCCGTTGTAAGGGGCGCAGGAAGGGAAGAGTTCAACCCCATTTGTCTGGAAAAGACAGTGAGAGATTCTCCCTGTTGAAGAGACACGAAGGCGGGAGCAAGTCTCACATCCCGGGTCAGAGAAAGCAGCGATCACACCCGCGGTTTGGGGCGTGCCAGAAAGGGCGTAGTCTCTTGCTGGCCCCCGTCCCCTTTGCTCTGGTTGAACCCTCTTTCCCACATGGGGGGCAAGGGCAGTTTCAATCTGAGAAGCAGAAACAGCATGTGCCCCAAAATAGTCCTTGTTATCCCCGAAAGGCATCATCTCAATCAGGCGTAAATCAGCTCCCTCATTGACCGCCAACTCGATAAGGGCAGGGATAACAGCAACCGTCTCTTTCGTCATCACACTATTGATGCGTAAGGGGTGAATCCCCGCGGACTTTGCGGCACGAAGCCCCTCCAAAACCTTCGATAGGTTCCCCCCACCTGTTAGCCGAGAAAAGGGGTCGGAATCGGGGTGGTCAATACTGATATTGACAGTGGTCAAACCTGCATCCATAAGGGCGGGAAGTGCTTTTGCCAACCGAACACCGTTCGTCGTCAAGGCAATCGTTGGGTGGCTGGGCAGGGACGAAAGGAGTCCAACCAAGTGGTGAAGATCTTGCCTTAGGAGAGGTTCCCCTCCTGTCAAGCGGACTTTCTTGAGGGGTGTCAAGTTCTCTACAGTTTGGGCAACAACGACTTGTTCCTCGTAGGTCAAAAGGGAGGCACGCCTTTGGGGTGGGGGCAGACCTTTGGGAAGGCAGTAAAGGCATCGAAAATCACAGCGATCTGTGACCGAAATCCTCAAGTAATCTTGGAGAGCAACCATAGGGGGATTATCCTCCCTCCATGGAGGGTAAAGGCCAACCTTTGAGTGGTTTCTTTAGATTCCACCGAAATTGGGGGCAAGAGGGAGAAATCCCCTCGACTGCTGCGGCAAGAAGGGCATCCCCTTGGGGGGTTGCTACCAGTTGGGCACCTTGGGCAAAGTGGATGCCCCGTTCAACGAGGGATGGAAGGAGAAAAAGCGGATCCATGAAGGGGAAAAGGGGCATACGGATATACGCTATCTCAACGCCTGATTGATCATCGGGACCCAAAATAATACGGGTCTTATGCTCCGGAGGACCTGGGGCAATCCAAATCGTTTGGAGTTGGGGGTTTTTTGCCAGCCATTGGGCGACTATCCACGCTCGTTTGCCTGGTTCACCCCCCAAAGGAGGAAGCCTCCTAGAAAGCACCAACACCCTCAATCTGTCCATGGTCTTATTCTCGCCCGTTGGGAAGGCGGGACGAGTCTCCGCAGGTGAGCAAGGCAACCGGGACCTTCTACCCGAATATCACCTCCCTCATGGAACCCTAAGTGGCGGAGTCTCCTCTTACCAATCCTCCTAGAAAGAGAGGGGTGTTGCCACCTAAAACTTCCGCCAAATCCACAACAGGTTGCTTCGGGCTTGTCACAACGATGCTCATTATGGCAAGCACTCTGAAATCCCTCTTTGGGGGGGAAGTGGGGGTCAATCTCTTGGAGAATTTGAAAGCGAGGAGCAAATCGTTTCCAACGCTTTTCTAGGTGAGAGGGAAGAGAGTGGTGGAGGGTGCGCAAGGTCTGACCACAGGTATTGTCAGCGGTAATGACAGCCAAGGGGTTTCTCTTTTCTAGCCACTCAAGAAAGGGGGTGGCGGTGGCAGGGAGTTCTTTCAATAATCCATTGTTGATGAGTGCACTTCCGCAACAGAGACCAGAGGGAACAACAGCCACATCTTTGAACGAGTCTAAAGAGAGCACTCTCTTGTAGGAACTTGTAGCAGCATCTGGCACAGCGTATCGTGAGAAACACCCGGGGAAGAAGAAGCTTTTTGGTGGGTGGATTGAGGTGACGGGCAAAGGCGCTTTCCATCTACTTTTCAAACCTCGAAGTGGCAAGAAGAAGAGGGGTAGGAGGGTTCGAACTCCTAAGGGCGTAATGGTGGCCAAACGGAGCAACATTCTTAGGTGGCGTTCCCATTGGGTGGGGGGATGATTCTCTCTCCATTCCAAGAAGAGGTCTTTTATGGAAAGGCCAGCTGGACACGCCTCTTCACAAGCCCAGCAGGAGGTGCATAGGGTCATGGTCTCTCCCCAATGGGGGTCTGTTTCGGAGAGTTCTCCACGGGAATAAGCAGCCAAAAAGGCGATTTTTCCTCGGGCACTTGCTCCCTCCAGCCGAGTCTCTTGGAAAGTGGGACAGACAGGTTGACACAGGGCACAACCGACACAATCCTCAATGTTCACCCTAGAGGACTTTTCCGGGGTTCATAATCCCCAAAGGGTCAAAGACCTTCTTGATCTCTTCCATCGTCTTGTAGGCGCCCTGGTCAAGTGCCGAAGGGAGCAAGTCTCTCTTTTCCTGCCCCACGCCATGCTCCCCCGTCAGGGTGCCCCCCAAGGACACGGCTAGGGAGACAATCTCCTCAATCGCTTCCTTGATGCGATCTTCTTCATCGGGTTCTCCTCTCAGCGAGAACTGAGGATGGAGGTTTCCATCTCCAGCATGCCCAAGTGTCGCAACCAAGAGGTCATGTTTTTGGGCAATCAAGTCAATCTTCCTTACCATCGTAGCAAGAGAAGAAAGGGGCACAGAGATATCTTCTACCCAAAGGTTGCCCGCCCTCCTTGCTAAGCTGCCAAAAGCGGACCGTCTAGCAAGCCACAGGCGTTCAATCTCATTTTTCTCTAGCCCTAGGTCTACACGAAGAGACCCTTTCTCCAAGAGACGATATACATCTTGAGTCTCTTGGGCAACGGCGAGGCGATGGCCAGACAATCCAACCAACAAGAGTGCTTGTACATTCTGTAGCCCTAACGAAAATGCGTCATCTACAGCGGAAAGGGTAGCCCCGTCCATAAACTCCATCGCTTCGGGCGTGATGCCGGCTTGTCGCACCTGTTGAACAGCCAAAGCTGCGTCTTCTAGTGATGGGAAGGTTGCAACGACTGTCCCTCTCGCTTCAGGGATAGGCGCCAATCGTAGGGTCGCTTCGGTCAGGATACCCAATGTCCCTTCCGAACCAACCAATAAACCGGTCAAGTCATACCCTGCTACATCCTTGTGCGAAAGACTCCCTGTCCGAATCTCTTTTCCTGTGCCCAAGACAGCTCTTACCCCCAATACCCAATGGCGTGTGACACCGTATTTCAGGCAAGAAGGCCCCCCAGCATTTGTTGCTAGGTTTCCTCCGATGAACTGATGCGATGGCTGGAGGGGTCTGGGGGCCAAAAGAGGCGGTAGGGTTTGAGGGCATCTTGGAGGTGGGTATTGATAACGCCTGCTCCCACAATCGCCAGCAGGTTATCTTCTTGAATCTCTATTTGGGTCAGGCGGGCGGTATCTACAATCAAGCCTTGCCCGACCGACCCCCCTGCGAGACCTGTTCCTGCCCCTCGCGGAACGAGGGGTATAGATCTCTCTCTCGCCCAATGAACCACGGAATGCACATCGGTTGTATCTAGAGGCCAAAAGACGCCCAAAGGCCTTGCTTTCAGACGGGAGGCATCCCGATTGTAGGTCGCTAGGATACTGTCATCATCGCGGAGTTCTCCCCGAACAGACTCTCGGAGTGGTGCTAGATTCATAGCGGAACGATAAGCCCATCCCGCGCAGCAAGGCAAGGAACACCTGTTTCTTTCTCGCAAGTGTGGGCAATCTGTTCAGAGATTTTCTTCTTGAGTATTCCTGACCCAAAATGCGTCAAAAAGGACTGTGAGGGTTTCGTTTCTTGGAGGATCTGGGCACAAAGGGTGGGGTCTAAATGGTCAATGGAGGGAAGGGGGATAGGGAGCAAGCAGTGAAGAATCGCGATATCAGCCCCCGCCATGCGTCGTGCACCTGTGGTCGTGGCTCCGTCGGTAAAAAGAGCGACCTTTTTCTCTCCGACCGTAAAGTGGAGTCGGAAAGTCTCTAATCCCCCATGAAGATACCTTGCCACTGCCTCAACTTGGACATCTCCTATTTGTACGACCTTGTTCTCTTCCCAAACGACGACCTCCTTGAGGAAGGGGCGGCGGTATCGGTAGATAACGCGTTGGGGGCCTTCAAGAGCTTCAAGAGGTGCTGCTAATACGCCATGTTTCTTATGTCCTCCTGAGGTGGCAGCTTCTAGGAGCACATTGGCATCTCCTACATGGTCCATGTGGAGATGTGTAATCAAGATGCCATCCAGTCCCCAAGGGTCAATGTCGTATTGGTGAAGAGCTGCAAGGGCGCCGGGACCCGGATCAATAACGAGACGGACTTCTTCTGTTTGGAGGAACAACCCTCCGGTTCCACGCATGCCCGAAACCATCGCCGAGCGTCCTCCGCCTGTGCCAAGAAAGAGTAAGAAATCCCCCGAAGGGAGGGATGTCACTGAATCGTCAATCCAATCCTCTCAAAGACGGGATTGCAAGAGGTGATATGGAACCCAGTACCAAGAGTTGCCGCACCCACACCTAGCGCCAAGTTGAGCAAATCGGTAGCGTACATGATCGGTAAGGGGTCTCCTTGGAGTCCTAGGGTTCCCATAGCTTCCTTTTGGTATTGGTCAAGAGTTTGCAAGGCTCGAGGTTCTAGAGTGACGATCACCTCAGCCCCAGCAACATGTGCATCCTCAATCACAGGTTTTGCCAAGGCAAGTGCAGATGCTTGGTCAATCTCACCCAAATACCCTCCCAGCCAACGAGAAGCAGACGCCCAATCCACACAGTGGGCTCCTGCTTTTTGGAGGAGATTCTTGAGAAGAACAGGGCTCTCTGGTCGGTCGATTCTCAACCGTTCTACGGGGCGCATCAACTCAGGGGGTGTATGGACAGCAACCCGTAGGGGCGTGGGGTTTTCTTCATCGCCACCTTCAAGACGACGCATAATGAGTCTGTCAAATTTCTTACCCGCTGTGTGAGACTTCAGCATGTGGAGGATGTTTACGGGTCGCATCCTGCCACTGTAGGGGAGACCCAAGGTGTCTACCATCCGTTGACGAAGGGCGTCATTCCGAGGTTCCTCAAGGCGTTGGACGGCACGCTCAAAAGTCTGGTACAAAAGGGGGTCAGGGACAAAGAAGAGATCATTCCGTGTCGATTTTTCGCCGATTACCAAGTTGCGTAAAGGGAGAGCTAGGGCGGCAAGGGGGTCGTTGAAATAAGTCCCTTCATCACCGGTTCCACTCCAGTTATGAATCAACTCGTAATCGGCACCCAATCGTCGCAAACAGCGAGAGACCGAGTTCTCAAAGTCCTTGTAATTGGAGGTGAGTAGCCCCCCGGGAAAATAGGTGACTTTCATTCGGAATTCCCTTTTTCGGGCGATTCCTCATTCTCTGTGGGGTTTCTCCACCCGTCCACTTCTTTCCAGAACGCAAAAAACCCGGGAATGTCTTGAATCTCTCGTAGGGGCAACCGCTCTTCTTCGGGTTCTGCTCTAGAGAACAACTTACCAAAGAATCCCCCTCCTTTTCCTGAGGGTTCAACAGGGGGTGCTAGCCCTACATCGGCTGCCTCTAATCGTCCCCACTCTGAAAGAGCAGGGAGAAATTTCTGATAAAACTGGTACAAGGGATGGTCCACAGGAGCAAGACCAGAGGTTATTGATTGGGCACGGAGCCATTCAAGAAGGCGGTCAAAGTCCACAGGGTATGGGGAGATGTCTGTAGCAGCAGATGCGTCTTGCATCAGCCAAAGGTCAGGGGAAGATAATACTTTTTCCCGCTCGTTATCCAAGATGAGTTGGATCATTCGGGACAGACCCAAAGTGCAAAGGGTACGGGATGCCATCACACTATCTGCCCCCCACCAATCACGAAGGTGGCGGAGGTCAATGCAGAGTTCATTTTGAATCTCTTCGGCTAATGTGGGGGGGCTTTCCATTTCCCTTATTCTAGACTGCGATAAAAACTAGAATGCCACCATGAAGTTCACAAGAGGAATTACCAGTCTCCAACCCGAAGGAGCATTCGTAGTCTTAGCCAAGGCTAAGGCGCTTGAAGCAGAAGGTAAAGAGGTTATTCACCTAGAAATCGGCCAACCAGACTTCCCAACACCTGCCCATATCGTTGCGGGGGCGAAAGCGGCTTTGGATGAGCGATGGACCCATGGATACACTCCTAGTTTAGGTGTAATGCCTCTTAGAGAGTGCTTGGCGAAAGAGCTTAGGGAATCCCGAGGCGTGGATTGGGGACCAGAGAACATCGTCGTAGCACCGGGTGCAAAACCAGTCATTATGGCTGTCGTGCAAGCGTTGGTGGAGCCGGGTTCAAAGGTGTTGTATCCTGATCCTGGTTTCCCCTCATACCATTCGTTGGCGGCTTTTGTGGGGGCTAAGGGGGTGGGTATTCCTTTGGTTGAAAAGGACTGTTTTGCCTTTGACTTAGAAGTGCTAGAGAGAGAGTTGCCGGGTACTTCTTTGCTGATTTTGAACTCGCCCCAAAACCCCACGGGGGGAGTCTTGGGGAGAGAGATACTGGGGAGGATTGCGGAAATGGCGGTCAGACATGATGTCTCGGTTCTATCTGATGAAGTCTACTCTCGAATTATCTATGACGGAACCCACCATTCCATCGCCTCATTCCCCGGTATGAAGGAGCGAACAGTATTGGTGGATGGGCTTTCAAAGACCTACGCAATGACAGGATGGCGTGTGGGGTATGGAGCGGGTCCCAAGGCACTTATTGATAAGTTGGGGCTATACCTAAACAACAATACATCTTGTGTCAATGGGGTGGCACAGGCGTCTGCGATTGTCGCCATAGAAGGCACCCAAGAGCCCTCCCAAATGATGTTTGAGGAGTTCAAAGCCCGACGCAGTTTGATTGTGGATGGACTCAACGACATTGATGGTCTATCTTGTGTCTTGCCCAGGGGTGCGTTTTATGCGTTCCCCAATATCTCTCAAACAGGGAAATCAGGTAAAGCGATCAGCGACCACATGTTGGACTGTGGGGTCGCTTTGTTGCCAGGTGATGATTTTGGTCCTGCCGGAGAGGGGTACATCCGTCTTTCTTATGCCAATTCCCAAGAGAACATCAGCCGCGCCTTGGGGATTCTCAAAGAAGAACTCCCCAAAGTGAGTTCTGGAGGGTAGTGCATCAAGCCAGCTAAGGCTGCACGCGTTCTTAGAGAATACCTCCCTGCATTACGCAGAGAGTTAGCAGGGGCACGGGATGCCTCCCGCCACACCATTTCGGCTTATACCCTCCATTGGAAAAGGTATCTACAACGATTGGAAATGGGGGCGCTTGGTCAGAGCGAAGAAGGGTGGATTCCTACCTTTCGGAACTTGATGGACGCTGAGGGGCTTGGCTCAGCCGCAATCGCACAGGCATTGGCGGCGGTGCGGACACTGCTCCGATTCGTCTTGCGAAGGGGGGGGCCACCCTTTCCCATGGGCGAAGGCGTTCGCCCCAAAAAGGAGGAGACACTACCCAAGGTGCTTACCGAGAGAGAAGTAGAACGAGCACTTGCGCACGAATCGGGAGATACAGATAAGAGCGTGCGCAATCGCACCTTGATGGAACTCCTCTACTCTTCAGGACTAAGGGTAAGTGAGGCGGTCTCACTTCCTTGGCGGGGGCTTTACCTAGATGAGGGGTATGTAAGGGTAACGGGAAAGGGGGGAAAGATGAGGCAGGTGCCCATTGGAAGAAGCGCCCTAGGGTGGATTAAGAGGTGGCACGACGTTGTCCCCGAGGGAGTTTTCGTCTTTCCGGGAGGTGGTGCGTCAGGCCATATGGACAGGGCAACAGCGTTCCGGGTGGTCAAGGAAGCACTTGATGGGGCGGGAGCAGAGGGCGAAGGGGTGGGACCTCACGCCTTTCGCCATGCTTTCGCTACCCACCTCTTGGCTCATGGAGCAGACCTCCGTGTGATTCAAGAGTTGTTGGGGCATGCCGACCTCCAAACGACACAGATTTATACGCATCTTCTGGAAAAAGATGTGCGCCAAGCATGGGAGCGATTCCATCCCCATGCGACTCTTGAAGGGTAGAGGGGAAGACCCCCTAGAATCTCTTGTCTGGTGATGAGAATGCTCTTTTTTCTCCCCTTCCTTTTCCCTTTGTGGGGGATGGAATCCACTGAAAGTCTGGGGTGGCGTGTTGAAGGCGAGCCGATGTTATTTGATCGGAAGGAGAATCTCCTAGAAGTCGTCCTTCCTGAAGGAGGTCGAGTACAGATGGAGGGAAGGATCTTGTTGTCTGGGGGCAGGACAACTGTGCTTTTTCCGACTCAGGGAGACGCTCCACCGACACTACACGCCGTGGGGGGCATCGTCCTTGATGATGAAGAAAGCCACATCGAAGCTGGTGATATTGATTTGACCGAAGAAACGGTCATTCTGAATCCAGGAAAGTCAGGAGTCAGAGCAGAAATCCTAGGGTATAGATTTAGTTGCCACTGTTTGATGGAGCTTTCTGTGGCAGAAGGGTCATTCTTGCTCCACGAGGACCAGATGGGGGGGCGATCCGAGATTAGGGGGGAGGGAGTGATAGTAAGGGCGACAACGATGGGAGGAGATTTAGAGAGAGGGCGATTGTGGGGTAGGGGAGATGTAGAAATGAATCTGACATGGGGGGAAGGGGAAGAATACGGTGCTACAGGGAGTGCCTTTGAAAAAGATGGAGATTTTCTCCATATCGAAGAAGGAACGCTCCTTTTTGGTGAAGGTGGTGTCCTGACAGCTGACTTACTCACATTGGATGGAGTGACTGGCTCGATAGAGGCAACGGGCAAGTTCCACTTGGCATGGCCATCAGAAGGAGGACTTTGAGCATGATGATGCTGGCACTTTTGTGGGCGGGAAGCGTGGTGTTTCAGCAGTCGGTACCGATGCTAAGCAAAGATGAGGACCCATTTATGCGTCCTATTGTGGTGGCAGACCATCTTCTCTTCGTTGGCTCAGGGGGGAGAGTCGCTGTTTGGGAAACTACAAGCTGGGATTCGGGGATGAGGTTGCTGATTCAGCCCCAAGCGGCAGCAACGCCTGAACATTTGGTTCTAGCGGGGACATTCAAGAATCAAGTCACCGCATTTGGGCTGGACGGAACAGAGGCTTGGGTCTCCGATGTACCCGGACGTGCCAGTGCCCCCCTATCCTGGAAAGGAGGTGTCTTGGTCCATAGTGGTCCGGGATTCGTTACTTCAATAGGGCGAAATGGTGAAAAGGTCCAGCAGACCTTCTCGTCGGTCACACCAGCGGTGTGGTTTGGTCATCCCGTCCATGCGGGCGTAGGGCGAGTGCTCTTGTCCGGTGGGCGCACCGAGGGGCAAGGGGGGCGACTCGTTCTTTATGATGTGGATAAAGGCGTTTCTATCTGGGTGTACGAGACCGAAACGGCCTTGGCGGCTCCCCCCGTTTGGGGAGATGGATTGGTAGCTCTGAAAGTAGGGGGTGTCGTGGGTGCCGTCGTCGTCTTGGAAGGTGCCACAGGCGAAGAAATCTTGAGCCATCCTGTTGAAGATTGGGATGATAGTCGACACAATGGCGGTCTTTTTGGCGAGGGTGGTTTCTTTATCCCCGTAGGGCGAACTCTTCTGAGACTAGATCCCCAAGGGGAGCATCTTTGGTCCATTGAGGCAAATGGTGTTCTGACGATGCCAGCAGTAGGAAAGGGGTTGGTCGTTGTGGGGTCTCGGGATCCCGGTTCCTCCACGGGGAATGGAGTCGGTTTCTTTGATGCTCAAACGGGCAGTCAGGTTCTATGGTATCCCATTCCTAGTGGGGTTCAAGCACCTCCCTTGATGTGGGGGCAAGATCTCTTCGTTGTGGGTAGTGACGGTACTGCATACCAGTTCAAACTTGGCGTGGAGTAATGCCCGTGGTTCGTACCGTAGGGGTAGCAGGTTCGCTCCATTTTCTCATCCATTTTGCGATGATGACCCATCCAGCTCTCGTTGCCTTGGCGGCGGTTAGAGGTGGAGATCTGTTTGGGATAGGCGAGGCGGGGATGTGGGGATACCTTCTGTTTGGGATCTTTGCATTGGTGTCGGGGTTTTTGACCGATTTTTGGGGGAGCCGATTCGTTCTTCTCTTGACAGGTATCTTGGTCGCTTTGGGGTTGTGGATGGTGGCATCTCTAGGGAGTGATGGAGTCCACCCAGAATCGTTCCGTTGGGCATTCGCACTGGTGGGGGCAGGGTGTGGTCTTTACCATCCTGCGGGGTTGGCTCTCTTGGGGGGTATTCCCCTAGAGAGAAGACCTTCAGCGATGGCATTACATGGTGTCTTTGGGAATGCCGGGATTGGTTCTGCACCCTTCATTGCCTATGTGGGGATGGAAGCTTTGGGTATCGTTCCTTTCTTTGTGGGGATTGGGACGGTTTCTTTGGGGGCAGGACTGGTCGCTTTGACACTGCCAAAGTGTGATGTGCGGGCAGGTCGAAAACGAGACCATTGGAAGGAGTTTCTGACGCAAACAAGACCAGGGTATGGAATCTTCTTCTGTTGGCAAGGGGTAGTGGGTATCTATTACAGGATGTTGATTACTTACTTGCCAGCAATCCTAGGGATTGGTCTCTCGTCCTTGCCCAAAGTGGCTGAAGGGGTAGGTCCCCTCTTTTCGTCGGTTGCATTGGGGTTGGGTATCCTCTTCCAGCTTCTTTCTGGGAAGTGGGCAAAGCCGGGACACCTAGCCCGTCAAACGGCTCTCCTTTTTTGTGGCTTGGCACTCTTAGGGCTCGTGTCAGGGTGGGTGCAAGGGGTTGGGTCACTCGTTTGGGTGGCTTTGATGGGGGGTGTCGTCTTTGGGCATCAACCCTTGACCAACAGCTTGCTACCCCGGTTTGTGGGTGAGGGTCATCGGGGGTTGGGGTATGGAATTCAGTTCTTCATTAGTTTCGGGATGGGGAGCGTGGGGGCGTGGTGGGGGGCTCGGTTGTTAGGAAAGGAATTTCAGGGGTTCCAAGATTGGTTATGGGTTCTGGTGGGATTGGCAACTCTTTCAGCGGTCTTGATGGTTCTGCTTTCTGAAAAAGAGCGTTCCCTTCCTGTAAAGAAACCAATACGATGAAACCTCTCTTACTTTTTGGACCCACGGGGAGTGGTAAGACAGCACTGGCGGTTGCTTTAGCCAAGGAGATTGGGGGCGAGGTGGTCAATGCAGATAGCCGTCTTTTCTATCGGGGAATGGATATTGGAACAGCGAAACCCACAGAGGTTGAACGCCAGGGAATCCCTCATTACTTGATTGATATGGAGACCCCCAATCGTCAGGTAACCGCTGCCCAATGGAGGGAAAAAGCATTGGGAGAAATCGTGGGGATTCATGAACGAGGAAAGAGGGCTCTGGTTGTGGGTGGGACAGGGTTTTATATGAAGATTCTCCTAGCCGGATGGGATTTAGGGCAGACGCCTCCCGACCCTCAAAAACGGGAGGGGTGGATGGCTCAAGAAGAGGAGTCTCCAGGGTTTCTATACAAAAGACTAACAGCACTTAGTCCCGAGAGAGCCAGTGATCTGACACCTGAAGATTACCCACGGTTGGTTCGGGCCTTGGAGTTGGTTGAGGCGGGGGTAAAGCCGGGGATTGGCAACCCTCTTGAGGCGCAGACAGTTTACCTAAACCCACCTCGGCAATGCGTTGAGGAGCGGATGGAAACGAGGATTGAAGTGATGTGGAGGAGGGGTTTGCCCCAAGAAGCAGAGGCACTGTGGGAGGCGTATCCCGAAAGCCCCGTCTTAGGGAAAACGATTGGGTATAGCGAGTTCTTAGAGGGTGGGGAAGAAGAGCAAGTGAAAAGTCGTATTCTTCAGAACACCAAACGGCTAGCCAAACGGCAAAGATCTTGGGGTAGAAGTTTGCGAATGGATCTCTTATTGGACGGGGTGGATACCGATGAGAATCTCCACTTGGCATTACAAAGCGTATGAACCGACCCGCAATGGGCGCACACCACTCGATTGCAGGAGGCATTCAGAATGCAGTGGGGCATGCGACAAAAGCGGGGTCAGATACTTTCCAAATCTTTGTCAAACCTAACAGGCAATGGAAACCCCCGAGTTTCACATCAGAGCAGGCCGAGATATTTCGTGAAGGGGCTAGAGGTTTCTTATTGCCACCAGTGGCACACGCCAGTTACCTTATTAATCTAGCCAGCCCAAGTCCCGAGACCCGACAGAAGTCCATTTTGTCATTAGTGAACGAGTTGTCAGCATGCCATCAGTTGGGCATCACAGACTTGGTCCTTCATCCAGGTAGCCATGGGGGGGATGGTGAGGATGTGGGTTTTACAAGGATCAAGGAAGGGTTAGAGATAGCTGTGGAGAAAGCTCAAGGAGGGTGCTTTGTAGCCCTTGAGATAACAGCAGGCACAGGGAAGAACTTAGGGTTTAGGTTGGAGCATTTGGCCAAGATTAGAGATGAAGGGCCCACAGAAAGGCTCTCGGTCTGTTTAGATACAGCCCACCTCTTTGGGGCAGGGTATGACTTGCGTACAGTTGAGGATGTCGCTACACTATCTGAAGAGATCGATCGGGTGTTGGGGTGGCAGACAGTAAGGGTAGCGCATCTCAACGATAGTAAAGTGCCCTTTGCAAGCCGAAAGGATCGTCACGAACATATCGGTCTTGGTGAGATTGGAGAAGAGGGGTTTAGGGCGTTCCTATCTTTGCCCCGCATTAGAGAGATTCCGGGGATTATTGAGACACCCAGTGGAGAGGGGATGGACCGAATCAATCTCGCCAAGCTCCGTCAACTCTCTTGAAGATAGATCTTGAGGAATCCCCGGAAACCTTAGCGGGCAAGTGGTCCCAACGAGGAGGTGTCTTTTGGCTGGATGATTGTTCTCCTTCCCCCGGTTGGTCCTATGTCGTTCCTCTCTCCTCTGCCACCCCGCTTACCCCCACATCCGCCAAGGGGGCTTCTCTTTTTCAAGGAGAAGAGAGAGAATCACCTAGAGGTCAGTCCCCTTGGGAGATGCTTGAGCAAGTTGCTCAACATCCCCCATACGACGGCCCCTCTCCCTTTGGGCGTGGTCTTGTGGGGTGGCTCTCCTATGATTTAGGGAGAGGGGTGGGATGGGACTCCCCAAGCCACCATCCCGATTGGCCCACTACCTTGTGGCGTGTGGAGGGGGTTTTTGCGCACCATCCCCAAGAGGGATGGCATTGGACAGGTTCGGGTGATCCCCCGCCAATCCCCCCCCCTGTTCATGAGGTTGCGCCCTCCTTGGTTTCGGGGCAACTTGCTGTTGCGTCAGATGACAGGTCGTGGCATCGGGGTGCTGTAGAAGGTATTAAAGAGAGAATCATGGCGGGAGAGATGTACGAAGCCAACCTTACTTTCCGGCTCCACGGAGATGCAGAGAATCCTTGGGAGCTGTATAGGGCATTCAGGAAGAGGAGCGGTAGTGCTTATGGGGCGTTCTTTTCGGGGGCTGGTTGGGCGGTGGGGTGTGGGTCGCCTGAGATGTTCCTTGAAGGAAGGGGTGATAGGGTTTGTTCCGAGCCGATGAAAGGGACGGCAAGCGTGGGGGACGATTGTCTGCTAGAAGACCCCAAAGAGCGTGCCGAGTTGGCGATTGTGGTGGATTTGGTTCGGGATGATTTTCATCGTTGCTGCAGAGTAGGAACTGTCCAAGTGGGAGATGTGCCCACATTGAGGCATCTGCCCACTGTCGTTCAGTCTATTGCTACCATAAGAGGGCAACTAAAAGAAGGTGTTCGCCCATGGGAACAAGTTAGAGCTTTGCTACCGTCTGGTTCGGTAACAGGGGCACCCCGTTCAACCGTTGTGCCTCATTTAGATAAGGCAGAGAAGAGCCCAAGGGGTATCTATTGCGGGGCGTTGGGTTGGTTTGCTGATGGGGGCGATATAGGGTTAGCGTTGCCCATTCGCACCTTTTTATGGAAAGATGGTGCTTTAGAGTATGGAGTGGGTGGAGGCATTACATGGCGAAGCACGCCCGAAAGGGAATGGAAAGAGTGCCAGACCAAAGCTCAAGCGTTAGGCTCGGTCTTAGAAGGAGGAATCCAATGGTAAAGAGCATCTTGTGGGAGGAGGGAAAGTGGCATGAAGAATCCTTCGATTTCTTATCGCTCATGGAGAAGGACGGCATCTATGAAACGATGTCTGTTGTTGATGGAAAAGTAATGGACCTCCAACGCCATAAGGATCGTTTCGCGAAGGGGTGCCAAGCGCTGGGGTTGTCTTCGGGACCTGGTCCTACGCCTCCTTGTGACCAAAAGGGGGAATGGACACTACGATGGGCAAGGTGGAAGGGTGGGTCGCCTTGGGGGATGGCGCACCTGTGGGAGGGAAGCCTTCAGCCTCCTAAAGGAGTCGTGCTTCAAGTGGGGTGTGTCGGGTTGTCGGATGTACCAACTGTCCCTGCTCCTGATGTTAAACATCTTTCGGTACTGGGGCGTACGGAGGTAAGGAAGAGTTTGAAACAAGAAAGAGGGTGGGATGATTATTTCGTAGTAGAAGGGGGGGAGGTGTTAGAGGGGAGCCATTGGGCAGTGATGGGGTTATGGGATGGTGTGTGGATTGTCCCAAGTGCGAAACAGGGAATGTTGCGAAGCACGAAAGTAGCATCCCTATTGGTAACGAAGAGCTTTGAGGAACAGCCCCTTGAAGAAGGTCGAATCGAGGTTGATGATTTGATTCAGGCAACCGACCTCCGGGGGCCTTCTTCATCAGGTATTCGCACGCTAAAACTGGCATCTGATGCCTTGGATTATCTCAAATGAGCGATAAGTTAGATCAATTCGAAAGTGCGTTCCGCCATACCGAGCGCCATCTCTATGAAGGCTCGGATGTGGAGATCAATTCGTTGCTCTATGTGACAGATGCCCAGGGGAAAGATGGGAGGCAGGGGATGGCGGACGCAAAGGCGTTCTTGAGCCCTTCTAGATTGGGGGGAAAGGGCAATTGGTCGCTCATGGATGGAGGAGGGTGGACAGATATAGAGAGCGTATTGCGCGGTGTGGAAGAGGGAAACCCAGATGTCGTTGTCGTCCCTAGGTTTTTGAAGGAGGAATTTATTCACCCCACCCACTCTTTAGGTGTGGTCTTGGATGTCCTAACACAAGCGCAACCACGCCCTGTTCTTGCTTTGCCGCAACGGGGAATCGCTCTCCCTCAATTAGAGAGAGTGATGGTTGCAACAGACCATTTGGCGGATAACGAGGCATTGGTGGATTGGGGTGCAGCTATGGCCGCACCCGAGGGGATGCTTCTATTGGTGCATGTTGAAGATGATTTGGTCTTCAAGAGGTATAAAGAAGCGATCAGCCGTATCCCCGACTTGGATAGTGCTGAAACCCCTGTTCTAATCTTGGAGCAACTCCTTCACGAGCCTAGGGGATTTATCAAGAGTGCCGTGGCATCTTTCGCAAGAACGCGCCCAGGGCTGACCGTTCAGGGTGTCGTAGAGAGCGGGCACGATACGGCAGTTTTCAAAGAGCTAGCAAGGGAAAAGGATGTGGACTTGTTGGTGGTCTCTACGAAAGACGACGGGCAACAGGCGATGCATGGAACAGCGTATGCGTTGGCGATAGAGATGCCTCAACTCCCCGTGATGTTGTTATGACGACTCTAGTTTTTGGGCTTCTCTTAGCGGGCATGGTTGCAGCCTTGGCGATGGAAGAGAGAATTCATGCTAAGAAGAGTGTGATTGCATCGGGGTTTGCAGTGGTGGCGTTGTTGTTGGGGCAGGCGATGGGTATCTTGCCCGGGAGTGATGTGGTGGTGGGCGGGCATCACATTCATATTCCTGTCTATATCCCTCCGGTAGATTGGGAAGTGATAGCGATCGTTTTGGGTACAGGGATTTTTGTGGAAGTGACAGCCAAGAGTGGATTGTATAACTTTATCGCCCTTCGTGTAACGCGTGCAAGTCGGGGAGACCCCCGGCGGCTACTTTGGTTGTATGGCGTGATGACAGTACTCTTTAGTGCTGTCTTGAACAATGTGACAGCGATGGTGATTGTGGGATCGTTGACGGTCGTTTCCTTAGAAAAACTCCAGAGAAGGGATATGTTGTTGGGGTTTCTGTTGGTGGAGGGGTTGTTGACGAATGTGGGTGGGTTGTTGACGCTTATTTCAAGTATACCTAACATCATTGTGGGGGCAGCAGCGGGGATTGGTTTTGTGCCGTTCTTCCTAAAGGCTGCTCCTTATGTCGTCGTGGCAACTGTGGTGACCATCATGATGGGTGGCAGACGCTTCGGTATCAAAGCGTTGGCACCCAACGACCGGGATCGTGCTGCAGAACAGGTAAATGCGTTCCAACCAGATGATGCCATCGTAAACCCTGCATTATTCCGCATTGGAGGGGTCGCCTTAGCCCTTCTAGTATTGGTCTTCTCTTTTGCCAGTGCGATTCCTGTGGTCAGAGACTTGGGATTGGGTTTTGTGGCGTTGGCATTTGGGGCAGCGATGTTATGGGCCGAAAAAGCGACTGCAGACAGGGTCTATTCGGGATTGGATTGGGACCTTCTTGCATTCTTTGCGTCTCTCTTCGTGGTGATTGGTGTGGCAGAGCATGCTGGAGTGTTAGATGCGTTGGCAGGGGGGATTGCGACCGTCTTGGGATGGGGGGAGAAGGTAGGAACGGCAACCCTGCTTGTCGCCGGAGCTGGTGCGAGTAGTGTGACCGACAATGTGCCCTTAGCAGCGGTGTTGGCTAGGGTGCTTGGTAATCAGGCTTCACCGGTGGCGGAGGGGTCGTGGTGGGCTGTCGTTTTTGGGGCAAACTTGGGGGGCAACCTTACACCTATTGGTAGTGCTTCAACGCTTGTGGCTGTAACGATTGCCCATCGCCATGGGGTTAAGTTGGGTTTTGTTCGTTTCTTTACTCTTGCCTGGCGCTTTGCCGCGGTTCAATTGGCACTTGCAGCCCTCTACCTCACTCTCCTTCCTTAGTTTCTTCTCTTTACCCCAACGCCTCGTTCACTCCCCAACAATCACGGGTGGCGAAGTCCTTTGACCGCAACATCATCCCACGATTCACCAAACGACCCCTAAGCCCATTAGGGAGGGGGTATATCGTCTGCATGCCAACGGGTATGGCGTACCGAACCTTCTAAGTGGGCATGGTGCCACACATCAATGGCACCGTTTCCCCAACAGCGGATGGCGGGGAATATTCCTTTTCCAACCCCGGGATCCAAGATACAACTCTTCCATTTTCCCTTGGTGTTTCGTACGGCACCCACCAACCCTGGGGGTGCCGTATTGGGGAAGACCACCCAAGGTCGCCCAAAGATATCACAATCAACGGCACAGTGCCATTGCCCATATGTGACATTCCGAAACCTCTTGTATCTCCCCTCGCCAGGGTGTGCGACTGTTTCAGCGCAGTTGGGGTCGGGCCAATCGCCCCAACATGCTCTTATGGCGTGTTCAGTCCTGTCCAACCAAGCCCACCAACCTCCCGACTTAGCTGAATAGTTTAGGGGACCCATTTTGGGACATTCCATCACAATCTTGGGGCTTGCTTCTAGATTCGTAAGGTCAAGAGCCTTGATGATATGAGGTCCCCATTGGGGGTCGCCCCCGCGCAAGTTCATTTGGTATAACCACCATTCGTTCCGCACAAAGACGGTCGGGAATTGGGAGTACCCTTTGTCTAGCAATCTCTCCTTTTGAGTTGTGGGATCAAAGAGGACGAGTCGATCGCGGTCTTTGCCACTCCCCCGTTTCAAGAGCCAATGGTCCCCAATGAGGCAACCCATCTGGGTTACATCCCAGCGCGACCGAACATCAAACTCCAAATTGGGGGATCGAATATCGCTCAAATACGCATACCCCGTCAAATCACACACTTCAAGAGAATCAAGTTCCTCTGGTGAGAAAGCCCAGATCCTCCCCTTGGTTGTGTTGGAGATCATCAGATTACCTTGAGCACAGAACGCAAACTCCGTATTATCCCCTTCAATTCTTTGGGCTAGCACAGGTCCCAACTCGAAAGTGCCATCAGGATGGGCTCGTCCTGTAGCGACCCCCCATTGGGTTTTCCAAGCCAGCAAAGAAAACGTATCTAGGTGTATTGCCTGAAGCTTGTATCCCTCCAAATAACGCAACTCCATGGTGGGGACTTCTACTGAAGTAGCAGGGATCGAAGTGGAAAACGAGCCTGGACCTCCATTGAAGATATCTTCCCAAGCCAACCCCGAGATTTCATGGAGCCGCTGGGCGAGATTGTGCCCAGCACCTTTTTTCCCATCCTTTAGGGCATAAAGGAACGATCTACTAACCCCCAACTTTTTCGCCAAATCAGTCATCGTCAGCCCCAGCAAGTTAGCTATTCGCTTCAGTGCTCCCTTTTGCGTGTACCTGTTCTCCATACGACGTTTAGCCCTACCACCCCCTTGAGGGGACGAGTCTAGGTGGCGCTCCACACCAAAAGGGGTCAAGAGGTGTGATAAACCTCTGATAACATGGTGATAAAGGGAAAGCCATACATAAAGATTAACCCACTTACCTAATCATTTTAGCAATCTGTCACCCATTTGTCTACCAATTCAGTCATCATCCACTTCAAAATCTTACTTATAATAGAACTTTAGGAGGAAACAAAAGAATACATGAAGATGAAAAGGTGGGGTTTTTTGGCGTGCTTGGCTATTCTGGCAATCGGTTGTGGCGGTGGCGGTGGAGGTGGTGGCAGCGTGGGGTGGACCTATTGGCGTAAGCCTGCAGTGGGTGATGTCTATAGCAGAGAATCAAGGGATGGCTCTGCGAATGTGGTTGTGGCTGGCGTCCTGTCTGGCTCGGATTTCTGCCAGATGGCTATCCACACGACCCTCTCACAGCAAATTGGTGAAGGGGTCTATGTATCCAACTTGGATCCATGTGCCGAGGGAGGTGGTACACAGGTAAAAATCAATGGGACCGTGTATCCAATGGCCACTTGTCGTGCCAATGAGGTGGCTTTTGACGGCCGTGACGATGTGGGAATCCAGGAAGATATTCTGGCTCTTCGGAGTGCCGACGGGAGTCTGGCGTTTGGAGACGTTGTGTCCCTCCCGAGCGACCTCTTCGCCTTCTTCAACAGCCAAGTGAACCTGAGCTGTGCCTTCTTGGAAGTGGTCGGTGAATCATTGCTCATCGGCGGGGTCTGGGAGGCGGCTGAATCCAGCTATTATTGGGGGGAGGAGGCGTATGTGAGTCTTGCAACGGCAGATTCGCCCACCCCCCCTGTCCTTTGGAGGGACTCATACCGAGCGAACCAATCCACCAATGCGCCACAAGGAAGTGGCACAACTAGGTTTTGGTGTGAATTCTCATGTGGAGGAGGCATCGTAGTGGACACAGGTATCTCTCCCTTGGTCACTGCATTGGGGAATGAGCAACCCTCTCCTTGGGTTCCTTCCGGTGGTCCATCGGACGCTATAGCCATTACAGGATCGCAAGGGGAAGAGGTTCGATATGTTTCTCCCGCAACAGGTCCTTTGGTCGCATTGAGGATCGTCGATCCCAATTAGGGCAGGTCTTGGGCGATGGTCGTGTAGGAGATCAACAGGTGGTTGTCGCGGTAGCGCTAATTCAAGGGTCACTCCTTCTCTTCCTTGCCGCACTCATGAAAAAAGTCATTGCAATCAAGCGACTCTTAGAGCAGTAGGAGTACCGAGATTGGAATTTGAAAAACCTAGGAAGATGAACCGTATTTCGGGATCCAGGGAGAACGCATGCTGAAGGCACCGAAAAGGCAATTGAATAGCAAAGGGCTGAGTGCTGTGAGGTTGACTCTCTGCGTTGTTTCCCTTTTGGCTACGGGTTGCAGTCGAGGAGTGCAAGATGACCCCCTGATGGATGCCACTTCACCGATCCCCCACATTGGTGAAGGGCAGTACGGCATGCAGCCTGGGTGTGAGTCCTGCGCGCCTCCCCCACCTTGTACAAGTCCCACTACTTGGCAAACGGAAGAGATTGCGGTCATTTCGTCAAGTAGGAAGCCCACTGCTATCGGTGTGAAGCCCAATGGCGGTATTGTCATAGCCTTCTTGGATGGAGGGTCCCTCAAAGTCGCAACAAAGCCATTGGGTGGGGTTTTCGGCATTGAGATACTGGATGACATGTATACAAACACCTTTAGGTTCACATTGAAGGTGGATGATGCAGGCGATGCACATATCGGTTACCATAATGGTACGCATCTGAAACACGCCAAGGGCTCGGCGGGGAATTGGTTCCTCAACAACGTGGATTTCGTGGGTGCACCGAGATACATGTCACTCGCCTTGGATGTGGGTGGATCTGTCCATATCTTGACAGATTCTGCGTACTATTACCAAATCCCAGCAGGTTGGGCAGTAGACTTTTGGGGTGGTGGTGTGGATCCTGATCTCGCCATTGGTGATGATGGGGTTGTCTATATCACGTCATCTGGTCTGACACTCACATACGGGGAACCGGGAAATTGGACGCAAGAGTCCCTCGGTTCAGGCGGCCAGAACGGAATGATCGCCTTGGACTATACGGGGGAGGTCCACATTGGCCATCAAAGGAATGGACAATCAGAAGTTATTCACACCTATGGATACCCAGGGTGCCCTTGGGGCCATGAAGCGGTGTACGGACCATCCGATCACAGTGTGTCACTCACGATCGGATCCACTCGCGCAGTGCATCCTGCCTACCAGCAGTCTAA
>JACKQG010002810.1_pt1 | contig 22101 bp, 15 predicted proteins | sample 8237621 | NCBI WGS metagenome assembly JACKQG01 (sample SAMN15677084, study PRJNA649215) | marine metagenome | biome: marine; feature: Black Sea; material: saline water; isolation source: suspended particulate matter (SPM) from the Black Sea western gyre | collected 2013-06-09/2013-06-10 | depth... | reverse complement strand
TGGGGATCTCCCATGGGTTTCCCACTCGCAACCAGTTGTCGGCTTTTTCAACCTGATATCCCTGGATTATTTTTTGGTAAAATATTCCAAATTCGTAGCGGATGCCATATCCATAACCTGGAATTCCCAAGCTGGCAATAGAGTCGAGAAAGCAGGCAGCAAGGCGCCCAAGCCCTCCATTGCCAAGTCCAGCTTCGACCTCAGACTCTTCCAGTTCATGAATGACATGGCCCATCTCTTCCAGAGCCATTTTGTATTCATCATAAATTCCAAGGTTGATCAGGTTGTTGGTCAGTAATCGACCAACTAGAAATTCCATGGAAAGGTAGTAAACCCTTTTCACATCTTTTTCATAATATGATTGTTGGGTCTGCAGCCATTTGTTAACCAGATGATCCCGCACTGATAAAGCCAGGCTGATGAAATGGTCGACCTTTGTTGCAGAAAATTTGTCGTCTGCGAGAGTGTACTTGAGGTGATGCTTGAACCAAAGTTTGAGAGCTTCCCGTGTGATTTTTCCGGGTTCGTGTTGAATTTTGTCAATCATGATAGGGAGTGTATAAAAAAATCTGTAGGGATCGGAATTGAAGGTTTATAGACCAGAGCAACGCCCAAGCCTTATGCCAAATGGCAGTAATTCTTTTACCACACAATGCTAACCCCTGCCAATGACTTTGAGGGGTTGGTTGAGAGATATAAGGAAAGAAAAGGGGTTATTTTTTGTGCCGGTTAAATTATTGGTCGGCCTGAACTTTTTGGCGTTCCAGGGCGCGTAATTTTCGGGCTTCCTTTTTATTGATTTTGGCTTTCACTTTTTTCTCCGCAACGGGTTCACCTTCCCAACCCACTTTTTCAAGGAAATCTTCGTATCCACCATGAAAATATTCGGCTCGGCCTTGATGGAAAATGATCAGGTTTTTAGCCAGAGCTTTAAGGATAAGTTCGGAGTGGGTAACAATCACCAAGGCGCCGGCATAATCGTTCAACTCCTCGATCAAGGCCTCAATGGATTCTACATCCAGATGGTGAGTAGGCTCGTCCAGAAGCAAGAGGTTGGTGGGGTGGGAAATTATTTTTCCCAGCAGAACGCGACTTCTTTCTCCTCCAGATAACACGCTCACCTTTTTTTTACTTAAGTCTCCCTCAAACATCATGGCTCCACATATGCTGTGCGCGGCTTGCAAGGAAAGATTGGGGTTGGAGCGTAGTATCTCATCCAGCACCTTATTCTTGGGTTCAAGCCGGTCAATATTGGTCTGACCAAAATGACCGCGGCAGGTGGATGGATGCTGGATGATAGAGCCGGAACTGGGTGTCAATTCCTCGGCCAGGCAATTTAATAAAGTCGACTTTCCTTTTCCGTTGGCTCCGATGATCGCTATGCGGTCTTTACGGCCAATGGAAAACGATAGATTCGAGAAAATATTTTTTTCCGGTTTACCGTTGTAGGAGAAAGAAAGATTTTTTACATTCAGGACTGTTTTTCCCGGGCACGAGAGATGATTGAACCTGAATCCAAGATTCTTCTCGGTCTCAAGCTTTTCCATGGTTCCCATTTTTTGCATCATTTTCAGCCGCGACTGGGCCATGGTGGCTTTAGAGGCCTTGGCGCGAAACCGGTCTACAAGAGACTGCATTTCCTTGCGCTTGTTCTCCAGATTTTTCCGGGTTTGCTCGTAGGTCTCTTCTTCCTGAATAATCAGTTCATAGAATTTAATAGTACCGCCACTGACTTTTCGAGCCTGTTTCCGGTGCAAGCCCAGTGTGTGGGTGGTGACCTTATCCATGAAATCACGGTCATGCGTGATGAGCATCATCTCACCCGGCCATTTGTTCAGGTATTCCCTAAGCCAACGTAGTGAAAGGATATCGAGATAGTTGGTGGGTTCATCAAGCAAAAGCATATTGGGATCGGCCAACAAAGCTTTACAAAGGTTGATCCGCACTTGGAATCCACCGCTGAAAGTAGTGGGGTCCTTCTGGAAATCCTGTTCAGAAAAACCCAGGCCGGATAGAATGATCTCAGCCTTATAATGATCCCATTGTTTTTCAGCGGGCAGGGCTTCAATACATTCATCTATAACGGTAGGTTTTGTGAAGTGGATATGCTGGTCCAGGGAGCCGATCTTGTAGTTTTTAGGGGTCGAAAGAGTTCCCGAGTCCGGCTTCTCCTCTTCCATGATCATTTTGAACAGAGTGGACTTCCCGGTACCATTTTTACCGACCAATCCTATGCGTTCGCCTTTATTGATGAGAAATGACACATCCTCAAAGAGAGTTTGAGGACCAAAAGATTTTTGTAAAGTACTGGCTATTATCATTGCGAATTAAATTGTATGTGAGTTGACTAAAATGAAATTTATTAATAAAAGAGTGATTAGATCAGGAAGGAAAAAATTGAAAACTGGTCGGGATGAGAGGATTTGAACCTCCGACCCCCTACTCCCGAAGCAGGTACGCTACCAGACTGCGCTACATCCCGACTGTTTTAGCTTGTTTTGTAAAAGAATTTTTTGAGGTATTTCCAGATAATGATTGAACCCACTCGATTCACCACCGATTTAAACCATGTGCTCCCGCCCAAACATTTTTGGCAGTGAGGGTGTATTACCTTATTATTTTTAAAACCTTCCACCGCATCAATGACCGGCGGGGTGTTCATGATCTCAGTGATCGAATTTTCGAAAACGTTTCCGGCTTTAGTCTTGCCATCGTAATCCACGCAACAGTAAGTCAAATCTCCATTGCATAAGATGGCAAAGTGATCGGCCAAAGCACTGCAATAACCGGTTTTAGAGGGAACCACTTTGCTCCCCTCGGCAAACGCATTACCCCAGGTGTTAAGAATATAAGTTTCGAAATGGATGTGCGGCGCGACTTCCACTACGTTCCATTTAAAGGCAGAAAGTTTGTCGATACTCTTCTCAACTTCCAATCGTTTTTCTTCGTTTAAAGGTGGGCAGATTTTGTGAACTTCCCTGGCCCAATAACGAAAAGTTTTGCGCAAATCCCTGGTGTTGTTGATGACACTCATCGTTCCTACTGTCCAGTCCTCACCCGGTACCTCGGTTTTGATGGAAGTATTCAGAAAGTGTACTTTTATTTTTGGTGGTTTTTCCTGCTTCAGGCAGCCTTCAATGAATTTTAAAATACGGTTGTGATACTCATCGAATTTCATCTTCCGGGATTTGCGGGTTTTGAAAGACTCTTCGTCAGGAGTCTGCAGGGAGATGTTTACCTGAGATGCGGTGACTTTTTCCAGCTTGATGGCCATCTCTTCATCAAGATAAGTCCCATTAGTGGTGATGCCGGTCTTCACACCCCGTTGTGCGGCATGATCGAGAATTTCGAAAAATCGGGGATGCATGAAAGGTTCACCCATGACATGAAAAGTAATTTTTTCCGCCATGTTGTATTCGGCTATCTCGTCAATAATTCCACAGACCCTCTCAAAATCCATATATTCATAATGGCGGGTCATTTCCTGCTTGGGGCAAAAGGTGCAGTCAAAGTTGCAGACGTTGGTCAGTTCTATATGAATGCGTTGCAGAGGAAACTGAACCAGTTCGCCAAAACGACCGGGGAATTTTTGGGTGCCGGGTTGAACCTGGGTCAACATAATTTAGTTATTGCAGGAATTAATTGTTATTGGTTTTGGAATAATTGTAGCGGTCTATGCTTTCGCTCCAAAACGTGTTGTTGGTCACGTTGCGCGAAACCTTTTTTGACCCGCATTCAGGGCAAGCTACTTTTTTTGTGTCCACTTCTGACATTCTCATTTCGATCACAAAATCTTTTTTGCATTTTTCGCATGAATGATCGTAATTTGGCATGACCGAGTCCTCCTGATTGAGCTGAACTTCAATTAAAACCATCGTTGTTCCTTGAAGCTATTAAGAATACAATAGTTTCTAATTCAAAGCAATAAATCCGGCAAAGTTGTTCCATTTAAAAAACAGATCCACGGTCTGGAAGCCGGCTTTTTTGATGAGGTTCTGGTTTTCCTCCACCGTCCAGGGGATGAGTACATTTTCCAGGGCTTCGCGCTTTCGGGAAATCTCCAGATTGGAATAGCCCCGGTCCCGCTTAAACTGATGATGGAAGTCAATGAATGTCCGGTCCAGTTCCGGAATGTCACTTTTTATTTTCTCAATAAGGACGAGAGAGCCACCAGGAACCAGCCCCTCAAAGATGTTCTTTAATAGGGGAATCCGGTGTTCCGGTAATACAAACTGAAGGGTATAGTTCATCACCACCACAGACGCATTTTGGATGGATATACCCTGGTTTAGATCGGCCTCAAAGAGTTTGCAGGGAATCGGTGACTGGCTGAGTGTTTTGCCAGATTTTTCCAGCATGGCCGGAGAGTTGTCGACCCCATACAGGGCGATATTTTTATTTTTGTCTATCGATTGCGCCAGTTTAAGAAGCAAGGTTCCAGTGGAACAGCCCAGGTCGTAGACGGAAGTGTTTGTCTTGGCGAACTGGGCGCACCAGCGCACTGCCAACGACTGGCACTCCTGATACATCGGAACACTTCGTTCCAGCATATCTTCGAATACATTTGCCACCGATTCATCAAACTCGAAGGGCTTGCCACCGGTATCCCGATTAAATAATGTGTCTCGTTTGGAGATGGTGTTTTCCTGTTCAGGTGTTTTGTTTGAAGGCAAATCCCCCCAACCCCCTTCGTGGAAGGGGGAGATTCAATGGACCCCTCTTCTCCGAAGAGGGGCTGGGGTGATTTACAACATTCAGCTTGATCACGGCCCAGGTAGTTCGCTACCTTCTACCGGGCCGGACTTTGACTTTAGTAGAAGTTTGTTGATCGCGTTCACATAGGCCAATGCGCTGGCCTCAAGAGTGTTGACGCCAGCACCTTTCCCCAGCACTTCTCTTTTTTCATGTTGAACGCGAACCGTCACTTCTCCCTGAGCATCATGCCCTTTGGTTTTAGCCATCACCTGATAGTCCAATAGCCTGCAGCTGAGTCCGGTGATTTTGTCGATAGCATTATAGATTGCATCTACCGGACCATCGCCGTTGGCACTGGCAGAATGTTCTTTGTCGTCCAGACTGATCAAAACTACCTGCGCTTCTGGAATCTTGCCTGTTTCAAACGCGCATTTTAAGGAACCGAGCTTGTAAGTGTTTTGCTGTTCCACAGAAAACTTCTGTTTCTGGATGAGAGTGTGGAAGTCGTCCTCGAAGATTTCCTTCTTTTCATCCGCAAGAATTTTGAATTCCTGAAACACTCTGTCCAACTCATCCTTATCCAGCGTGTAGCCCAGTTCTTGCACCTTGTTTTGTAGTGCATTTCTACCCGAGTGCTTGCCCATCACCAGCTCCGATTCCTCGCCCCCGACATCTGCCGGGTCCATGATCTCAAAAGTGTCTTTGCGTTTGAGAAACCCATGCTGATGAATGCCGGACTCATGCGCAAAAGCATTTTTTCCTACGATAGCTTTGTTGCGTTGCACGAAGAACCCCGTCAAACTGCTGACCAGTTTACTGCAAGGCTGAATGTGCCGGGTCTCGATTCCCGTGTACACGTTTTTAAAGAAATCCTTGCGAGTTCTCACAGCCATGATGATTTCTTCCATGGCGGCATTTCCGGCGCGTTCACCAATACCGTTGATGGTGCATTCCACCTGCCGCGCCCCGGCCTGCACCGCAGCAAGGGAATTGGCAACAGCGAGCCCGAGATCGTTATGGCAATGCACGCTGATGATGGCCTGATCAATATTGGGGACGGTTGTTTTCAAATAGCGGATGAGTTCTGCAAACTCTTCCGGTACGGCGTACCCCACCGTGTCGGGAATATTGACCGTAGTGGCTCCGGCAGAAATGACCTCACGTGTGACATCGGCGAGGAAATCCTTTTCCGTCCGGGTCGCGTCCATGGGAGAGAACTCGACATCGTCGCAATATTTACGAGCGAACTGAATGGCCTTCACCCCCATTTCGATGATCTCATCCTTGGCTTTTTCAACCATGTGATCGCGATGTACTTTTGACGTAGACAGGAAAACGTGGATACGCGGTGATTCGGCTTTTTCCAGAGCACGAGCCGTTGCCTCAATGTCTTTTTCTAACGCACGTGAAAGACCGGCGATTGTTGCGCCACGTATTTCCTCGGCAATTTGTTTGACCGATTCGAAATCCCCCGGAGAAGCAACCGGAAAACCCGCTTCGATCACATCTACATTGAGCAGAGCCAGTTTCCGCGCGATCTCAAGTTTTTCCTTGATGTTCAAGCTGGCGCCGGGGCATTGCTCTCCGTCTCTTAATGTGGTGTCGAAAATGATGAGTTTTTCGGGTTGCATGACTAAAAAATCTCCTTTCAAATAAATAAGTCTTCCATATTATAAGATGTATCCCACTAAATACCAAAGGATTGGAAGTTTTTCTCAGGTATCAGAATAAATAAATTACTGAATGAATCGGTTTGGGAGCTTTAAGAAACAGGTTGGGGGAGCCGATTGCTGAGGGTGAAGGCTCGCCCTTAGAGCAGGGACAGTAGACGTAGTTCCAGGTCGGAGTTTGAAGCAAGTTGTCTTTTGGAATTGATAACCATTAGCCTGTTTTGTAAGAATGTTGCAGTAGAAACCTCATTGTAAACGAAACCGGAGCGAAAGTACAAATAATAAAAGACGGGCAAGCAAAGAGCTATCTCGACTTAAAAAATTCTTTGCTAGTCGGGTCCAGTGTCACGCTGGCGATGGCTCGCCGGCCCACTCCCGTGGGAGGGATAATTGCACTGAGAAAAATCGTTGCTCGCCGGTCAGTCGATAGCGTTCAGCACCTTGAATCCGGCCTTTTCAATCTTTTTGACCAAGCCGGCTGTTTCGCAAAGATCGAGCCGGAAGAAATAAACCTGTTTCTTTTTATTTTTGGCGTAGGGGGCCATGCCAACACTGATGATGTTCATTCCTTCATCATGGATGACTTTGGAGACGGATTCAAAATTTTTGGGGTCTTTATCCATGATGATATCCACCCGGGAGCTGGAATGAATAATGCCCATCATATCTATGAACAATCCCAGCATATCCAGAATGGAGATGATGCCGACCAGATTTTTGCCGTCTATAACTGGAAGTGAACCAATCTTGTTTTTGTAAATCAAGAGGGCTGCATCTTCTATATTGGTTTCGGACCCCACAGTTTGAGGATTGCGGGTCATATAATCGGTAACCTTCATTTTTTTCGGGTCGAGAACCGTTATATTTGTAGAGCTTGAATTCTTTGCTATGAACGCACTACGGACATCACTTTCCGTGATGATGCCTTCAAGCTCCTTACCCTGAACGACAGGTAAATGGCGAATGGAATTCTTAACCATCAAACCCTGGGCTTTATAAAGAGTGTCCCCAGACTTAATTGTGATGACCTTGCGGGTCATTATTTCATCAACGATCATTGCGAGCCTTATTTAGTAGGAAGAGAAAATATTTTTTCATTATAACGCCAATTTGAAGAATAAAAACAGTTAATTAAACTTCGGTTCTTGTGGTTGCAAAAAGACTGTGGGCGCGCTTTTCACCGCGAGTGTGAGGGGAATTCCGCCACTTTTCCAAGTATTTCTATTATAATAGCGTTGCAAAATCCCCCAAGATTCAAGCACCGGGCAGTGAAAGCGTAAGACCTTTGCAAAACCGACAAGCTGTATGTTGATTGTGCTTAATGTACACATAATAGTGTATGTGAATTACTCTATTTTGAGTCTATTTGTTTTAAGTTCATCAATATCAAGGGGATTGACTCAGGCACGACTCTTGCTCTCTTAGGCTATTCCGCTATTGAAAATCTTTGAATTTTCGATGCCTTTCGATACTTTTCGATACTGACGGAATTAAAACGTTTTTTAAATTCAACGAGTTAAATTAAACCATGCATGATTTTCCAAAAAAACAGGGCCTCTACGATCCCGCTTTCGAAAAAGACAGTTGCGGAGTGGGGTTTGTCATGAATATGAAGGGGGAAAAGTCCCATAAAATCATTACTCAGGGACTAGAAATTCTTAAAAAACTAGAGCATCGCGGTGCCTGTGGTGCAGATTCTGCTACGGGCGATGGTGCCGGGATTCTCATCCAGATTCCGCATAAGTTTTTTCAGGAGCAATGTAAGAAGACGGGGATTGATCTGCCTGAGGCAGGCCGCTATGCGGTGGGAAATATATTCCTCCCCACGGGTCATGATACGAAACACGGTCAGGAAATCATGGAACGTGCGATTGTGACGGAAGGTCTTACACTTCTCGGCTGGCGCGATGTTCCGGTCGATAGCTCAACGATAGGAAGAATGGCCCGTTCTGTCGAGCCGGTGATCAAGCAGGTTTTTGTCGGAGCGGGACCGAGCGTTAAAGACCAACTGGCTTTTGAAAGAAGGCTTTATTGTGTCCGCAAGCGCACTGCATGGGGGGTACGTCGCGCTGGACTCAACGAGAATAATGAAAATTTTTATGCTTGCAGTCTTTCCAGCAAGACCCTGATTTACAAAGGGCAGCTGATGGCTCCGCAACTGGAGACCTATTATCTGGATTTGCAGGACCCGAACATGATTTCGGCTTTAGCGTTGGCCCATTCTCGCTACAGCACCAATACCTTCCCATCCTGGGGACGGGCTCAACCTTTTCGTTATATTGCTCACAATGGCGAAATCAATACGGTTCGGGGAAACAAGAACTGGATGGGTGCCCGTGAGTCGATGTTTGAGTCGCCTTCATTTGAAGATATCGATATGATCCTTCCTGTCATTGCTCCGGGTGGAAGTGATTCGGCAGATTTCGATCAAGCTTTGGAGATGTTGTTCCTGACGGGACGATCTCTTCCGCATGCCATGATGATGATGATCCCCGAGCCTTGGAGCGGACACGAAACCATGGATGATGATAAACGCGGATTCTATGAGTTTCATGCTTCCATGATGGAGCCCTGGGATGGTCCTGCTTCTATCGCTTTCACCGATGGGGAGACCTGTGGTGCTGTGCTGGATCGCAATGGCCTGCGTCCGTCACGCTATTATGTGACTAAAGACGGTCTGGTTATCATGGCCTCGGAAGTGGGTGTCCTTCCGATTGATGAAGCCAACATTGAATACAAAGGGCGGTTGCAACCGGGGAAAATGTTTCTCGTGGATATCAATGAAGGTCGCATCATTTCAGATGAAGAAATCAAAGCAAAAATTTCAACCCAAAAACCTTATACGCAATGGGTTAAGGAGAACCAGGTCAATCTCAAAGACTTGCCTTCTACAGGTTTTCAGTTTAAGCCCGATTATGCAACGGTTTTGAGCAGGCAGGTGGCTTTTGGTTACTCCCTTGAAGACTTGAAGTTTGTGATCGCGCCTATGGTTGGAAACGCTACGGAGGCTATCGGGTCAATGGGTAATGACACCCCTTTGGCGATATTGTCGCAAAAGCCTCAGCTCCTGTTTAATTATTTTAAGCAGTTGTTTGCACAGGTGACCAATCCCGCCATCGACTCAATACGCGAGGAACTGGTCATGTCCATGGAAATAACCCTCGGCAAAGAAAGAAATCTTTTAGCTGAGTCGCCGGAGCATTGTCGCAAACTGAAAGTTGAGCACCCCATTCTCAGTGGTCATGAAATGGAAAAAATTCGTGGTCTGGATCAGGCCGATCTGAAAACAGTGGTGTTGCCAATTTTATTTCCTGCCTCGGAGGGACAAGCTGGGTTGGAAGAGGCACTCGATAAATTATGCCAACAGGCTTCTCAGGCAATAGAAGAGGGCGCCACGATACTGGTTCTTTCTGATAAGGGAATGGACGCAAGTCAGGTTCCCATCCCCAGTCTGCTTGCCACAGCCGGAGTGCATCATCATCTCCTGCGAGAACAGACACGCACACGGGTGGGGTTGGTGGTTGAGACCGGTGAGGCTCGTGAAATGATGCATTTTGCATTGCTGATCGGTTATGGGGCGGGTGCTGTTTATCCCTATCTGGCTTATGAAACCGTGGTGCAAATTGCCGAAGAGGGTGTGTTCATTGAAAAGCTCGATGCTGAAACTGCGATTGCTAATTTTATTAAAGCCACGCGAAAAGGGCTATTTAAGATCACCGCGAAGATGGGGATATCAACTATTCAGAGTTATCGCGGGGCACAGGTATTTGAAGTGGTTGGGTTGAGTGAAAAAGTCGTGGATCGTTATTTTGCAGGAACGCCTTCACGTATTAGTGGGGCCGAACTGGTTATTTTAGCTAAAGAAGCTCTGACTCGTCACAAAAAAGGGTTTGGCAAAGAAGTCGCTTCAATTCTCGAACTGGGCGGTAATTATCATTGGCGTCGTGGTGAGGAGAAGCACATGCTCAACCCGAATGCTATCGGACTATTACAGCATGCGACTCGCTCGAATGATTACGCCACATTTAAAAAGTTCTCGGCACATGCGGATAATGAAAGCACCCGTCAATGTACTCTGCGCGGGTTGTTCAAATTCAAAGCAGCTAAGCCCATTGCCATTGATGACGTCGAATCAGTAGAAGATATCACTAAACGATTTTGTACCGGTGCCATGTCGATTGGTTCCATTTCCCGTGAAGCGCATGAGACGCTGGCGATTGCTATGAACCGGCTGGGTGGAAGAAGCAATACCGGTGAAGGCGGAGAGGATAGCGTCCGCTATACGCCTGACGCAAACGGAGACTCCCGCCGCAGCAAGATCAAGCAGGTGGCGTCGGGACGTTTTGGGGTGAACAGTTTTTACCTGGCGAACGCCGATGAAATGCAGATTAAAATCTCGCAGGGAGCCAAGCCCGGAGAAGGCGGACAACTGCCGGGGCATAAGGTCAGTGAGTACATCGCCAAGATTCGGCATTCCACGCCGGGTGTAGGTTTGATCTCACCCCCTCCACATCATGACATTTATTCCATCGAAGATTTGCAACAGTTGATTTTTGATTTGCACAACGCCAACCCGAATGCGCGCGTCAGTGTCAAACTGGTTGCCGAGGCGGGAGTAGGAACTATTGCCGCCGGCGTTTCAAAAGCGCACGCTGAAGGGGTGCTGATCGCCGGCCATGATGGCGGGACCGGGGCTTCACCACAAACCTCGATCAAACATGCGGGGCTACCCTGGGAGCTGGGGCTCTCCGAGACTCAGCAGATTCTAGTGCTCAACGATTTACGTGGACGGATTCGTGTCCAGGTGGACGGTCAGCTTAAAACAGGTCGCGATGTGGTGATTGGCGGAATTCTGGGAGCCGATGAATTTGGTTTCTCGACCACGGCACTGGTGACGATGGGGTGCATCATGATGCGCAAATGTCATCTTAATACCTGCTCCGTTGGAGTGGCCACTCAAAACCCGGCTCTTCGCAAGAAGTTCACGGGTAAGGCCGACCATGTGGTCAACTTCTTTAAGTTTATAGCTCAAGAGGTTCGGGAGATCATGGCTGAGCTGGGCATAAGTAAATTTGATGACTTGATTGGCCGGGTCGATCTGCTTGAGGGCAGTTACGCGACCGATCATTGGAAGGCGCATGGAGTCGATGTCGGTCTAATTCTGCACAAACCGGATGTAGATAGTAGCGTCGCGATACGCAATATCTGCACCCAGGATTTGAGTGGCGATATGGATAATGTTCTGGATCACACCTTGATTAAGATGAGTGAGCCAGCGCTGGAGAATCAACAGAATGTGCAGGGCGATATGTCAATCGTCAACACTGATCGGGCAACGGGCGCTATGCTCAGTTATCACATTTCAAAAAAATATGGTGAGGAGGGGCTTGCCTCCGAAACTATCCGCTTCAATTTCAAGGGGTCGGCGGGGCAGAGTTTTGGTGCCTTTCTGGCACCCGGTGTGACGTTCAATTTGGCGGGCGACGCCAATGACTATGTTGGAAAAGGTCTGTCGGGTGGCAAGATTATTATTTATCCACCAAAAGAATCGACGCTGGTTCCCGAAGAAAATATTTTGATCGGCAATACAGTTCTTTATGGGGCTGTTTCCGGAAAAGCTTTTTTCAGAGGAATTGGCGGAGAGCGGTTCGCAGTGCGCAATAGCGGTGCTCATACAGTGGTTGAAGGGGTGGGGGACCATGGATGCGAGTACATGACTGGAGGGACCGTTGTTGTTCTCGGTGCAACAGGAAGAAATTTCGCTGCTGGAATGAGTGGCGGGTTGGCGTATGTTCTCGATCGGGATAATAGTTTTGCCATTCATTGTAATCAAAGTGCTGTTGATCTGGTTGCTGTTGAAGACCCCGAAGATGTTCAACATTTGAAGGCCTTGATTGAAGAACATTTTAAGTACACACAAAGCGGTGTTGCCAAAAAGGTGCTTGATGAGTGGGAGGCAACGCTGCCAAAATTTATAAAAGTTTATCCGCGTGATTACCGTCGGGTTTTGGAAGAACGTAAAAAACATAAAGAAATGCTGGTTGCCTAGCCCACTAGTACCCCTCCGGGGCATGAGAGCCAAGGAGGAGACCTGACACGTGGGAGGCCGATTGCAATGGTCCGTGGAATTGAATGCAGGGTTGCTAGCCAAAAAAACAATTACAATTTTCCAGCGGAGGTTCTCCGCCGGAATGATATAGAAAGGCTTAAATGGGTGCGACAAAAGGTTTCATAGAATTTGAACGGGAGACACCGTCAGGCCGACCGGTTGAGGAACGGCTCAAGGATCAGAAGGAGTGTTACATTCCTTTGTCTGAAGAAAAATATAAGCAGCAGGGAGCCCGCTGTATGGACTGTGGTGTTCCGTTCTGCCAGAGTGAATCAGGCTGTCCGCTGGGAAACCTGATTCCCGACTGGAACGATATGGTGTATCGAGGCCGGTATCGGGAGGCGGTGGAACTGTTACAGAAGACCAATAACTTCCCTGAATTTACCGGGCGTGTTTGCCCAGCCCCCTGCGAGGGTGCCTGTGTGCTGGGTATCTCTGAACCGGCGGTGACGATCTGTAAAATAGAAGAGATGATCGCGGAAAAAGGTTTTGAGAAGGGATTCATCAAACCAAACAAACCAGAGTCCCGTACAGGAAAAAAAATAGCGGTGGTGGGGTCGGGACCTGCCGGGATGGCTTGTGCTGACCAGCTCAATTCGGTGGGCCATGAGGTTACGGTTTTTGAAAAAGAAGACCGTGTTGGCGGACTCTTGATGTATGGCATCCCTCATTTCAAATTGGATAAGAAAATTGTAAAACGTCGAATAAACCTGATGCAAGAATCGGGTGTGATTTTTAAGACAGGAGTCAATGTCGGGGTCAATAAATCGGCCAATGAATTGAAAACTGAATTTGACGCAGTGGTGCTTTGTGGCGGGTCTCAGAAACCCCGTGATATTTCAGTGGGCGGTCGAGACCTTGAAGGTATTCATTTTGCTATGGACTTTCTTCCCCAACAGAATAAGCGCAATGAAGGGGACACGATTCCTGATGAAATATCTATCACGGCTAAAGATAAGAATGTTTTGATCATTGGTGGTGGAGATACCGGGTCGGATTGTCTGGGAACCTCACTCCGACAGGGTGCTAAAAATGTTTACCAGTTTGAACTTTTACCGGAGCCGCCTCAAACAAGAAATGATAACAACCCCTGGCCGCAATGGCCAAAGGTGTTCCGGGTTTCCTCCTCACATGAAGAGGCCAACGAGCGTGAAGGCAAAGACAAAATTACGGAGTATTGTGTATCCACTAAAAAGTTTTCCGGCAAGGATGGCAAGGTATCCAGAATTCATGGTGTAAAGATTGAGTTTGGCGATCCAGATCCTCAAACAGGTCGTCCGCAAATGCGGGAAGTGCCTGGGTCCGAGTTTGAATTGGAGGTTGAACTGGTTCTGCTGGCTATGGGATTTGTTCATCCTATCCATGAAGGCATGCTTGTGGAAATTGGAATGGATTTGGACGAGCGTGGAAACGTAGCCTGTGACGACAAAAAAATGACCAGTGTGGATGGAATTTTTGTGGCCGGGGACATGACTCGGGGGCAGTCGCTGGTAGTCTGGGCTATTGCTGAAGGCCGCGAAGCCGCAAGGTCGGTAGATCTCCACCTCATGGGAGAAACTCAGCTTCCTCACAGCCAGTTTCTTAAGTAAAACCTTCCTCAATAAAAAAATGAAAGGGGACTGCCCTTGACAGAACAGTCCCCTCTCGGAGGTTAGCCTGCACTTGCAGGCTTGGGGAATCAGGCGGGTTTTTCTTCTTTCATCGGCTCGATCTTAATGTCGAGCACTTTAGTTTTACCTTCGCGGATCACTTCTATCCTCACGGATTTTCCCGGTTTTATCGATGCGACCTGCTTGGGAAGCGTTTCCATGGAGTCGATTTCCACGCCATCAAAGCGGGTGATGACATCGCCACGTTTCATGCCTCCAAGGTCGGCAGGTCCATTGGGCGCAATGTCATTGACCAGAGCACCCACTTGATTTTTGAGCTTGAAAGACTCTTGCAGCTCAGGAGTGATTCTCTGAATCATGACTCCCAACCAGCCACGTGTGACTCGACCTTTCTGTTTCAACTCGTCAAGAATGCCTTTAGCCATATTGATGGGCAAGGCAAAACCAATGCCCACATTTCCACCACTGTCGGAAAAGATCGCTGTATTGATGCCTATGACGTCTCCATCCATGTTCAGCAAAGGCCCGCCACTGTTTCCGGGATTGATCGAAGCATCGGTTTGAATGAACTCGTCATAAGGTCCGGCACCAATATTTCTACCCATCGCGCTGACCACACCTGTGGTCACGGTATGCGATAGACCGAATGGGTTGCCGATGGCGATGACCCACTCACCCACTGCCAATCGTTCAGAATCCCCCAAGGTTAAGAATGGAAAAGAAATATGTTCTCCATTATCCTGGACGATTTTTATCAGCGCGATGTCTGTCTTGGGATCCGAGCCTATAAGCTGTGCTTCATATTCTTTTTCATTTTGCAGAGTCACTTTTATAATGTCGGCACCTTCTACGACATGATTGTTAGTCAGAATATATCCTGCATGGTCAATGATGAACCCTGTTCCGGTTCCACCCTTTGGTCCTGGGTGAGGCGTTCTTCCTCTATTAGGAGGAGCAAACTGTCCGAAGGGATTATTCCCCCTTGGTGGCGCAAATTGCCCGAAAGCTCCATTCCCTTTTGCGGGCTGAATTTTTGTTTTTGATGTGACGAACACCACAGCGGGATTCTTATTTTTGGCGATATCCACAATCAGGTTGGTTCCAACAGGGTTGACTTTGGTGCTCAGTCCAAATGCGGAATCGGCAGAGAAATAACCCAAGGTCCCATACGAGAGCGGAAGAACCATCAGGGTGAGCAGGGTGAATGCGATTGGAATTTTTAATATTTTAGTCATGATGGAAATCCTCCCACTCTATAATTTTTTTAACGTGAGAACACGTATCTTGGTGATAAATGTTGTTGAGATAAGAATAGTATCTGAAAATTAAATGTCCATTAATATGGAATTAAAAAACCTTAATGATGTTTTATTAACCTTGAGTGGTGGGGCAGACTGATATTGCGTGATTCAAAGGTTTAAGGTTTTCAGGGCTGGAAAAACTTCAGGTCACAGTCTTTCAAACCAGTAGAGCATGCGTTTTGATTTGGAAATGGTTTGTGAACTGACTATGCGACATTTTTTTTCCAGAATATTGCGGAAGGATTCTTCATTGTAATCGTCAAAAATATCTTTTCTAAGGCGAAGCATCAACTTCAGGTTGGGGTCTTCTTTTGGGATGAACTCTACGACACCACAGGGGGCAAGGTTGACGAGCCAATCAATAAACTGGTCAAGGGGAATGTTGCGTCCTATAGCAAGATGATGCTCAAAGGCTAAAGCTAACACGGCGTCAGCATTTTTTCTGTTCATCAAACTTTTCCGCTCCTGGCAGTTCCATCCCTGCTCGGGACTGGGATTTGCGCCGTCAAAAAATAATGGTAGAAAGTTTAGATTGTTTTTCTCTGCTCGCTCAAATGATTTTTCAAGGGCTGACTGGTCGAAATCAAATCCGATAACCTGGCTGGCTCCAGCTCCCAGTGCAAGCTCCGAATATTCGCCGGTGTTGCAGCCAAGATCCCAAACCGTATTGGGTTTTGTTTTCTGGATAAAGTGGGTGATAAAATTTTGTTTTTTTATTATCTCTTCAGACTCATAGCAATGAATAAAATCATAATTTCCCCATGTGGAATTTGAGGATGCAAGCGGTTTCAAGTTGCTAATCCAGGAGTAGAGTTGTTTGAATATCTTAGTCAGGGTTTCTTTCGGTAGATTATGGTTCAGGCTGGATAAAGAATCGGCTTTTTCATTTTTCGCGAGATTATTTAATCGAGAGGGAAGGGCAACGTGCAGGAACAGGTTTCGGGAAAGTTTTTTATACCAGGGCAACATCTTGCAGAGTTCATCTGATGGAATACCCTCCAGGTTTCCTCTATACCATGAATTATGCGTGACTCCCAAAAGACTTCTTAATAAGAGTGGGTTTAAGAACTGTTCACAAAATTGTCGGTGGCCTTCCCAAATCTGCCCTTCCTGATAGGGCTGAATCGAAAGACTGTCGATGAAAGTAGGACGCGGACCCTTGAACTGAATATTGTAAGCACTTGCATCGGAAAACATAAGATTGCCCTCCAAGGCCTGAGATTGGAGGTCGAGGTGTAGCAGAGCCGCTTTTTTCAGCATTGGAAAACACCACTCATAGGGATAGGAAATAAAGGGTAAGAAAGGGTGTTCGACTACATAGTTGGGATGCAGAGCGGGGTCATCAATAATGACAGGGTCCACTTCAAGGGTTTCAATGATTTTGCCAAGCCCTGCCATCTTCTGAATAAAATTTGTGTCGCGCACCAACTGGTAATTATGAGCACCCCGATCAGAAATTAGCCGAAATATTCGTTTGTTCTTTGTGAAAATTCTTCCGGCAGGATCGCGAAACGATGCAGGGTCGGGGATGAGACTCAATAGGGTCACTCCTTTTGAGAGGTGTCATCCCTTTCAGGATTTGAATTGGTTTTGATAAAAAAACTTTTCACTTTTTTCCAGTAGAGTTTAAAAACCACCAGCACTCCAGCCACCCCTCCCATAATCAGTTGGGCTAGCATGCTTCCTGTCCCTGGGTCCAGGTAACAATAAGCAGGTTCTACAAAAAGAGCAAAAAAAACAAGAACAAAGAACACGTGTTTCATGGTTTAAGCTCCTTAATTACAGCTTGTTGCGAGAATAAGATAATCATACAATGAAACTCGAAACTTAAGTCAGGGCTCTTTATTATGAATTCTCTCCGAAAAACATTTTTCCATAGTTTTGTTCTAGCCGGGCTTGCGTTGTCTCCATTATATGGTGTCCTGTCAGAAGCGCCCAACTTCTTTTTGGTTCATAATTCAGGGCCCAACGATTTTGTCATGCTGATAGCAATGGTTTCTTTTGTGTTTCCGCTTGTTATAGCTTCGGGCGTCACCCTCACTTTAAAGATGTTCAGCAGACAAAAAGTTTTGGGTGCTAGAGTTTTTATAGCTCTTCTTGCGGCTTTAGTCCTCTTTCCTTTTGTTAAAAACATGATGGGGGAAAATGTTCTCGGTACATTTATTGTTGCGGCTTTACTTGGAATGGCCTTTTCTTTTGTTTATGGTAAATTTTTAGGACCAAAATTATTCTTGAATTATATTTCTCCGGCAATTCTTGTTCTTCCAGCTCTGTTTTTATTTGAACCGAAAATTTTTGTTCTTGCTGTTCCTGAAATTAGCGAGGCCGATTATCCCGTGGTTTCAATTCCTTCGGATACCCCGGTGGTGTTTATTCTGTTTGACGAGTTCCCTCTTTCATCTATTTTAAATGAAGACCTGATGATTGATAAACAGGCCTTTCCAAATTTTGAACGTCTAGCCAGTAAATCTCACTGGTTCCGGAATGCTTCCACTAATTATGCATATACAGGGCATGCAATAAGAAGTGTTTTCACAGGTGCACGACAAGGTAATGCCAGGATTGGAACCTACAAATATTACCCCAATAACTTGTTTACCTTGTTAGGGCACGATTATCAGGTTGAGGCTCACGAGTCAGCCCTCAGGTTATGTCCTCCGCATATATGTATTGATGAGCAGGAGGCTAAAGGGCTAGAAAAAATCACAATGTTCTGGAAAGATGTTGGGGCCGTGTATCTAAATCTGATTCTTCCGCAAGCCAGGAGGTTTGGTGTGCCGGGAGTATCTCAAGGTTATAAAAATTTTTGGAGCCGAAAGGTCGGGGAAGATACTGTTCCAGGAGCGCAAATTGATTTAGTTAGAAAAGAATTCAAGATTCCCATTTTTGACCCAGGCTTTGAGGCCCGCGAAATTGAGGGGCGAGAAGATATCTTTGAGAATTTCTTGAATGGGTTTAGTTCTACTCCGAAAAAAAAGTTTTACTTCCTGCATATTCTCTTTCCACATCAACCTTATCGATTTTTATCTTCCGGTCAAAAATATGACCTCGCTGGCGAATTTGACTCTCTTGGGCTTGATGAAAAAAAAGCAAAGGGTGGGATGTGGGGAAAAGAGGAATGGTTGATAAATATTCAGTATCAAAAACTTATGAATCAGGTGGGCTATACAGATAGTTTGCTGGGGAAATTATTGGATCGACTTGAAGGCAGTGATCTTTTAAATAAGGCACTGTTCATTCTAGCGGCTGATCATGGTGTTAATATTAGAGCGGGTGGATTTCGCAGAGAACCTAGAGGCGAGTCAGTGAGTGATATTGCGTCTGTACCCCTTTTTATTAAACTGCCTGACCAGAATAAGAGAGTGGTGAGTGACCTGCCTGCAACCTTGTTGGATATTCTCCCCACCCTTGCAGATGTGTTGGATGTGAAGGTTCCATGGGCAATTGCAGGACACTCATTGTTTGAATTTCCCTCAAGGGAACAAGGAAGAGTTATTTACGACTATGAACTGGAGGCTTATCCAATTCCAGAAAACGTAAAAAAACCTTTGATGGCGGCAGTGAAAAGAAAACGTGATTTATTCGGCAAGTTTGAGGGTTGGGGTAAATTTCGATTGCAGGATGAAAAAAGTCAGTTTTTTATGGATAAACCGGTTTCTGAATTCCAGGCTCAGGCAATAGAGAGTGTTCAGGTGAAGCTGGATTTGGGTTCTCGAGTTGAGGCAAGGCCTGGTTTTTTGCCGGCAATCGTCCAAGGTCGAATAACGGGAATTAAAAACAGGACTGAATGGAGTACCTTGATTGCGGTCAACGGTGTTTTTCGGGCCGTATCTCCGATTGTCAAAATTAACGACTATGAAAAAATTCTAGCATTTTTGCCAGAAGTGGCTTTCAAAGAGGGCGGCAATGTTGTGGAGGTTTATGTAATTAGAAAAACCTGGGTGAAGGGCGGAGATATCTTTAAGCCTGTCCTTAATTGAGCCGTTTAAATTCCTACATCCTTAACTTTTGGAAAAATCCTTTTAACGTTTCCTTAATTGGGTTGCCGTCTATTTCTGACAATTCCTTGAAAAGTTGCTTTTGTTTCTTGTTCAGGCCTCTGGGTGTTTCGACAATAAAATGAATGATCTGATCGCCTCTCCCGTGCCCGCGTAATTGCGGGATGCCAGCACCTGGAATGCGATAGTTCTCATTTGTTTGTGTACCGGCAGGAACAGAAATGATTTTTGATTTAGCTTTGTCGAGCAGGGGAACCTGTATCTCCGCACCCAGGGCCGCCTGGGAAAATGTTAACATCAGCCGGCAATGGATATCATGTCCTTCCCGGTGAAAAGATTCATGTGCAGCGACATGCATGATGACATAAAGATCGCCGGAAGGAAGGCCCTGGGGGCCTGGTTCTCCTTCACCTCGTAACCGGAGTCGGGAGCCATCATCCACGCCCGCGGGAATATTGATGGAAAGAGTTTTATTTTTCAGTACTCGTCCATCGCCATGACACTCGGAGCAGGGATGGGTGATAGTATGTCCTGCACCCCGGCAGTCGGGGCAGGTAGACTGGACGCTGAAAAACCCTTGCGCGCGAATGACCTGGCCCGTTCCACGGCAGGTTCGGCAGGCTTGGGGGCTATGGCCGGGTTTGGCTCCAGAGCCTTTGCAGGTTCCGCAGGGGTTATGCTTGCTGACTTCCACTTCCTTTTCTGCACCAAAAACAGCTTCCTCAAAGGTGATGGAGATATCAAGGCGCAAGTCAGCTCCAGTTTGCTGTTGCCCACCGCCTCCGCCAAAGAAGTCACCAAAAATATCGCCAAACTGGGAGAAAATGTCTTCGAATCCACGAGGTCCACCAAAACCGCTTCCTTTGAGTCCTTCATGGCCGTACTGGTCATAGACTTGTCTTTTCTCAGGGTCTTTCAGGATGCCATAAGCCTCGGAAGCTTCTTTGAATTTATCTTCGGCCTGTTTATCGCCGGGATTTTTGTCGGGATGGTATTTGAGGGCTTGCTGTCGGTAGGCTTTTTTTAGTTCACTTTCATTTGCGCTTTTAGAAACGCCGAGTACTTCATAATAATCACGTTGGCTCATGTGTCGTTATTTTTCCAGAGAGAATAAATTCTTTTTTATACCAGCCTGCCCGATGGGAGGAAAGCACCTTATTTTTTTAAATGGGCCACTTTTACTCTGGCCGCCTTGATCAGTTTTTCTTTGAAAATATACCCCGGTTCCAGTTCTTCAACAATCATATTATCTTGTTCGGGATCAGTGGTGTCCTCCGTCATGACCACCTCGTCCGTTTTGGGGTCGAACTTCCGGTTCTGGGTGTCGATTTTTTCGACTCCATTATTCTTGAGCTCGCGTGCAAATTGTTTGGCAACCATTTCTACACCTTGTAGAAGTGCATCCTTACTTGAGTTGGTGGTTTGAATAGCCCGGTTCAAGTTGTCGAGAACCGGAGCCAAGCGTGAAAACAGATTGGCTTTAAACTGGTCAAGGCGAATGTCGTTATCTTTTTCGAGACGTTTACGAAAATCATCGTCCTCTCCAGATTTCTCTTTATAGGCGGCAATATATTCGCGAAGACGTTTGTCTTTTTCTTCCACCTCCAGCTTGAGTTGCTCCACATAGGTGGGCAGGCGTTCTTCGATGTTAGCCTCGGCATCTGTTATCGCCTCATCTTCAAGCAGGGCGGACCTTCGGTCAACAATGTTAATGACGGGTTCTTCGGGGGGTGGTTTAGATTTGTTTTCGGGCATAAGGAGCGACCATGTTTGTTGGGGGATAGATTCGTGCCCCCGAAGAATTCGGGGGCACGCTATTGGGTAATGCTATTTTTTTCCTACATCCTCAAACTCAGCATCGACGACATCGTCATCTGACTTGCTTTCAGGCCCTGCATCAGGACCGGCACCCGCGTCACCATCAGGTGGTGTTTCGCCTGATTCCTGAGCTTTGGAGTACATGGTCTCAGCTAGTTTATGTGCAACCTGATTGATTTTTTCGATCTGCTCTTTCATCACCGATACTTCGCCCTCAAGATGTTTTTTAGCTTCTTCGACGGTTTCCTCGGCTTCTTTAAGATCTTCCTCTTTGAGCTTATCCTTGTTTTCTTTCAGGGTTTTTTCAGTGCTGTAGATGACAGAGTCGAGCTGATTTTTGACATCAATGCCTTCTCTTCTTTCTTTATCTGATTCAGCATTTGCTTCAGCGTCTTTCACCATTTGTTCGATTTCGTCTTCTTTCAAACCGGTTGAATCGGTTATGGTGATTTTTTGTTCTTTTCCGGTGCCCTTGTCTTTAGCGCCTACATGCAATATGCCATTGGCATCAATGTCAAAGGTCACTTCAACTTGTGGCATACCCCGGGGTGCAGGTGGAATTCCGTCCAGATGGAATTTCCCGAGAGACCGATTATCCTTCGCCATTTCGCGTTCACCCTGAATAACATTGATTTCTACCGAGGGCTGGTTGTCTGCTGCGGTTGAAAAGGTTTCTGCTTTTCGGGTCGGGATGGTGGTATTGCGTTCAATAAGTTTTGTGGTGACTCCTCCCAGCGTTTCAATTCCGAGAGAAAGTGGTGTGACATCAAGGAGAAGAATGTCTTTCACGTCACCGGAAAGGACACCTGCCTGAACAGCAGCACCCAGCGCAACCACTTCATCAGGGTTAACACCACGATGAGGTTCTTTGCCGAAAAGGGTTTTAACAAGTTCCTGTAC
>JACKQG010002809.1_pt1 | contig 22105 bp, 21 predicted proteins | sample 8237621 | NCBI WGS metagenome assembly JACKQG01 (sample SAMN15677084, study PRJNA649215) | marine metagenome | biome: marine; feature: Black Sea; material: saline water; isolation source: suspended particulate matter (SPM) from the Black Sea western gyre | collected 2013-06-09/2013-06-10 | depth... | reverse complement strand
TTATGAAATGAAGAGAAGGAGTGTTCTTATGTCTCATAATCGCTCTGGATTCACTTTGTTTAGAGCCATCATCGTTGGGTTTGCATTGGTTGTGACTGCATGCCAGCCTACTGATCACGTCCTTTCTGGTGAGATTTCGGTTGCCGAAACCACGAAGGAGAACCTGCCAACCCCCACCATCGAACAACAAGATAATGCTGACCTGAATGCGCGCGAAATCCTCACCTATGATGAGTTGATGTCAGGTTTCGACTATACCTCTCCACTGGATGAAAGCGCGCTCACAATACCAATAGATGCCGCGCCACCCGAGCACATTTTTGAAGGCCGATTAGAACTGGTCGGTGAAGATACAATTGGCGATCTAAAGGTGCTCTTGGGCGACCCTAACCAGGAACCCGAAGTATCCCATCTACCAGAATTTGATTTCGAGTTTGTACAGCAGGACGGCTATCTGATCCCTGTGCAGCGCGGCTTGATTATCACCGACCACCCCCAATGGAATTATTTCATCGAGCCAGGCAGGGTGTGGCAAGAGGCTGGCGACCAAGGATATTCACGCGCCTCGTTCCCCTTTGCCCTGAATTGGAAAGGGGCTAATGCTGTCTTCAACGGCACGATGACATTCCTTTTTGATGATGAGCATATCTCTAAGGTTTGGTATCAAATTTCACAAGAAATTGCGATTGGGTTTAGCGGCGATTTATGGGGTTTGCTGGACGCGAATTATCATTCAAACCAGGTTGCTGGTTCAGATGGAATAAAAGCAGCCTTCCTTCAGGAAGTTGCCAATCGCTTTCCAACCAAGCCGCTCGAAGATTTGGCCGAAAAATACCCCGAAGTGGATTTGACGGCCTTTGGGCGCGGTATACGTCCAAGATATATGAACTGGTATGGCCTTATTATCGAAGGCGTGAATTATGTGGGCGGTTGTCAGACTCGTTATGGCACTTATCCATATTGTGAGTATATGCGTGTGCCTTCTTATTCAACAGCCAAATCTGCTTTTGCCAGCATTGCATTGATGCGCCTTGCTCAAAAGTATGATCCCGAAGTCAAAGATTTTTTGATCGCCGACTACGTACCCGAAGCGGTTGAAAGCCCTGGAGATTGGAGTGCAGTGACCTTTGATAACACCCTGGATATGGCAACGGGTAACTTTCGTACATCTCGCTTCATGGTGGATGAAGAACAATGGGATAACCCTTTCTGGAATGAAGAATATTATGCTGAGCGCATCGCCGCGGCGTTCAATTGGCCTCATGGTGCTCCCCCAGGGACACAATGGGTCTATCGTTCTTCAGACACATTTATCGTTACGCGTGCTATGGCTAATTACTTGAAAACCCAAGAAGGCTCCGATGCGGATATCTTTGAATTCGTCGTCCAAGAAATCTATCAGCCATTGAACCTGGGCCCCGGTGTGTTCTCCACGCAACGTACACAGGATGATAATTATAATGGCCATCCCATAGGTTTGGGTGGTATGTGGTGGGTGCCTGATGATCTGGCGAAAATCACAACCTTTTTGAATGTCGATGGCGGCGTTATTGACGGTGAACAAATTCTTCATCCCGATATTTTGGCCGCTGCACTCCAGCGCGATCCAAACGACCGAGGTGTGGTGTCTTACCCTGGCGGTCAATACAATAACGCATTCTGGGCTGATCGGTATACTGAAAATGAAGGCTATTCCTGCGAGTTTTGGGTTGCAGAGATGCAGGGGTACAGCGGCGTTGTCGTGGTTCTCATGCCAAATGGCACAATCTATTATTACGCCAGTGACAACCAGGATTTTACTTGGGATGCTGCGGTTAGAGAATCGGACAAATTAATTCCCCATTGCTCTGATTAGTTTTTTCAGACAATCAATCTGCATATAGAAAAAGCGACTTTCGACAGTGAAAGTCGCTTTTCTCTCGTAATCAATGATGCTTATTCTTGATGCGCGGACAATGTTGGAAATTCACAGCGCAGGCTTTCACCATAGGTGTTTAGCAGCCGCCAATCCATTATGATCTGATGAACTGGAACATCCGTAGTGAGATGAGGGGTACGACCAATGATGAATGGGGAGATATCATCTATCTCTGGCCGTTGAGTAAAGGTTTTACACAATTGGTCGAATAAGGCTAACTGACCATCGAGAGACGCTTTAGGATCATCTTGCCAGGTGTGCAAATACCCCTCATCGCTCGCCCGGGGCATTTCGAGTAACTCAGTTATCTCATTTAATGCCGTTTCATCCAAGAGCACGTAATTGTGCCAGAGGATGTCCCGGCCACGCAATGAATCTAGAAATTCTTCACTGGGTAAACTTCCTTCATCAAGAGAGAAATTGCGCGTAAAGTCGTAATCGCGCATCAGTCCGCCCTCAGATATTGATGGAAAGATCGGGATAATGTCGATTTTTGGATCATCGCGATGGTAGACAACTAGCCAGACTCCCTCTAGAGTAATGTTTTCATTTAGTACATCATTTACACCGATGACGAGAAGATTGTTGCTGCGAGCGATATCCATATTTGGGGAACTCTCAGGCACTACTGGGTTTTGCAGCTCAATTTGTGGTTCTGTTTGATGCTCAAAAAGTGGTTCGACTGATGGTTCAGCAGCGATAACCTTCACGGGCAAAGACAGATTTTGCTCGGTCCCTAAGGAAAATCCAGCGAATAACGAGAAGATGAATACGAGTATAAAAACGAAATATTTAAGAACTTTCATGGTTGCCTTAACTTTTGTGCGAATTTCTGGATGGATTTACTCAGGTCGATGATATGCGTAATAGTCAGATGGTTGCTCTCTGCAGCGATCAGTCCACCGAGAGCATCTAAAACAGGAGTCGCTTTTCCAGTATTTGAAAGCAGTGCTGTTGAAGATTCGGCATTGTTAAGACAATAGAAGGAAGCCACACCAATATATAGTTGGGAGCGCATCGTCAGGTAAGCATTCTGTAGCCAAACTGCCTGTTCATTTGTATCGGATAATCCACCTTGTTTCCAATCAAATCTGGTAACCCAGATTAGGCCGTTTTGATGCCCATTCTCCAGCATCACCTGACGGGCTTCTTCATAAAACCTTAGCGTGTGATCGCTAACCTCGTTGGGGTTTGTCTTGGGGTCATGGGAAAGGGCTGGCAGTCGTATACTGACCACAGGACTGTACAAGGCACTACCTGCGTTATAAAGCGCCAGTAAAAAATCTAGCGCCTCTTGCTTGCCTGCTGAGGGGTCGATTCCTGCAGCAATCAGCGTGTTATTAAATCCCTCGTTAGTTAAAGTGTTGTGGATAGTTTTTAGCAGTTGGGCGTAAGCGGTTGGATTTGGAGTCTTTCCCCAGCCATGTGTCGTGTTGGCGGCTGGGAAGATCTCTAAGGCAAGTAAATCATCGGGATAACGGCGCGCCAACCTCAGAGCGAGGTCGGTTGTCCACTCGTGATTTGGTCCGCCAGAGTCCAAAGCCCAGGCTGGTGCATTCGTAATAGAGATCATTACTGCCATGTTCGTTCCCCCGATTTGATGCATAACGCTATCCAGTGTCCCCCAATTTGGAGAATTATTCGCTTTAGGCCAGTATTTCGCCCAATCGAAATCGATCGTGATCCAGTCCAAACCATAATTGTCGGCGATGCGGATCGCGGATTCAAGATGCGGTCCTTCTAAATCGAGACAGGCCCCAAAACCAAACCCTGGTGTCCCTGGCAGTCCATCTTGCGCTAAAACAGCAGAAGGAAAAGCAACCAGGAATGCCAATAGTATCGCTGAGCTGGTTACAATCTTTGGTGATTTCATTGCATTAAAAAATCGTACTGAGGACTCCACCAATATATCCGAAAAATAATCCTAATCCTGCTGATACTGCGGCGGGGAGGAAAAAACCACCTAAGAATTTGTTGCGAAATAGTGCATACATTTTCTGTAGGAAAAATCGGATAACTCTTGATTCCCGGATAAGGGGGATTACGAGTTGCCAAAAATTAAGTTCTACGCGTTGCAATATACTCATAGGATTTAGCTATTTTGAGGTTGTCATTTTTAGAATCTTTCCCTGAGGCGAGACAACAACGCGCACAATTCGGGGAAGTGGTTTACCTTTGGGACCGTTCATTTGTGTTTTATAGAGCAGCAATGTGTTAGTTGTAAACTGTCCTCTGACATTTTCTGGTTTGGGTTGTTTCTTGACCTGAGGTTTGATATTCGCTACCTCAGGGAATTTGCGAGAAACTTTCTCCGTGATTGTTTTGAGGACTTTTGCATCCAAAATTGGCACCTCAGTTATTGATTACCCGGCTCTGGCGACGTAAAAATGCTGGGATATCAAGGTCGGATGATGTGATAGAAGGTACAGGATGTGTTACCTGGCTGATATGAGCACGCTCGATGGGAGCCGGGGTATATGAATGAAATGATGTGGAAACTGGTTGCTGTTTTTCGACTCCCTGCAATACTTCTTCGAGCGTGGGCGCGCCCAGACCCGTCACGACCAGGTTGACCTGCACTCGATCTCCCATGTGCGATTTTGGCGTGGTTCCGAATACAACTTCGGAATCTGGATTGGCCTGATCTTGCAAGAAAAGAAGCGCATCGCCAATTTCCATCAAGGATAATTCATCGCTGGCGGTGAAGTTGGCAATTATTCCTGCGGCCCGATGAAGCGATACTGTTTCCAGCAAGGGGTGATCTAACGCTTGTTGAATAGCCTTGAGAGCCTTGTTCTCCCCCTTGCCATGGCCAATGGCCATCAGCGCGCCGCCACCTAAATGCATCATGCGGCGGATATGCGCGAAATCTACGTTGATCAGACCCGGTTCCGTGATCAATTCGGTGATGCTTTGCACGGCCTGACGCAGTACATCATCGGCCAGGCGGAAGGCAGTGTCAATTGGGAGATCCTTGGGGCTGGCGTAAAGCAATCGGTCGTTAGGGATGGTGATGAGTGTATTGGCATGCGCTTGAAGTTTGTTGAGACCCTCCATGGCATTCAATTGTCTGCGGCCCATTTCGAATGAGAAAGGCGTTGTCACGACAGCAATGGTGACGATTTCGAGCGATTTAGCAATTTCGGCAGCAATGGGGATCGATCCCGTCCCAGTACCACCGCCCATCCCGGCGGCCAGAAAGACCATGTCTGCACCTTGGAGCGCAGCAGCCAATTCTTCGCGGCTCTCAATGGCTGCATCTTCACCAACCGAAGGCCGCCCTCCAGCGCCCAGGCCGCGGGTTAATTTTGGGCCAAGCTGGAGCTTTGTACCCGCATTGCTGTTGTTGAGCGCCTGCTGATCGGTATTTGCTACGATGAAATCTACACCTCTTAATTCTAACTCTAGCATGCGATCAACAGCATTGCTGCCCCCGCCTCCTAAACCCAACACTTTGATCACTGGTTGGTGTACAGGTGTAGAAATGCGAGTCGGTTTAGTTGGTGCGGTATGTGGGTTTGAATTCATGTTTTACTCCAGTAAATTGGCTACGTCAGCTTAGCTACTTTCGATGCAAGAGTTGTGCCATCACCGTTGATCCGTTCGACGACACAGCCTTTCGAGCGTAATTGGCGAAGTGTTTCTTCCGAGTATTCCTCTTCAGATCCGATCACAGTAATGCGTTGGGCTTTGGCTGCCTCTTCGATGGAAAACCCGATTGTGGGCTGGTGAGTTTTAATATAGGGGCGCAAAGCATCCAGGTGGTAATCGGGGATGCCCCACTCGTATGCTGGCAATAAGACATAATGTTTGATTGGACGGGACTCCTGCGGAGTGGGTGAGGCGTTTTTGGGGTCTGTGCTTTGCATTTGCAGCATTTGCTCCACAATGGGAGTTGCAGAACCGTCAGACTGATACCAGGCGTGAGGTGCTTCAGGACTACCCTCGGAGGCAGCCAACAGCCAGAATGCGCCTCCCAACACACCCGCAGGGATAGGCTCTAGATTATCGATATCTTCTCCGCGCAATAGTTGGGCTATTTGTAAATTTTTTTCGGACTCACTCACGCTCCCTAAGCCAAAAAGAAAGATCGGCCGTGACTCTAATAGGACCGATTTTGCAATAGCATCATACCAATCGAAGATGCGCAATCCGCGCTGATCTTGTTCTCCCTTTGGGGTGAGATAAGGCTGTGCTCCAGGCCAATATTCTGGGCCTCCCTTACCATAGTTGAGCGATCGGTCAGTTGTTTTTGCATAAGCCCCTATGACGAGTTTGTCGAGTAAATCCTGCTGTCCACGTCTGCTTATGCCTGCCAAAGCGACTTTGAGAAAGGTTGTATCCCAATAGTCACCGCCTGGTTCCAAAGGTGGAAAGATGGGGGTCAAGCCAGATTTGAGGGCAGTTTCCGCCAGAGGTAGATATTGATCGAGGAAGCGCTCCACCAGATCAGTTTGCGACCATGATGCTTCACCCCAGGTGCTGCGCATATTAGGACGGTCAAATAAAACAAGATATCTAACGCCCCAGCGAGCATAGACATTGAAGAGCATCTCAAAATCTCTACGCGGCGGCATATTTTCTGGAGAAAAATGGAAATGTAAAATGGGTTCGATACCTGCCGCTTGCAGCCCAATAATGAAGTTCTCAGGTAGCGCCCGCGTAACCGGCGTTTGCAGAACGAGCCATCCCGCATTGAGTAGCTTTAATTTTGGCAGCCAGGTTTGCAGGTCTCTTTTTTGATAGTGCAGGCTATCGGGGAAGTAGTGGAAGCCGAGGCGGTTCATAATAGTTTGGTTTGATAGTCTAATGGTCAGATAGTCGGGTGGGTGTGCAGTCTGGTATCGGCTGAAAATATGACTATGAGGCTACCTGACTACTAGACTACTTGGTGCAAGGCGCGTGCCAGGGTTGGCGTGCTATAATGCCCAGCATGATTCTTGTAACAGGCGGAACTGGTTTTGTCGGACAGGCATTAATCCGGCACCTCGTAGATGCCGGTCATCAAGTTCGTACATTGATTCGTCCTTCGCAGCAATCGCCGCGCCTGCCGCTCGGAGTCCCAGTGGAAGTTGCGGTTTCTGGATTGCGAGATGAGCGTAGTTTACGAGCCGCGATGGTAGGGGTAGATACCATTTATCATCTGGCAGGTGTCGAGCGTAGTGGGGTCGAGGCCGATCTTTTAGATGTTGATGTACGCGGCACCCAAACCGTTCTCAGTGCCGCAAGCGACGCTGGCGTGGACAGATTTTTTTATCTCAGCCATCTCGGTGCAGACCGTGCATCGGCATATCCAATCCTAAAGGCGAAGGCCATTGCCGAGGAACATATTCGCCGCAGTGGTATTGACTTCACGATTATGCGCACGGCGATTGTTTTTGGACCAAACGATGGCTTTACAACAGCCTTGGCGCAATTATTGTCTTCATTCCCATTTCTTTTCTTGCTCCCTGGGGATGGTGATACGGTCATCCAGCCGTTGTGGGTGGAAGACTTGGTCACCTGTTTGGTCTGGGCGTTAGAAGAAGAAAACACCCGCCAACAGGTATATGAGATTGGGGGTTCTGAATATTTGACGTTGCGTCAGGTTGTAGAAACTTTGATGACCAAATTGCGCATCAAGCGTTCCTTGATATCGATGTCTCCACCCTATATGCGTGCTTTGACAGTTTTCTTCGAGTATGTTCTCCCGGCATCACCGATATCTGTCTACTGGCTCGATTATATGGCCACGAATCGTACCTGCCCATTAGATACCATTCCACGTGTTTTCAACCTTATGCCTTCGCGATTCTCTCACCGATTGGCATACTTAGATGGGCAAGATTGGCGTCTGCATCTGCTGCGAACGGCTTTTCGTAGGCGAAGGTAATATGGCAGATATCGATGTTCGCTTGATTGAAGATCCCGGAGATATGGTTGCAGTGGAAGAACTGCAGCGGGTCGTTTGGCCGGGGGGTGAAACCGAAATTGTGCCGGTGCATATGCTGCGAGCAATTACCAATAATGGGGGTGTATTGCTTGGAGTATATGACGCTGATCTACTGGTGGGCTTTGTGTTCGGATTTCCAGGGCTAGATGAGAAATCTGTAGATGCTCGCCCAAAACATGCCTCCCATTTAGCTGCTATTCATCCTGACTACCGTGATCTAGGTTTGGGATTTGAACTAAAACGAGCCCAATGGCAAATCGTGCGTAGCCAAGGTCTTGATCACATCATTTGGACTTACGATCCATTAGAGAGTCGTAATGCCAATTTAAATATTTCTAAATTAGGCGCAGTTTGCAATACCTATATCCCTGAATATTATGGGGAGATGCACGATGGATTGAATGTAGGCATGCCATCCGACCGCTTCAAGGTGGATTGGTGGGTGAATACCCGGCGTGTGGAGCAGCGCTTGAATGTTCAACAACGCAACAGTCTAAGTTTAGATCAATTCACGAGTTCAGGTGCCTTGGTCATAAACCCGGCAGTGAAAAACGATAATGATATTTTGGAACCTGGAAATTACTCTCCCCCACATCCAGATTTTCCTACATCTTTACTTCTTGTTGAAATCCCATCTAATTTCCAGACGCTCAAAGAACTCTCGGCTGATATTGCTCTAGCTTGGCGGCTTCAAACGCGTGATATTTTTGGAAGTCTATTCGCGAGCGGTTACATCGTCACTGATTTTATCTTTGAGCATGGAGATCGGCCGCGCAGTTTCTATGTTCTCAGTTATGGAGAAGCCCAATTCTAAACGACCATTCTTTATCAAACATCCAAAATCAAACCTCTAGCCAATAAATCCAAAACTATGAAAATCGAAAAAATTTCCCTATACCACATCCGCATGCCTCTCGTAGCACCCTTTGAAACTTCCTTCGGTAGCATCGACACGCGCGATTGCATCATTGTCGAAATCAACTCTGAAGGTTTGACGGGCTGGGGAGAAGTTGTTGCTGACCGTGATCCTGGTTACGCCTGGGAAACCTGCGGAACAGCCTGGCATATCCTGCCCGATTTCATCATCCCTGATATTTTGGAAAAAGATATCGAAGATGCTCATCATTTTCAGAGGTGTGTCGCTCATATTCGTGGCCATCAAATGGCCAAGGCTGGGGTGGAGATGGCACTCTGGGATTTGCAGGGTCAGGCTCAAGGGAGTCCGCTAGGCCAGCTCTTAGGGGGTATAAAGGAACGCGTGGAAGTCGGGGTTTCGGTTGGGTTGCAGAAATCTCCTGAAGCCCTCCTTGAAATAGTCGAAAACTATTTATCCAAAGGCTATCGTCGCGTCAAACTCAAGATCAAACCTGGGCGTGATGTCAGTGAGGTGAGTGCCGTCCGTTCACAATTCCCTGATTTACGTTTGCAAGTAGATGCCAATTCTGCCTATTCACTGAAGACCGCGGCTGTGCTTTTGCCATTGGATGACTTCGACCTATTATTGATCGAACAGCCCTTAGCCGAAGATGATCTTTGGGATCACAGCCGACTGCAGAAACAGTTCCAAACGCCCTTATGCCTCGATGAAAGTATTACTGCCCCTCGACACGCTCGCCAGGCTCTTGAAATGGGAGCATGTCGGATTGTGAATATCAAACCAGGCCGGGTTGGCGGGATCAGCCAAGGGATGGCCATCCATGACATTTGCCAGGATCAGAACGTGCCCGTCTGGTGCGGCGGAATGCTCGAAACTGGGGTTGGTCGCGCGGCGAACCTGGCTTTAGCCTCTTTGCCTAACTTTAGATTGCCAGGTGATATTTCTGCGACCGAGCGTTATTATCAAGAAGATATCACCAATGAGAGTTTCACTCTCAATACCGATAGCACTATCGATGTGCCCAATAAACCGGGGTTGGGGGTGACTATCAACAAAAAAGCTTTAGCACGTTTCACGTTGGAACATATCACATTCCCAAATTAGAGTTCCCACAATCTTCAAATATAATGGGTCTCTAGGATCCGCCGTGTGAGATCTCGCACACGACAATTCCGATAGAACCAATAAATCTTTAATTCAATGAGAGTGAACCCATGAAAATTTATGACATCTCTTTGACGATTAGCCCCGAACTGCCCACTTGGCCTGGTGATCCCGGAGTTAATCTGGAACGTATCAGCAAAATGGAAGATGGTGCCGATGCCAACGTCACACATATGTCGTTGGGCGTGCATACAGGCACGCATGTCGACGCCCCTTTCCACTTTATGGGCGGTGAGTCAGATACCGTAGAGACCCTGGCTCTTGATATCCTCACTGGTCCCGCCCATGTGATTTATCTGCCAGATGTGGCCGTGGATATCACTGTTGATGACCTGCAGACAGCTGATATCCCTGATGGGACCACGCGTCTGTTGCTGAAAACGAATAACTCCGATTGGTGGGCCGCAGGAAATAACACTTTTCAAGAAGATTTCCTGGCCCTCGATGTCGAAGCTGCTGAATGGCTGGTTCAACGTGGGGTCAAACTGGTGGGGGTAGATTATCTCTCCGTGGCACCTTTTCGCGCAGGCGTTCCCACGCATCGCGTCTTGTTGGGGGCTGGGGTCATCGCATTGGAAGGCCTTGACCTCTCGGCCGTCGAACCTGGAGAGTATACACTCTACTGCTTGCCATTGAAAATTCAAGGAAGCGATGGTGCGCCGGCGCGAGCAATACTTGTAAGCGAATGATGACGAATATCTCCAACATTTTATTGATTGATATCGATGGATTACGATCCGATGTGTTTGCCGCAGCATTGAAGAGCGAACGCATCCCAAACATCGCTCAATTACTTGGCGGATCTAAAGTCGCGCCTGGCGCGCAGATTCCAGTGCTGGCACCTGCTCCCAGCATCACCTTCTGTTCTCAGGCCAGTTTATTTACAGGGACTCACCCTTCCCAACACGGTATTCCTGGCAACCAGTTTTTTGATCGCTTTGGAACTTATAGCAACGGCGTACCACGCCATTATGCGTTCGATGTTGGTGACACCCTGGCTGCCGATGACGCTGTGTGTGTCTTCACCGATGGGCTGGCAGCAAAATGCCTGCAAAAGCCCACCCTGTACCAACAATTAGTAGAGCGAGGTTGGCAATCCGTGGTGGCCGGCAATATGTATGCCACCGGCGCAAAAGCCTGGATAAAGCCATCGCTTGTAGATATCGCCCGATTTACCAAGGGCGGTAACCTCTTTGGCCTGAGCTCAGAGGAATACGATGGTCGCATTTTGAACGATACCATCAATTACTTAGACAAAAATGGCTTGCCAGAAGTGCTCACAATCCATTTCCTGGGCCTCGACCACGAATCCCATATCCACGGTCCCGGTGCCCAGATGGATTATCTCATCAATCACGTCGATCCAATGATTGGTGAACTTTGGGATGCAATTTCATCTCTTACCGCTCCCAACTCTATGCTCATCGCCATCTTTTCCGATCATGGCCAAATTGAAGTTTTCCCCGATGACCGCCACTCTTTGCGCCTGGCCTTTCCTCTCGAACGCGAGCTGGGACATCTCTTTGACGCCCTGGGATTAGATATCCACGATTACCCTGGTGAAGACCCGAATTGTGATGCTGTCGTAGCTTCTAATGGTGGTCTGGCCTTTGTTTACTTGCAGAATCGCCGCAAGCGTTGGGCTGATCTCCCAGACTTTCAGCGCGATGTACTGCCCGTGGGTAAAGCCTTTTGGGAAGCTCATGCTACCGGGCGGTATGCCGAAGAAGTACAGGGTGCTTTGGCTGGAGTACTGGTGCGAAATGTCGAAAGAGAGGGCTGGTTTGCCCCTTATCAGGCCCTGACAGACGGCGGCAAAATTGAGAGTCTTGAAGATTGGTTCTCTACAGATAGAGATGGGCTGAGCGAGAGTCTCTATGCCGATCCAATAAACCGCCTAAACAACCTGGCTGGCCCGATGACCGGGGATGTGCTGCTCGTCAGCAACTATGCCGAGGGTTTCTACTTCGGCGCACCAATCACTGGAATCCACGGCGGCCTACACCCCGAAGATTCTCAAGCCGTGCTTGCTTATGGATTCCCCGATGTGGACACAGCCATCGCCAAAGAAATGCGCATAGTCATTAGGGATGCGATCCAAAATCGCTGTTCTGTTGAGGGTGGCCGCCAACCTTCTACGGTCGATTTGATGACGGGGTTATTTGCGGTACTAGAGTGATAAAGACTTCTGACGTCTTAGATCCTGTTTCCAACTACTGGTCACTGAAAACTGGTTGTTAAGCCACCCCAGGCACGGGTAACGTATAACCCCCATCTACTACGATTATCTGACCACGGATCATCTCTGCCGCCGGAGAGCATAAAAAGGCGACCACTTCAGCCACATCTTCAGCAGTTACTAATCGTCCCGCGGGGGTCAAGGATACGGCGCGTTCTACGATATCGACATTTTCTTTTACGGCATCAAAGTGTTGAAGGGCATCTGTGATAACGATCCCTGGGGAGACAGCATTGACAACGATATTCTGCTCTGCCAACTCGAAGGCCAGGTAGCGTGTCACAGCTTCTAATGCGGCTTTACTGGCCCCCACGCTGACGTAATCGGGCAGTACGCGAGTCGAGCCTGGGCTGGTGATGGCGACGATATATCCGCCGCTGCGCTTCTGCATCAGGGGGACTGCACGCTGGGCACCAAAGAGCAGGGGACGGGCGTTGATATTCATAGACCAATCCCAGCCTTTTGGACGTTGTTCCATAGCAGGGCGATTAAAACCCGACGCAGCATTGTGCACGAAGATATCCAAGCCGCCGAAAACCTGCTCAGTTTCGTCGAATAGACGATTGAGATCGTCGAGATCACCCAGGTTGGCTTTGACCACTAAGGCGCGCCGTCCTAGTGCTTCGACTTGCGCAGCAGTCTCTTCAGCGGGCTCTCGGTTACGGAAGAAGTTGATTACTACATTAGCGCCATGCTGGGCGAAATGCAGAGCGATGGCGCGGCCGATACCACGTCCCGAGCCGGTTACCAATGCAATTTTGTTTTGGAAAGGGGGATCAGATTTCACGTTCCACGCTTTCGCGTATCGTATTTATGGTCTCGTAAACCTGGCATGTGTGCAGGCGATCGTGCGCCGCCATGATGCCCACTAACTCTTTCAAATTTGTGGGGCCGAAGATGGCATGTTGCGCAGGTCGCTGCCAATCGCTTTCTTTAAATTGGTCGATTAATTCCAGGGTTTTCCCTCGGGCGCTGATGAAATCTTCCAGTGCGGTAATTGCATCTTGATCCCTATACTCGCGTTCATCCGCCCAGGCATCGGAGTCGATGCCGATGATGAATGGGTTATTTTCACCGGTGATAGCTTGCAGGCGTGGGAAATTAATCTCGCGTTCCACATCTCGTAAATGGCAGAATACGGCCGTCAGGCACCATTCGTCGGGTTCTGGGCATTCATTCCAGAGATGGATGGGGAATGCATTAGCCATGCTGTTCAGGGCGGCTGCGCAGCCGCGCAGAATGGCAGTCATGGCGCTAGTGGAGTCGTAATTGGGGTCGAATTCTTCGGGTGCTACGTTATCAATCCAGGGGAGAATATCTTCGAGCGAGCCGGAATTGTTTGGAGGCAGAACCCCCTTTGGGAGTTCCACAGACCCATCTGAGATCCAGAAAACGGGGATTCCTATCCCTTGGGCGCCGCGCACGTCATGGTCGGGATCATTGCCGATCATCAAAACTGATCCCTCGGGCCAGCCCATCCGACCCAAAAATTCTGCGAAGTAGGCTGGATTGGGCTTGGCGAAGTGAAAATCCTCGTAGGATGGGATTAATTCAAATTGATATTTTTCGGGGGAGAGACCTGCCCACTCCAGTCGTTGCAGGATGGCTGTGCGGGGGAAGAGAGGATTGGTGGCAATCCCGATGCGGTAACCGCGCTCAATGGCTGCTTCAATAAAGCTCACTGCCTGGGGGAGGGGTTGGGTCAAACTCTCTAGGGAAGGAAAAATCTCCTCATAAAATTTTTCAATCGACCCTTGTATTTGAGATTTTTCTACACCTAAGGATGGATAGAAATGCGGGTCGAAGGCTTCCTCGAGAGTTTGAGATGGACAGGTGTTGGCAAACATTTGCTGGGTGGCAACCATCAGGGTTTGGGCTGTTTTTTCGGGCAGTATATGATCGGCAAGCGTTTTTCCCAAGGCGCTGAGATAAGCTGGGATAAACGTGTCCATGCTGTTGCCCAGCAGGGTGTCGTCGAGGTCAATCAGTAACGTCAGGGTCAAGGGTTTCTCCAGTGAAGACGGGGGGCAAGGTGTGACATTGTCCACAGCCGATATGAGGTTCAGAGACACTTTGTTGTGTTTTATTACAGTAGGCAGTGATCTTCACTTCGGGTGGAAGTATAAAGAAAAGGCGTTGAACGCGTGCATTGAGCTGCATATTCTCGCAGGCATTCGCTTGTTGAATTTCTGGGACCGAGCACTTGTAGCACAGTTTTGGTTCCCAGTTTTGGGGTGGGTTGGAATTATCAAACAAGCGACATTCTTCGCGCTCTCGGCCGCGATAGTAATCGCCATAAAAATAGGAGCATTCTTTTCCGGCTGGTGTACGCATGGGGGAGATTATAGCATGTGAATATTGGGCAAGAAATGACCTTTTTTGGGTCTCTAGGATTCGCCGTGGTAAGGGCCCTTGGTAAGGGGCCACATTTGGGGGTAGGGGTCGTGCGGCGCACGCCCCCTACCCCCAAATGTGAGGTCTCTCACGACAATTCCCATAGAACCCTTTTTTGGAGTATTAACTGAACCTTAAACTATTTGGACTGCTCTTGACTTAAATAGAACATATGTTCTATAATTCGATACCTTAAAAAATGTGGCACCCTAAGCCTAGAATACTGAGGGCGCCACGACCTAACTTCACCATGGCGAAATCAGGCGATTTGATTATATCAGAACTCATTTATTATTCTGTTGCTAATTGCAGGCAACTAATGTTAGGTATATGCGGTGGTCTTTATGTGACTACCGCATATATTATTAACTCATGTTACGCAACCTAAAGAGAATCTCCCTGGAATAGGGGGGAAGCCCCCCTATTCCAGGGAAACCTTGCTACGTGTGCGTAACATGAATTATTAACAAAAGTTCTGGTCGAAAATCACTGTTATTTTATGTCGCCCAAATGATAAGGAGCACACAATGACACAAGTAATTATTATCCAGGGCGGCAGCTTGGAAAGCTATTATGAGCAGACTTTGGATTATTTACACGCCAAGTATCACTCGTATCCATCGAATTTACCTGAACTATCAGTTGATCCAGATGTTGAGTGTGAACTTGGTTACTACGAGAGATTAGCTCGAAAAATTGCTGAAGAGGCAGGAATTGACGGCAGCATTCCCCTGGGAAAACTAGTTATATAAAAAAATGGCCACCGCAAGCGGTGGCCATAAATCTTTTCAATTTGGTGAGTATGTTATACGCGTGTCACGTAGGATCCGTTGCGAGTGTCAACGCGAATTACGTTGCCAGTTTCAATGAATGCAGGGACTTCGACATCGATGCCGGTTTGTACTGTAACCTTTTTGGTCAAGCCGGTTGCTGTATCGCCGCGCACAGCGGGATCTGCCTTGGTGACTTCGAGATCAACCGTCGTGGGAAGGTCGATATCGATGGGTTCGCCTTCGTAGAATGTCAATTTAACCTTCATATTCTCTAATAAGAAAGGGGCAACTTCTGCAAGTATTTCTTTCAAGATGGCTGGCTGCTCATAGGTTTCTAGATCCATGAAGTAATAGAATTCTTCATCGCCGTAAAGATATTCTACATCGTGGTGGTCCAACCGGATATCTTGTACACGATCGCTAGAGTTGAAGGTCATATCGACTATTTTGCCGTTGCGCAAATCACGAATTTTGACGCGAATTGTAGCCTTCCCCCGCCCAGGTTTGTGATGAGTGTATTCCAACACTTTGTACAATTTGCCATCAATCTCGAAAGTTACGCCTTTGCGAAGTTCGTTTACATCAATCATTTTCTTCCTCGCGAATTATTGGTATCTTATGTTTGTGGGATCGTTCGTTTTACACCCGACGTTGGATTATAGTCCAGCCTATATTGCGTGGCAAGAGGGGTGGGCTTGTGGTAAACTTTTCAATAATTAAGAATTATTTTGGAGGCATAGATGAAAGAATCTGGTCGTCACATTGTTTATGTTGAAGACGACGTAGAGATGATCGAACTTGTAAAGTTGATCCTCGAACGAAAGGGATACAAGGTTAGTGGCGCGTCAGGCGGTCAAGAAGGGTGGGAAATCATTAAATCTGAACTTCCAGATTTGGTTTTACTGGATTTGATGATGCCTGATGTTGATGGTTGGGAAGTTTTCCAAATGATGCGGGACGAGAAAACTACCAGCGAAATTCCAGTGATTGTCATTACAGCAAAGGCACAAAACATCGACAGAGTACTTGGTTTACATATTGCCAAGGTGGAAGACTATATCACCAAACCCTTTAAACCCGAGGATTTAGTCGTAAGTGTAGAACGGTTTCTCGAAAAGCAATTAACCTAATTCACGTGAAGTCCTAAATTTAGAATCTGATGGGACGACATCTAACGCTGTCCATAACAATTGGAAGCGCAGATATCGTCCCTTTTTTGCTCCTGATGAATAATGCGCTGTGTAACAATTTATAACACGAACAATCCAAATTTTCCTAAACTCCGAGCAAAAAACTGTGACGATTTCCCTTGTCGATTACGAGGATTAATGTTTCGCCGGTTTCTGCCCAACGACGAGGGTTTGTTACTCGTTCAGAGGAGGGAAAGCAAGCTGGATGCAGCCATTCACATGCTTTTTATGTGGATGGACATCACTGTGGTCTGGTTGAATAAGGAAAAACAAGTTGTAGATATATGTCAAGCACTTCGTTGGCGACCATTTTATGTGCCCCAGACCCCAGCCATGTATGTGCTAGAATTACCACTTACATGGAAAGAACATTTCGCCATAGGAGATCAAATCGAATTTGATGCGACGACTGATTAGCATAATCTTAATTCTGGTGGTTTTCTCATCCTTTAGCATTGTAAATGCTCAGGAAGACCAGCCCGATGGACCAGTCTACATCGTTGAGAGTGGGGATTCACTCTGGGGGATCGCGGCGCAATTTGGCATTTCTATGGAGGAACTGGCGGCGAAGAACGGCATTGCTGACCCTGGTCAACTTTCAATTGGCGCTCGATTGGTGATTCCGGGCTTTGAGGGTTTGAGTGGAGTCTTGACTTTCGAGACAATCCCTTTCGGTGAGAATATCGAGAGCCTGAGTAATAAATTTGAAATCTCTCGGGATGCATTGCTGCACTTGAACCGTTTTACTACCCCCGACGATGCATATGCTGGATCTCAACTGATTGTCACTACCCCTGTAGGGGCCCCTGTAGGGGATGGGCAAATTCCCTCTGGGGGGCGTGTCACTTTGAAGGCTGGTCAATCCCTGATGGAATTAGCGATCACCAACGGGGTAAGTCCCTGGTTCCTTGTGAATGAAAATCATCTTCGTGGGACGTGGGACACCCTTGCCGGTGAACAAATTTATCTTTCAAATGATGAGGTTTTAAACCATAGTGCTCTCCCTAAGGAACTTGCCCAGATCGAATTTACCTCTTTCCCTTTGATCCAGGGTCATACGCTAACTTTCAAAATTGATGCTCCTGATGCGATTTCCTTAGCTGGCCAATTCCATGATAGAGAGTTGAATTTCACCAAAACCACAGATGGTAGTTTTGTAACACTCCAGGGTGTTCATGCCTTGCTCGATCCTGGCGCATATCCACTCAGTTTAAATGGCTTACTGTCTGATGGCACCCCAGTAAGTTTTTATCAACGAGTTCTAGTTGAAGATGGGAATTATATTTATGATCCCCCACTAAGGGTTGATTCAGAAACCACCGATATCCAAAATAACGAAACAGAGAATCAGCTTTGGTTTGATGTGGTCGCCCCCGTCACCATGGAAAAATACTGGAATGGCGTGATGCAGAGTCCGGTTCCCGCATCTCTTAGTAATTGTTTTCCTTCTGTTTTTGGCAATCGGCGATCCTATAACCAAAGCGGCTATTTCTTCTTCCACACCGGCTTAGATTTCTGCGGACGGCCAGGCGTGGAAATTTATGCTCCTGCTCCTGGCAGGGTGGTTTTCACTGGACCACTTACGGTTAGGGGAAACGCCACTGTGATCGATCATGGCTGGGGGGTGTATTCAGCCTATGCTCATCAAACTGAATTTAGAGTTTCAAAGAGGGATTGGGTTGAAACCGGTCAATTGATCGGCCTGGTTGGCGAAACGGGCAGAGTGACTGGTCCGCACCTGCACTGGGAGATAATCGTCGGTGGTGTGCAGGTTGATCCCATGGATTGGCTTTCCCAAGAATTTCCTTAACTCTGGCAATTTATGAATCTTCGAACTCTCCTGCATGGTAGCTTTTGATGATCTCCAAGGCATCATCTAGTTGTTCCTCGGGAACCATCACATCGACTTCGCCCAACGATCCAATAGTAATTCCAATTGCCCGGGCAGCTCCTTCTACAGCCAGATAGACCTTTATTTCATGTGCTTCCAATAATCCACGAATCAATTCTGCTTGTAATTCGCCGGGAATTTTTGCGGCTACAACCCATTTCTTCTTTTCCATACGAATAACTCCTTTAATCTGCCTTTGCACAATAATTTTCAGTGCGAGGTTTGTTCAATGCCAATAGCCACGATTTGATGCGATTTAATTCGCATATTCGTTCATTAGGTTGGCATAATACTTGTTACTCACTCAGGGTAGAGTATAATAGTAGCCGCTTAAAAAGGCAATTTGCACTTTAAGCAATGAAATTTCTTATGTAAGTTGAGGCTTTGTATGGTTTTCGCAACACTATCCGTAAAGGATGACTATTGGGATGATTTTGAACTTCAAGATGATGACATAGAATTCCTTTACGCACATTTATTGGATACCGAAACTCCGCTCACACCACAGGAGTTAATTGCATCATTAGTAGAAGATCGAATTCAACGGGAAATAAAACAGATCGAAGAGAAACGCTTGGCTGGTGGGAATGTATACGTACCCCAAGAAAAGTATGCGCTCGATGAGAAAGTGGTTTTTCCTGCACTAGATTGGCGTCAAGCCGAGGTCATTGGTTCTAGGGATGGACACAACCCAGACATGGGTGATTTTTCAGTCATTAAAGTTCGTTTTGATAATGGAGAGGAACGAGAATTTGCCTCGGGGTTGGAAGAACACCCTCTCAATAATCCTCATGAACTTGCCGAAGAAGCAGATGGTCCACCCGCTCAATCTATTCTCGAAGAATATGAAGATATTTTGGTCGAGCGCTTAGAATATGGCCTCAACGAGAAGGATGATTTTGTATATATTGCTGGTCGATGGTTCCCAAGGGCATTGTTAGTTGATGTCAATACCGGGCATTTGAATTTAGCTGAAGCGGTTCTAGATATGTCTGGCGGTGGACCTGTTACCACAACAATGTTGATTGATCAGGTAGAACTGCCTTCTAATGAAAACCCAAAACTGGTTGAATTTTCTTTGGATTTGGCACTTCAGGATGATCCTCGTTTTGATGAAGTCGGCCCTGCTGGAAAAGTGTTGTGGTATTTACGGCGTCTGGAACCTGAGAGTGTCCGTGAAATTCCCGATCAATTACGCTATCGTGAAGTGGAATATGATCGTGATATTCTAACTCCTGAAATGTTGGCTCTTGAGAGCCGGCTGGATGATGAACTGTCACCCTTTGGTGATCCAGCACCTGACGATGAGAGTGTACTGATCCATTTACTTTATCCGCACTGGAGAGTTGGTGCACTGCCCCTAACGCATCGGGTACGCTCTTTTTTTCCTACTGCTTATGATACCCCCCGCATTCTTTTTACGCTTGTGGATGGGGATAGTGGTGAGAAAATTCCTGGCTGGGTGGTGCGTGAAGGCAGCTATGTGATTGGGCTCGAAGATTGGTATCGCAAACACGAGTTGATGCCAGGTAGCTCGATTCTGGTGATGCGTGGAAAACAACCTGGTGAAGTGATTGTCAAAGTCGAAGCTCAAAGATCACGTCGAGATTGGGTTCGAACAGTTTTGGTGGGTGCAGATGGTGGAGTGGTTTTTGCGACTCTCAAGCAAGTTGTATCTGCCTCCTATGATGAACGCATGGGTATCATGGTTCCTGACGTCAATGCGCTAGATAGTGTTTGGAAAAAACGAAAGAAACATTCACCACCCTTCGAGCGTGTTGTAGCTGATGTGGCTCGCGAACTTACAAAGTTGAATCCACAGAATCACGTGCATGTGACTGAGTTATACGCAGCAGTAAACTTGGTGAGACGTGTCCCCCCTGGACCCATCATGGCCTTGTTGGACTCGCGTCCCTGGTTTGTTCATGTAGGTGATCTTCATTTCCGCTTTGATGATTCTGCTGGATCGTAAATATCCAAAGATGAATTTTGTATAGGAGTTCTTCGGTGACTGAAACCAAACGTTATAGCCTCGTCACGCCAACATTAGATACTCCTTTTCATATCGATTTTGACTGGTGGAGTCAAAATGACCGTGAGTGGCGCGTGCACTTGCGCAGTTCCCTTTGTCCTGAACACCAGGAAAAATTTGCTGATTTGAAAAGTGACGAAATGGTAGATTGGGTTGATCCAGAAACAGCTGAAGTGCAGTTGGTTGATGGACTCCAGCATATCTTGATCAGTCACTGCGCACAAACTGAAGAATTCATTACTGCTCGAACAACATTGGTTGAATCTATCTTTCGACTTTTCTTAGCCAATGGAAATATGCATATGACTGCAGGGGAGCTGGGAGAAAAACTAAATCGACCAGCTCAGACAATCTTGCGCACAGTTTCAGGTGTGAGAGTTTACAAAGGAATCCGTCCTTGTCCTGAGTGTTAGTGATTTCCGGTGCCCATGCACCGGAATGGCGAACTGACGATTGGAATTCCGCTTGTTCGCGCAATGCTCCCGTAGCTCAATGGATAGAGCACCGGCCTTCTAAGCCGGTGGTTGTGCGTGGATGATGCGAATATATGGGGGTTGTGATCTTGATGCCCCCTACATATAGGGGTAATTGACCTGCTTTAGGGCAGGTTTTTCTATTGACGTGCAACGGACGTGCAACGGGGGTCGATGTCGATCATTTCTTCTTCAATATTTTCCCCCAAATCCACCGGAATCGGCGTGATCACCTCATCCATGATGCGGGCCGCTTCTTCCTGCATAACCGGGATCAGGTGCCCGTAGACATCTAGTGTTGTGCTCGTTTTGGAATGCCCCAGTATTTTGGATACGACCAGGACGGGAATCCCGTGATTGAGCATCAGCGAGGCTGCCGTATGCCGGAGGTCGTGAAAACGGATATCTCTGAGCTTAGCTTTTTGTAGCTGCTTTTTGAAGTCTTTGTGCAAATTGCTCGATCCCATCGGTGTCCCAACCGTAGATGGGAAGATCAGGTTGTGCTCTTGCCATCGTTCCCCAGCAACAGCTTTTTCAAGCCCCAGTCTGGTTCGTTGGTTTCTCAATGTGTCGAGAGTATGCTCTCCAAGTTGGATCGCTCTGCGACTGGATCTCGTTTTTGGGGCTCTGAAGAGCATTCCTTTGCCAGGGATACGTTGTACCTGTCGCTGAACTCTAATCTTACTTCTCTTCCAGTCTAAATCGGACCATTTCAATGCCAGAAGTTCTCCTTGTCGCATTCCGGTTTTCACGGCTAGGTTGTACAGCCCCTCGCGGCGGTTGTCCTGAACAACGATTAGGAATCGCATTACTTCGTCTTCATCCAGAATTTGCATTTCTTTTTGATCCTTGCGGGGCAGGATTGCTCCCTGGACTGGGTTGCGACTAAGATACCCTCGGCGTATGGCGTCATTCAAACTCTTGTGGAGAATCATATGTGCGAATCGAACGCTGCGGGAGCTCAATCCCATTTTCGTCAATGATTGGTAATGCGCCTCTACCACGTCTAAGCGTAAATCACTTAGTTTTATCTCCCCAAGCGCTGGCAGAATATAGTCCCGGGTGATTTGCTCGTAACGCGGTGCTGTCTTGGGGCCCAACGTTAATTTATGCGTGTCTAGCCATTTCTGGAGATAGGATTGCAGTGTCAGTTGGGCAGATGCGTAAGTCATACCTCTGGAGATCTGACTTTGCATATCGTTAATCCAGGCTCTACATTCCT
>JACKQG010002808.1_pt1 | contig 22108 bp, 22 predicted proteins | sample 8237621 | NCBI WGS metagenome assembly JACKQG01 (sample SAMN15677084, study PRJNA649215) | marine metagenome | biome: marine; feature: Black Sea; material: saline water; isolation source: suspended particulate matter (SPM) from the Black Sea western gyre | collected 2013-06-09/2013-06-10 | depth... | reverse complement strand
GGCCAGGGCCGCCACAATTGCGATGCGAAACGGTAGCAGGACCATGGTCACCAGGATCACGGCCACGATGGCGATGGCAAATTCCTTCATGAAATGTCTGATGTTGGTATCCACCACCTTGGGCCTGGAGGTGGAGGGTCCCGTTGGCGTAGAGGTCTATCTGGGCGAAGTGGAGCAGCGAGTCCGTGTAGGCGACCCACCAGCCCTCCTTTATCTCGTAGAGGGGGGCGCCCCAGCCCCCGCTGGAGAGGTACATCACCCCCTCCGAGAAGGAGGGCTGCGCCTCCTCCATGGACTCGGTGAGATTCACCGGATTCGACCTCAGATAGTTGTGGCTGTGCCCCGTCACCACCAGATCGACGCCGTGGGTGTCCCATATGGGCACCCACCTGTTGACGCCGGTGAGCCACCAGTCGTGGTAGCTGGGCAGGATGTTCCTGTGGAGGAGCACCACCTTCCACGGATAGTCGGCGTGCTCCTCGAGGTCCTCCCGGAGCCACTCCGTCTGGGCTTCGAGCCCCTCCACCGTGGCCTCGCTGTTGAGGACCACGATGTGGAGGTCGGGGCCGTAGTCGAAGCTGAACCACTCCTCGTTCCCGGGGAGGGCGAACTGGTCGAAGTAGTTCACCGTGCCCTTGTCGTGGTTCCCGATGGCGGGGACGATGGGGATGGTGAGGCCGTCCTCCCCCGTCCAGTACTCGTCCATGTGACCGAAGAAGCCGTCCCACTGCCCTTGGATCGCCCCGTCGTTCACGAGGTCCCCGCTGAACAACACGAAGCCGGGGCTGGTCTCCCTCATCGCCGACGAGACCGCGTCTCTGTCATCCGGGTTGGACCTGCTGTCACCCCCCACGACGAACCGGAGGTCCCTCCTCCCCAGGGGAGCCGTCTCGAACGCCATCTCCCCGCTCCACCCCCCCTCGCCCCCGCAGATCAGGTAGTAGGTGGTCTCGGGCTCGAGCCCCGTGAGCTCCACGTCGTGGATGATCCCCGAGGCCCCCGGGTAGGTGTGGGCGACGCCCTCGGCCGAGTAAGCATACAGGCCGGGGTCGCCCCCCCGGGGCTCCGTGTCGTATAGCACCGTGGAGCCTGATCCCTCCTCGAGGCTCTGCCACGTCACGGTCATCGCGTGGGCGAGATCGTCCCTCTGCCACGTCAGGTGGATGTGGTGGGGCGGGTCGGTCTCGGCCGCGAACCCGGCGTGTATCGATAGAATCAGGGATATGAGCAGAATCGGAGCAAGGTGTTTCGCCTTCATTCTTGGGGCCTCGAGTCCTCGATGACGGTAATCTCCTGCTCCGAAAATAAAAGGGGGACTCTCAGGGGCCTTCCCTGGGGATGACCAGGGGCCTCGAGGCGACGATGCTCTGGTGCCCGAGGCGGTTCCTGGCGTAGCTCCTGAGGGAGACCTCGATGACCCCGTCGGGGGAGACCGGGACGCTCGCCGTGTACGATATCTCCACGGGGGCGACGACCCCCTCTCCGACGCCACCAAGCCCCGGGAGGCTGCTCCAGCACCGGCCGTGGACGAAGACCCCGTCCACGAGGATGTCCAGGCTCGCGTACTCGATCTCCGGAGGATAGGACTCTATCTTGGCCCCGGCCTCCACGAGGAGGGCGGACCCGACCCAGCGGGCCTTGAACCGGGTGAACTCGATCTCCAGCCCCTCCCCGGGGAGCCCCCCCAGATGGTCCCCCAGGGGCAGCCTCGGGGTCTCGATGGTCTCCTGGTCCTCCAGGGAGTTCCTGGCATAGCCCCTGAGCCAGAGCTCCCCCGCTCCCTCGGGGAGGATCATCTCCACCTCGTATCCGACGGTGGTGGGAGCGCTCACCCCCGGATTCCCCCCGCTCACCCCAGGAAGGCTGCTCCAGCACTCCCCCCGGACCACGACCCCGTCCACGACCACGTCGAGGCTCGCGTAATCCATCTCCTCGGGGGCGCTGAGGATGTCCATCTCCCCCCTCACCGTGGCCCGCCAGCCGTCCAGGGTGACCTCGAAGCTCCGGAAACTCATCCAGATCCCCCTGTCCCCGGGCGGGGGAGGGTAAACGTAGGGGGCCTCCGGATCCGTCTCGTTCTCCCCTGCGTCTATGATCACCGGTATGCCCGAAAGGTCGAGCTCGTGCCGGGTCCCGTCGAGGGAGTAGTACTCGATGAACCCTTCGAGGTCTCCGCTATTGTTCACGAGGGGCTGGGTGCTCAAGATGATGGTGAATCCGTCGCCGGCATCGACCAGGGGGATCACCCGGGAGAATCCCTCCTCGGGCCAGGGAATCCCCCCGGGGATGTTGGGGGCCTCCACTTTCAACCTAACGGCAGTAGCGGGAGCCTCTCCCGTGTTCTCAACCTCGAGATAGGTCCCCGGGTTCTCCTTGACGTGGAGGGTTCCCCCCAGGGCGGGTTCGGAGACTCCACCCGGAGCGTCAACACCCTTGAATTCGGCAGCCCTCACCCTGGTCTGGGATAGAGCCTCGAATCCGTGCTCGAGGCTGGGCTCTATCTCGGTCCCCTCGTGCCACTCGTTCCAGCTCGTGACCAGGACCCAGTCCACGGAGGCCTCCTCCGCCATGTCCCAGTACTCGCCGTACGTTGCGCCCCCCCGCCGATCTACCATGGCCCCGGGGTCCCTGACCTCCCTGTCGTCGTAACCGGGGACCACGGTCCCACAGGAGACCCTCCGTGTGAGAACCAGCCTCCCGGCAGCCCGTACGGCCTCCATCACGCCCTCAAAGTCGGAGCCCGGGGCAGCAATGGACCAATCCGAGTATCTCCGGAAGGCTCTGGAGGCCTCCCCCGGATCGATCTCGATGTAAGTGTGGGCCCCATCGAAGACGCCGTTGAACCCCTCAGCCCTGTAGTCCCCTATCAGGAACACCTCCCCCCACCGTTTCTCCAGGATCGAGCGCGCCTCCGCCCAGAACCCGGGGCCCCTGCCGTGGGCCTCAGCGTTGTAGACGAAGACCACGGGCTTCCCCCAGAGCCTCAGGAAGGCCTCGCTCCCCCCGTACGTGTCGAGGACGTACTCCAGCTCCCTGGCTACGTCGAGGGATGTGAGGACGGGCCGGTCCGATGTCCTCACGGACTCGAAGTAGATGGTTGTGCAGAAGCCGAGCTCCTCCGCCTTCTTCAGGAGCATCGCGAATGCCTCGTCCTCCCTCTCCCCGGGTCCCCACCAAGACGAGATGAACCCGTCGATCCCCGCTCCCTGCGCGAGCCTTATCTGGACTTCCACGAGCCCGGGGTCCAAGGAGTCGTAGGGCCCCAGGATTGGGTAGTGGGCGGATTCTGGGATGCTCTCCCCGTCGGGCTCCCCCCAGTGGACCCAGCCCCCCGCGGGGCCGTCCCGGGCGCCATACCAGGGGTAGTGGAACGCGAGGACGAGCTTCTCGGAGCCCGGGGTGAGGGCCGGGGTCTCGACCTCGATCCGGCCTTCGGAGAGCCTTTCCGCCTTCACCCTGTAGTCCCTCTGGTTTGCGACGGGGTCCCGGAGATTCACGCCTACATGACTGAACGCCGCCACCTCCTTGAAGCCCCCGCCCGCCCAGGCCATGACGGTGACCCCTGTCTCCCCGATGTGACCCTTCCCGACCCTGAGGGGTAAAGAATCCTCCGGATCGAGGGCCACCAGCCTCACACGGATCTCCACGGGGGTGGCGTCGTAGGCCTCCTTGCCCGTGAAGACCGTGAAGTACCCGTTGTGGAAATTAACATAGTTCTCTGAAGCCTCTACCCCTGCCAGGACCTCGTGCTCCCCGACGAGGACCCTCCCCAGGCCCGTGAAGTTGAGGAGGCTCCAGTCCGAGTCGGTCCTGAACACGACTTCCAGCGCCAGAGCGTGGCCGGCCTCTTCAACACCCGATGCGTGTCGGAGGCCCACGGATAAATTGAGCAGTAATATGCATAGAATTACTGCATGTCTGATTCTCATTAAACACTCGTACTCTAAAGATGGATAAATAACTTGCAGATTCTAATCTAAGGATGATTTATGTAATTTGTTAATAATGTTATTAAATTAGGGTTTTAAGGATAATATCTGTTATATTTGATATACCCGATTCGTTTAGGGGTTATATTTGAAGGTAAAGATAATGCTGGAGCATTTTCTATATAAAAACGAGATGTTGGAATTTGGATGATATGAATATATGTGGTAATATTGTCCGCGTGATTTTTTTTGAATGGGTCCGAGTCTTTGTTGCAAAGTTGCATATGACTGAATTTAATGGATAAGTAGCAAAAATTACCTGTATTATCTATCATTACACAAATTTCTTCTTTAAAACCACTACTGCCACTACCCTACATTCAGAGTGAGGCTGACGATCAGGACCAGCAGAACGAACGTCGTAATTATCGCCAGCGAGCCGTCCTTGCCCCTGAAAAACAGGTAGGCCGCCGAGGCGACGTTCAACACGGGGGTCGCCACTAGGACCGTGAACCCCAAGAAAAGGACGAGGGACGGAGTGATGGGCAGGTCCCCGCTGAGCAGCCTGCCCAACTCCAGAACCCCGTATGGATTCGAGGTGTCCCCCGTCACGACGGCCATGACAAGGCCCAGCGCGATGAGGACCGCGCTCATCCTGACCCCGGACGAGAAGATGAGAGCTGCGCTCCGCCTCACCTTCCTCATCACCTCTGAGTCCATGCTAGATTCCCACCCCCGAGAGGATCATCCGGACGGCCACTATGAACAGCATCACGATGAAGGTCTTCTTGAGGGCGACGCCCTTGACCCTGTTGGTAAACCGGGCCCCGATGCTCGCGCCTATCAGCGTGCCCAGGACCACCGGGGCCGCGATGAAGGCGTCGCAGTACTGGTTCCTGATGTAGACGAGGGCGCCAGCGGCGGCGGTGACTCCTATCATGAAGTTGCTGGTGGCGACCGCCGCCTTCATGGGGATGTTCCCGACGACGTTCATCGCGGGGACCTTGACCGCTCCCCCGCCAATCCCCAACAGCCCGGAGATGACCCCGGCGACGTAGCTGATGCCGAAGGTCGCCGGGGTCCTGCTCACCCCGTACTCTATGGTCTCTCCCCTCGCAGTGTCGTAATAACTGCTGCCGAGTTTGAGGCGCTCCGCGAGCCCGTCGTTGGGGACCTGCACCCAGCTCCTCCCCCCCTTCCTGATCTGTTTGAACATCGTCTCCGCGGCGTAGACGAGGGTCAAGCCAAACACTAGGCTGAGAATCTGGTCGCTCACGAACGGGACAGTGAAGGCCCCCGTCAATGCCCCGACGGTCGTCGCCAGCTCGAGGAAGAGCCCTAACCTCAGGTTGGTCATGTCGTCCTTCACGTATTTCGAGGCGGCGGCGATGGACGTCGCGAGCACCGCGAGGATGCTGGCCCCGGCGGCGACTTGGAGGGGGACCCCCAGGAGGAATACGAGGAGGGGGACCATGAAGACTCCGCCCCCCAATCCGAGGAGGGCTCCGACGGCTCCCGTGGCGAGGCTTATGATGAACGCCTGGAGGGTGAAGACGGGGAGGACCATCGGGATATGCAATTGAACGTCATGGGCAAAATTTGAAGTTTATTGTCGTAAACACCAGTATTTTATCATTCAAAAGATACTGAATATTAACGAGCTAGCTAAGCCCATTTTTCGAGCGGGACCCAATTCAAAATTCGCCGGCCCGTTTCCGTAAGGTAAAATAATCCTCACCCCTCCCCATTCTAGTAGCACCGGGGAGTCACATCGATGCAAGCGGAGTCAGGGATCGTCTTCGACGTCAAGCACTTCGCGGTCCACGACGGACCAGGCATACGGACCACCATCTTCCTCAAGGGCTGCCCCCTCAGGTGCCTCTGGTGCCACAGCCCCGAGTCCCAGAGCCCCCGCCCCGAGGTCGCCTACTACCCCAACCTCTGCATCGGCTGCGGGGCCTGCGTCGAGGCCTGCCCCAACGGCGCCCAGACCCTGGGCACCCCCAAGATACTCCGGGAGCTGTGCACGGGAGTCGGCAGATGCGCGGAGGAGTGCTACGCCGGGGCCACCATCATCCACGGCAGAGAGGCATCCGTGGAGGAGGTGCTGGAGGAGGTCGACAAGGACAGGCTCCTTTACGAGACCTCCGGGGGAGGGGTGACCCTCTCGGGCGGGGAGCCCACGATGCAGCCCGGGTTCGCCTCCGCGCTCTTGGGGGCCCTGAAGGAGCGGGGGTACAACACAGCCCTGGACACCTGCGGCCACGCCGAGTGGAAGGTCCTGGAGCATGTCATCACGGATGCCGATCTCGTGCTCTACGACCTGAAGCACATGGACCCGCTCACCCACCGGGAGCTAACCGGGGTCACCGCGGAGCTCATCCAATCGAATCTGAGGAGGGTGTCCGAATCTGGGAAGGCTCTAGTCGTGAGGGTCCCCGTCGTACCCGGACACAACGACTCCCCCGAGAACTTCACAGCCATGGCGGATTATCTCGGAGGGCTCGAGGGCGTCGAGGCGGTGGAGCTCCTCCCCTACCACAACCTGGGGGCCCCCAAATACATGGCCCTCGGGAGAGAGTATCCATTGGAGGGCCTCAGGAGCCCCGAGCCCGGGGAGCTCAGAGAACTGGGGAGTCTCCTGGAGGCGGAAGGCCTAAGGGTAGTCATCGAGGGATTGGAATAAGATGGTCATGCGGAGCAGGAACGAACAGCTGAGGAGAAACCTGGACCACGAGGTCCACGAGCCCCCCAGAGGGGAGAGGCCCACGATATTCACCGAGACGGGAGTCGAGGACCTCCCCCTCACCATCCGGAAGGCCATGGCCGTCAAGCTGATGCTGGAGAACGCCCCCGTCCACATATACCCCGGGGAGCTCATCGTCGGGATAGGCTTCATGGAGCACCCCCTGGAGGGCGACAAGCCCAGGAGCATCCTCACCGAGGATATATCCGGGGAGGGCTACATCACCGGGGCCCACAAGAGGATCGCCACGGGGCTGGCCAAGGCGCCCTACGACCCCGTCATCAGGGGCCAAACGGCTTACATGGCGAACAACAGGTGGTGCGTCTTCCCCCATTACGCCAACCCCGAGGAGGTCGAGGAGGCCCGGAGGATCAGCCTCTCTGAGAACTCCAACCCCGGCCACCTCCAGGGGGGGAACCCCCGCCTCGTGGAGCACGGCTGGACGGGCCTCAGGGATAAGGCCGAGACCCGGATGAAGGGGATCGACCCCTCGACCCCCCGGGGCACGAAGCAGACCACCTTCCTCCGCTCCGTCATAATCGTCCTCGATGCGCTCCGGGACTTCGCCCTCGGGTACTCGAGCCTCGCAGCGCGAGAGGCCGAGGCGGAGACCGATCCCGGGCGAAAAGCAGAACTGCAAAAGATATCAGAGGTCTGCCTGAACATCACGGAGAGGCCCCCCGAGACCTTCCACGAGGCCCTCCAGATCCACTGGCTCACCCACCTCGCGAACCACACTCAGGGAGCCCACCAGATGGGCCGCTTCGACCAGTACATCTGGCCCTTCCTGGAGGGGGACCTCGAGGCGGGGAGGCTCACCCCCGGGGAGGCCCAGGAGCTTCTAGACTGCCTCTGGTTCAAGTACGCCTCGTTCACCGACGTCGACACCGACAACCTCCAGAACCTCATCCTCGGGGGGCAGACCCCCGACGGAAGGGACGCCACCAACCCCCTCAGCCACATGTGCCTCGACTCCACGGACCGCCTCGGTCTCATCGACCCTAAGGTCTCGGTGCGGATCCACCGGGGCACCCCCGAGGAGTTCCTCAGGAAGACCTGCGAGATCATCGCCAAGGGGGTGTGCCACCCCGGGGTCTACAACGACGAGGCCATCATCCCCGCCCTAGTGGAGTCGGGGATCCCCCTCGAGGACGCCCGGGACTACACCAACGACGGCTGCTCGGAGATACTGGTGCAGGGGAAGACTAATCCCTGGGCTTACGAGGCCCGGGTCAAGCTCCTCACCTGCCTCGAGAGGGCGATGGAGCGCCTCGAGGAGTACGAGGCCTTCGAGGAGGTCATGGCCGCCCTCAAGGAGGAGGTATCCCTCGCAGTGACCATGGCGACATCCACGACGAACCTAATCCAGGCCGCCACGCCCCTCATCTCCCCGAATCCCCTCCTCTCGGCGACGGTGGGGGACTGCATCGAGAAGGCCCTCGACCTTACCGAGGGAGGGGCGGTCTACAACACCTCGGCGGTCTGCGCCTCGGGGGTCGCCGACACGGCCGACGGCCTCGCGGCCCTGAAGAAGCTGGTCTACGAGGAGGGGGCCGTGGGGAGGGGCGAGCTCGTGGAGGCCTTGAGTAACGACTTCGAGGGGCGGGAGAGGCTCAGGCTGATGCTCCTGAACAGGGCCCCCAAGTTCGGGAACGACGACGAGTACGTCGACTCCATCGCAGCCCAGCTCGTGGAGCACCTCGCCGTCGAGGTCTCCAGGCACAGGAACCCCCGGGGAGGCAGATACATCCTCGGGCTGTTCTCCTACGGCATGTACATCGGCCACGGAATCGTCACCGGGGCGACCCCCGACGGAAGGAAGGCCGGGGCGTTCATCTCCCCCAACTTCTCCCCCGCCCCCGGCAGGGATCAGAAGGGGCCCTACGCGGCCCTCAAGTCAACGACCCGGGTCGACCAGATGCTCACCCCAAACGGCACTTCCCTCGACCTCACGCTGCACCCTTCGGCTGTGAGGGGCCCCCAGGGCGTGGAGAAGCTCATGGCGTTCCTCAGGTCCTTTGTGGAACTCGGGGGGATGCAGGTCCAGTTCAATGTAGCGGACGCCGCGGTCCTCAGGGAGGCCCAGGCGGAGCCGGAGAGGCACAGGAACCTCACCGTGAGGCTCTGGGGGTTCCCCGCCTACTTCGTGAGGCTCCCTCAGGAGTTCCAGAACCATATCATCGCGAGGACAGAGCACAGCATTTGAAGGACTAGGCCTCGTTTCTCCCTCCCTAAATTTCCCACTCCGCGACAATATTTATATCCAAGTGGATGGTCAAACATGCCATTCATATCCGAATGGATGAATCTATCATGTCTGAGAGACATAAAATCAAAGAAACCCTGGACTGCAAGGGCCTCTACTGCCCCATGCCCATCGTCAAGATGAAGAAGGCCCTGAAAGGGATGGCCGAGGGCGAGGCCGTCAGGATCCTCGCGACCGACTCCGGAAGCAAGAGGGACTTCGAAGCCTTCTGCAATAAGACGGGGAACAATCTCCTAGAGGCCTCCGAGGAGGACGGAGTCTTCACATACGTCGTGGAGAAGGTGGGGGCCTGATATGTCCGAGAAAAAGAAGATGGCGATAATCGTGCACTCCGGCACCTTGGACAAGCTCTACCCCGTCTTCATGCTCGCCAGCGCCGGCGGCGCCATGGACGTGGACGCCCACCTGTTCTTCACATTCTGGGGCCTCGACGCCCTCAAGAAGGGGGGCCTGGATAGCGCCAAGCTCCCCGGCGTCATGCGGGTGGGCACCGGGATGATGAAGGGGAGGATAAAGGACGCCAACGTCCCCACCCTCCCGGCCCTCCTCGACATGTGCAACGAGCTGGGCAACATCAAGATCTACGCCTGCAGCACCACCATGGAGCTCATGAAGGTCAAGGAAGAGGAACTGATCCCCGAGGTCGACGACATCGTCGGAGCCGCGGCCTTCCTAGACATCGCGATGGACGCCGACGTCCAGCTCTTCATCTAGGAGAGACACCGATGAGCGGAAAGCTCCTCATCTTCCTGAGCGACTCCCCCTTCCACCACGAGAGCGTAGACAACGCCATCGAGATATCCGAGGCGGCCCTGGAGAAGGGCCACGAGGTCAACATATTCATGATGATGGACGGGGTCTACAACCCGGTGAAATCCCAGAACGGGGAGCCCTTCCAGATGACCCCCGTCTCCGAGAGGCTCGAGGGCCTGATGAAACGGGGCGTCCGGGTCTCCTGCTGCGGGGTGTGCATGGAGCTCCGAGGCGTCGCCCTGGAGGACCTCGCCGAGGGAGCCGACATGGGGGGGATTTTCGACCTCTCCGAGATGGTGGAAGAGTCCGACGTGATACTGAGCATGGTGAGCTGACATGGCCGAGAAGAACATGCTCGTAATCATAAAGTCAGCCCCCTACACCACCCTCAACTCCTACGAGGCCATGAGGGTCGCAGTCGGCCTCTGGGACCACGAGGTCTCCATCCTCTGGATGGGAGACGGGGCGTACTCTCTCCTTAAAGGAGCAGACCACGGGCTTACCGGTAAATTCCTGGAGGATCTGCCGGACCTAGAGGTCCAAGCCTACGTGGACGATGAATCTCTCAGGGCCAGAGGGCTCAGAGCCGAAGACATACTGGAAGGGATCACCCCTGCCAGCGGAGAGAAGGTAGAGGAACTGATCCTAGAGGCGGAGGCATCCCTGGTCTTCTGAGGTTTGACGGATGAAGAAATTATTCGTCCTAAAAAAGAAGGACCCCACGCCCCTCGGCATCGCCTCCTCCCTCGGTAAGAAGGGCCGAGACGTGGCCGTCGCCTTGATGCTCGACGCCGTCTACATGGCCGCCGAGAAAGGGGAGCAAGCCGATGCCGTCCGGGAGTGCGTCGAATCGGGGGTCGAGGTATATATATTGGAGAAGGACGCCGAGAGGCGCGGCCTGAGAGATCGGCTCATCCAAGTAGCCAGGATGGTGGACTATCCCGGGTTGGTCGATCTCTTTTTTTCCGAGGAAATATCAGTCATCAATCTGTAGGAGTGGGAGAAAATGGGGATCAACGCGGAGATCGACGATCTGGACCGGAAGATACTGGCACTGTTAACCGATGACTCGAGGCTCTCCTACAGGGAGATAGCCAAGCAGCTGGGCGTGAGCCATGCCAACGTCTCGGGGAGGATACGTCGCCTCGAAGAACTGAATGTGATACTGGGCTACACGGTCGTCACCGATCCAGAGGCGATGGAGCTATACCCCCTCTGCGTCAGGATTTCGGCGGGGCCGGGAGCCGACCTCTCCCAGATAGGGAGGGATGTCTCGGAGATGGAGAAGGCCCACGTCGTGATGAGGGTCTCAGGGGACTGTGAACTCCTCGTCCTCGCGATGTGCGATGACCGCCAGGAGGCCATGGACGTTCTCCAAGAGATATCCGAGGTCCCCGGCATCGACAAAGCCGAGAGCCACGTGGTCCTAGAGAGCCTGAAGATGTCGGGGAAGAAACTCAAGTAGCCTTTTTCCCCGGAGCCATCTTCGCGACGACGAGAGTGATGGTCTCGTCGTTCCTGATCATCTCCCCCGGGTTCTCCCTCTCGAACCGCCTCAACTTCTCGACCCCCCGCTCGAGCCCTTCCTGGGATATCGGCCGGAACATGGACCAGAGCTTCTTCCGGGCCACCTCGATGAACTCCGAGGGGGCCTGATGCCTCTCCAGCCCGTAGGCGTGGTGGTCGGTGGATGAGAACCCGGCGTTCCCGAAGTATCGGGCGAATTCCTCGTTGGAAGGGTAGACCCTGAGCTGGTTTGCGAGTATCTCCGGGAAGTAGGTGAAGACCGCCTTCTCCCTGAGCTGCTCGTGGGAGATGGTCCTGATGATGGTGACCCCTCCGCCCTTGAGCACCCTGCCGCACTCGTGGGCGGTCCCCTGCTTGTCCACGATGTGATGCCAGACCTGGGAGGAGAAGACGCAGTCGAAGACCCGGGGCCGCAGGGGCAGATTCTCCCCCGCCGCGTTGAACCAGTGGACCCCGGAGGACTTTACCCGGGCCTGGGCCAGCATCCCCACCGCGGGGTCGAGCCCGCACATCGAGGCGGAGGTCCTCACGGCGATGCCCACGGTGTAGAGCCCCGTCCCGCAGCCCAGGTCCAGAACCCGGCTGCCGCACCCGAGGCCCCCGAACCTCTCGGCCTCCCCAGCCCAGAACCCGACGTCCTCGCCCCTCCTGCCCGCGTCGTAATCGACGGCGATCCTAGTGAACTCCTTCACAGTGAAGTCCCCTGAACCCACCGTATGGCTCCACACGCTAAATATTTGATCCACCCCCTCGGGGCGTAACTGCATTCCCTAAGAAGCCTACTGAGAACCTTTACGGCCGGATGCTTCTATCTGATTTAAATCTCGCTTCACATCCATGATAACTCGGCGGGAGATTCAACCATGGGATTCGAGAGGAACTTTGATGAGAAGATGGACGTCATGGACCTCATCATCAACGTCCTCAAGGACCACGAGTCGAAACTCGACGAACTCGTCTCCCGCCTCGAGAGCCTCCCCCCACATCAGGAGGGGAGCGAGGAAGACTCGGAGCCCGAATATGAGCCCCAAAGACCAGTCGTAGGGCCTCCTCGACAGGCGGGGCCGGTCGTCACGGCAATCCTCAAGCGGTGGACCGATTTTAGGTCGAAATGTGCGTCGTCGCGGCTAGTCGCCTTCGACACCGAGGAAAGCGTCTTCGAGGTCTCGGCCCTCGCCGGGGGGGTCGTCTATGTCTACAGGGAGGAGGTCCCGAGCATGGGGATAACCTACAGGGAGGACGGGGAGGGGGCCCGGGTCGAGGGCATCGACATCAGCAAGCCGGGGCTCATGCCCGCTGCGCTGAGGGAGAAGCTGGACTGCGGCCTAGAGTTCACGAGGCGAGACCTCGAGACGAATATTGACAACGGCAGGACCCTCCACAAGATCGTCTTCGAGATCGACCCTGTCGTCGCGAGGAGCTGGATCGCCTATCAGCTGGGCGTCGACGACTCCGATGTGGTCCAGGGAAAACTCCAAAAATGAGGCCTTGTTCCCCTGAAACGTTGATCCATGCCCCGCCCTCTGCGTGTTTATCAGAAAAAGATAATGGATGAGTCCAGTTCCAGACGAATGATGATCGTTTCATACCCACCTGACCCTGATACAATCTTCGCGACCAAAATTGTTGAGGATCGAAATCCCTCTGAGTTTCCCGTTTTTCATGGGAGGATGGAGGAACAGCAAGCGATTACCCTTTGTTCCAGTCCTGTTTCAGATAGAAGACGCGCATAGATATTTAGAGTAAATACCGCGCTCTTTGAAGGGTGCCGATTAATTGCTCCGACTTTTCCATTCGAATAACACTATTGAAGGAGAATCCAGAATTTGGTGCGTCTCCGGGGTGCAGAATCGGTGTTTTTGTTATATGTGTATATTGAATGTCTCTAATACTTGAGATAAACATATATATCTGGTACATAAAGTCCTTTCTCTGAAGAGGTGGGGGTTCATATCAACATCTAAACAGTACTCTATGGATATTGTGTCCTATTCTCGGGCACAGATTTCCACATCGCTGACCATACTTTCTGGGAGTCAATCTGTCACCTCATTTTGATGCTTAGGTGATGATGTCGGACTTGTCGATCAGGGACGTGTTCAGCTCTTTCATCCTCTGTGTCCGATCTCGTCCCATAGTATTTTTTGTGTATTCATTACCCACTTTCTGGTCCTATCTCATCGCTACATGGGGCACAAACGGGTTCAGCTTTTTGGAGGCGTTGATTCTCGTTTCCTCGATCTCATCGATGGCCCTGAGCGTTTATTTATTCAACGACTTGGCGGACCTCGAAGACGATCTCAAGAACCAAGAGTTGGGGAATCCCGCTCAAGCTCTCCGCGTTCTCGGGCGCGATCGTGTCTCCGAAAGCCGGTTTATAAAATTCATTATTTTCACTGGGATTTTCGGTCTCGTTCTAGCATATTCGATTAATTTTACCGTCTTCATCCTTCAGGCTCTCAATCTGATCTTGGGATATCTCTATTCCGCAGAGCCTATTCGTCTCAAGAAAAGATTCTTGATGAAACAGTTCACCATCGCTTTAGGGACGACTTTCTGTATCCTGATGGGGGCCGTTGCAGGGGGGGGCGTCACCTCCGCAACGCTGTATATGGGCATCATCCATTTCATCGTCAACATGGGGATAAACCCCATAATGGATGTACGAGACATCCGTGGAGACAGAATAATGGGCATCAAGTCGATACCCGTCGTCTGGGGCCCTGCGGCCACCATAAGGCTCTACTTCGCCTCGTTCTTCGTCATGGGAATAGCTACGTTCCTCGGATACTCTCGATTGGGGCTGAACACTGCATTACCTATCCTCGTCGGCTTGATCCTTGTGGCCTGGCTTTATGTTTCACTTCCACTGCTGAAAAGGTGGAACGACCCGATCTTTCTCAACTCGCTTATCATCAACAGAGTTGTGCCCTTCTATTGCATAATGCAGCTGGTGACTTTGATAGGTATCATGAAGCTGCCTTTCTAGAGCAATATGTCGGGCTGAATGACACATAGAAACGACCGGCTGAATCCGTATTGCCCCATACACTAGCAATCTCTATCAGCTGATTTTCTTCAGCATCTGGAAGACCCTTGGCACTTCCTTTTTCTCTGCGGACTCCCAGAGGACGGAGAACATATTCGTAAACTTATCCGCTATTGTTTTATCTACGACAAAGAACGCAATGGTGAAATCGTTTCCCCCGAAGCTAGGGAGCTCGAAGAAGCATCGCTCTCCATCAATGATACAGAAGCTGAAGGGAATGTTACCATCTCTCATGAATTCATCGAGTTTTGGATCGTTAAAGAACTCCAGTATCGAGAGCATGAGACCCGGAGACAAGAGGAGCTGGAGCTTGTTCACCTTATCCTCGAGGTGCTCCTTCGCCATCAGCACTCTCGCCAAGACCCCTCTTTTTGATGCCTTCAACTGTGCGTCGATAACTTTGCTATCAATATACCTCGACGCTAAAAAGATGGATTTCTCCGATCCCATTATTTCCTCAACGAGTTTGTCTACAGCTAAACCGTAAGAAGATATAGCTTCCACACTTTCCTGCTTCTCGGAGAGGAAGATCATGTTGAATATCCCGGAGACGTCGGCGGAGCCCTTGGAGACCACCGAGGTAATCTTATTCACATCGGAAGAAGTTAGGCTCGAGCTGTCCCTCAGCTTCTCTAGGAGCTCGAACTGGTCCTTGTTCTCCAGAACGTCGAGGAGGGAGTAGCCTATCTTCGAGAAGACCCTCCCCAGGGTGGTGTACTGGTACCCCTCCTCGTTCTTCTCGATGAGCCCGACGTCGATGAGCTCCTTGAGCCTCGAGTAGAAGCGCTTCTGGGTGAGGCCCAGCTCCTGGATCGCGTGCTTGGAGCTGGTCATCCCCTTCTCCACGTAGATGAAGATGGAGAGGGCGTCCTGGTTCCCGAGGGCGTCCAGGATCTTGACCATGCTCCCGAAAGCGGCGAAAGAGGTCCCCCCTAGGTGGTCTGGGACGTACTCTGTCTCCGAAACGATGTCCATAGCTGAACCTCTGAAAGCAAAAAATTATCGGTAGGAACCAATAAAAGCAAAACGAATGACTATTCGCGTCTAAAGGTATGGACGAGAGATCCGTAATAGTTGACTATTTCAACGAAATTTGCTTGTTAAAATTATATGAAACTTGCTTTCTTATATTCGATTTTTGAAATCGAGATCCACACGTTTCTTGATCAAAATAACCGTGATCGGGCCCTCATCACAGGAGAGATGCCCTGTATAGCTATGAACTGGCCCTGGGCCCCTTTAGTAAAGGTCAAATATGGGGGAACCTTTAATTGCAGAGCCCCTCAGATGGGGGTAACACGGAGGCCTATTGATGTCGTTGAGGGATCCCTTCAAGCTGGCGCTGGCGCGCAAGCACCTAGTGGACAAATCCGTTTGCAGGAGCTGCGGTGTCACGAATCCCCCCAAGGCGATGAAGTGCCGGAAGTGCCGCAGTAAAAACCTGAGGCCTAAGAGAGTGAAGGGTCGGGCCCGCTGAGCCTATCAAAAGTTTCTCATTAGTTTCCCGAAGCCGTCCACTCCAGGGCTAACCCTGCCTCGGAGGACCGCCCACATCGATGCCTGGTTGCTGGTGACCACGGGCCTGTTAAATTCCTTCTCGAACTCCTCGATCAGACCCACGACGGGCAGGTTCGTGCAGCTGATGAAGACCGCGTCGGCCTCATCTGCAACCTCCCGTGTGACATCCTCCAGGGTCCCCCTGCGGACCCGTCCGATATCGAGGTTGTCCAGGAGGCCGAGGCCTCGTATGCCCGTCACCTGGAATCCGAGGTCCTCCAGGAAGCTCTTCTCCAGGCAGTTGAGCTCCTCCGAGTAGGGGGTCGCCACCCCTATGCGTCTCGCTCCGAGGCTCCTCAGGGCCTCCACCACGGCGCTGCTCGTGGAGACGGCGGGTATCCCCGTCTCTTCCTCGATCCTTCTCACGAGGCCCTCCTCCCACTCGGCTCCCCCCACGAGGGAGCCCGTGGTGCACCCGTAGACGATGATCTCGACCCCTGCGTCGGCGAGGAGGCCCGCGGCCCTCTCGGTGTCCTCGGCCATCCGGATCAGGGCTTCAGGGGTTACTTTCGAGAGCCTCATCCTTGCGGTGTGGATGGTGACTCCCCTGGGGGCCATGGCGTAAAAGTCGGGCTCCATGGTGGTGTTGCTGGAGGGTACGAGGAGGCCTATGCGGAGACCTTGGGTCATGCGGGGTTCCCGGGGCTGATTCGGTCGGTGGAGGATAAAAGGTTGGGGGCCCTAGCCCGTCTTCCTGTTCTTGCCGTTGACGAGGAGGACGTTCATCCCCCTCACGTAGGCCTCGATGCTCGCCTGGACGATGTCCTCGTTGACCCCCGTGGAGTTGACGATCCTGTCCCCCCGCCGGAGGCGGACCTCGACGTTCACCACGGCGTCGGTCCCCCCGGTGATGGCCTCGACGTGGTATGTGTCGAGCTGGATCTGCTGGTCTTGGGGGAGGGCCTTGCTCACGGCGTTGAGAGTCGCGTCCACGGGGCCGTTCCCCGTCGCGGCCTCTAGCTTCGCGACCCCGTCGAGCCTCATCTTCACCGAGGCGGTGGGGGTGATCCTGTTACCGGTGGTCACGGTGTACTCGTCGAGGATTATCATGGGCTCCACCCTGAGGCCCATGGCGGCCTCGGCGAAGTCGAGGAGGTCGGCGTCGGTGACCCCCTTCCCGTTGTCCCCGAGGACCTTCACCCTGGCCATGATCTCCCCGAACTCTTCCTTGGAGGGCTGGAGTCCCATCTCCGCCAGGGACTTTGTAAGCCCCGTGGAGCCGGCGTGCTTCCCGGAGACCATGCGCCTTGCGGCCCCCACCAGCTCGGGGCTGATGGCCTCGTAGGTCGTGGGATCCTTGGAGATGGCGTGGGTGTGGATGCCGGACTCGTGGGCGAAGGCGTTGGCGCCCACGATGGCCTTGTTGGCCTGCACCGGCATCCCGGTGATGTGGCTCACCATCCGGGATACGCTGGTGAGCTTCTCCAACCGGACGCTGGTCTCCACCTTGTAGAGGAGCCTGAGGGCGACGGCGACCTCCTCGAGGGAGGCGTTCCCCGCCCTCTCACCGATCCCGTTCACCGTGACGTGGACCATGTCGATCCCCGCCCCCAGGGCGGAGAGGCTGTTCGCGACACCGAGGCCGAAGTCGTTGTGGCAGTGGACCCCAAGCACTTCCCCTGGGAAGGCCGCCCGCATCTCAGAGTAGAGGTCGTAGGCCTCGCCGGGGGTCAGGGTTCCCACGGTGTCGCAGACGGTGACCCTGTCGAGCCCCGCCTCGAAGGCTCCCCCGATGAGGGTCTTCAGGTACTCCCTGTCGGCCCGGGAGCCGTCCTCGGTGGAGATCTCGGCGACGAGGCCGTGGTCTTTGGCGTGGGCCACAGCCGCGGCGGCCATCTCCAGGACCTCCTCCCGGGTCTTCCCGAGCTTGGTTTTGATGTGGAGGTCCGAGGTGGGGATGATGATGTTGACGCTGTCGACCCCGGCCTGGATGGCGGTGTCGATGTCCTTGATGACCCCCCGGGTGGCGCTGCATATCTCTGCGTCGAGCCCCTCGGAGGCGACGAGCTTCACGGCCTCGAACTCTCCCTCGGAGATGCATGCGAAGCCCGCCTCGATGACCTCGACCCCGAGCGTGTCGATGGCCCTGGCTACGCTGAGCTTCTTCTCAGGTGTCAAGGATATTCCCGGGGTCTGTTCCCCGTCGCGGAGGGTTGTGTCGAAAAACTTTACGTGTTCTGGGAAGTCAGTTAATAAAACGATACCCCATGTTCATTCCCTCTGTAGTAGCATCAACCCCTCAACACGGGCATATAAAAGTAACGACACGGTGGAGGAGACACACAAAGCCCGGAATCGGTGCACCGGGCGACGAAAAGGATTTTTACAGGAGCCCGTCAAGGTATGGGTGTCGTTGGGCCGGTAGTCCAGCCTGGTAGGACGCTGCGTTCACACCGCAGAGGTCGTGAGTTCAAGTCTCACCCGGCCCACCAATCCTTAAGTTCATTTTCGATACTTTTTTAGGTTTGTTTTACCATTTTCTTGTGGTTGTAATAATGGATTTCTCCCGTCGAACAGGGCCCCGTAATGGGAATCGAGTAGAATGGAGAATGCCGGTGCGTGCCAAATGGTATAGACTTTATGAAGAAAATGAGGACTTTCACCTTTGGTTTGATAACCTTGCGAGGGGCTCCCCGACCACCGCAATTGAGGGAGCCAGGGTCCTGTATCGTTTCCTTGGGATTATGGGAATAACTCTAGATGAATTGACCGAGCAGATCTTGAATGATCGTGATAGGTTCGAGAAACGGCTCATGGCATTCGTAGGTAAACAGGAGAAGGAAGGTTACGCTCCTGGGAGCATCGAGAACTATTTAAAGAGCGTGAAGAGTTGGGCGAATTGGCATGGTGTGACATTCGTTAGGAAAATCAAGATTAGCAACAGGAACTATACGCCCACACTTGATAAAGAGAAAATTCCCACAGTTCAGGAAGTCCAAGATATCCGAAGCGCCGCCTCTATGCGAGGAAGGATCTGTGTTGGAGCAGTTGCTTACGCTGGTCTTCGTCCCGAAGTTCTCGGACATCAGCATATCAACGATGGATTGAAACTTGGAGACTTACCGGAACTGGATATTGATGAATTAACATTCTCTAAAACACCCACTCTTGTAGAAGTAAGACAAGAATTAAGCAAGGCGGGTTATAAGTATAGAACGTTTTATCCACGTGAAACATGCAGAGACATAATCGCATATCTCCAACGAAGAAAGAAAGGTGGAGAGGAGTTAAATGAATCATCTCCACTTGCCGTTGTTTCGTCCTCTCAGAGGAATAAAGGTTGGAGAGCTCTTCGAGGCATTGAAGGGGGACATATTACCACTGCTTTAATTAGTCGAGATATTCGGAATGCAATGAGACCAACGTATCAATATCGACCATATGTTTTAAGAAGCTATTTTTCAACCCGCCTTCTGATCGCAGTGAGTGATGGAGTCCTTGAGAATAATTATCGCGTCTATTGGATGGGGCATAAAGGTGAGATGGCAGCACGATACAGTTCAAACAAAGCATCACTTCCTGATGATTTGATCGAAAATATGAGAGCCGCCTATGAAAGAGCAAGACGATACCTCCTCGGAGACTCATTATCCGAAGAGTCAATGAGAAAAAGACAGTTAATCGATACAGCAAGGATGCTGGGCTATGAGAATGAACAACTAGCCAAGCTACAAGAATTACTCGCAAGATCGAAAAACGTTGACGAAGCAGTTGAAGAATTCCGCAAGCTAAGTTTTGAATTCACGCGTGAAAGTTCTCCTGAGTTTTCACTGAAACGTTTTGATGAGAATCATAATAATAACTATGAGATTGTACAAGGAGAGGCCAACATGGTCCTGATGCTCAAACAGGGTTGGGAACTAGAAACGGAACTCAACGGAAATAAATTCTTGTTAAAGAAAATACGCTAACATTGTGTTATTTGAAAGAAGAACAGGATTATACAGCAGCTGCGACTCGAGAAAAATCAAAACTATTCATAAACCAGGCACTAAACTACAGAAAAAAATTTCAGATATTTAACAACATCTTCAAAGATATCGTCAAAATCTGGAAGGACATTTAATTGGTGTCTCAAGGAAGCCTCCCAAGAACCATCAAAATCCTCCCTTCTATCAACTAATGTTTCGAGGTTAAACGTGACACCTTTGAAACAGAATTTATCGTTGATAATGGATGAGACATCTAGCCCCAGTTTTGAAAGCCTCCAAACATCATAGAGATCTCTGGATCTCGTTCTTTCAAATAGCGCCCTAATCTTCTCAGCGAAAACCTCCTCAAACGAATAAGACAACACGCTGACATCGACAACATCAGAAAAAGGATGAATTAACATTCTCTTTTCGTAAGAAAGCAGTTTAACTTCCCTATCCTTCCGAGTCAAATCAAGTTTAATCCTTAACGGAGATCCCGTAGTTCTTAAAATTCTAAAATAGACGGAGATCGCATAGCCGTTGTCAACTTCTTTTAGGGTAATATCTTCCTCAAAATTTATACCGCTTTTTCCCTTTGCTGCCTTGACAGCCTTTATTACCCTTTTCTCAAGGTCGTTCCTATCGTGCTCATGTACCAGCGTAAAATCGAGATCATCCGAGAACCTGTAATCACCGAGGAAGACCTTTCTTATCCCGGTTCCACCTTTCAAAGCCATCTCAATATTAATCGATAAAAAAGCCAGAAGCCAGCTCTGAGCGTAGTCTCTCTCAACAGAGCTCTCGGGGACACTGCTTCTTCGAGCGATCTCTTTAATCTCCTCAACTGGGATTATTCTAATTCCCCCAGCTCAACGTTCAATACAAGTCTCCATTTACTATCTCGTTTACCCTTCTTAGGCATAGTCGGATCCAAATACAAGTAATTCCTAGTATCGATAACGGGCAAATCTAACCGAATATCCAATAGATCGCATAAATAACCAAGCCGCCTTACTACACCCGAGTTATTGATTCTACGCGCATACTTTGACATTCCATCGCTGTTTAAATCACCGTCTCTTAGAGCCTTAGCAACTTCAATTACTCCACCGCAATATTCTGGATGATCCAAACAATCAATAACGGTCTTTTCCTTTTCTGTAATGTTTACTGATACATTCTCTATCCACACCTTATCAATGCCAAAAAACTTGGACTCAACTATCTTGACAATCTTATACTTTACACCAAAGACCTTCAACTCTCTCCTTTTCTTCCTCGATGTGGTTTGAATAAAGACCATCCCCGGAATCTGCTCCGTTAAACCATGATAGTTCAACGCAGACCAATAGGACACAGAGTACGGTTTCACCAACTCGGAACCAATAACAAACTCGTTAAGTGTGAATTCACCCTTTCTAGCGCTTAAGGGGATCACAATATATTTTCCCCTCTCCACACGCTCAATCCACCCCGCAGCCTCCAACCGTGATAAAATGACTCTAAGGCTTTCTCTGTCTGCACCAAATGCCTTTTCAGCTTCATCTATTGTGAATATCTTCTTTCTCGCCAGCTGGACAGGGATCTTGTTTCTCATTTTATGACACCTTAATTAACAAATTTGTTAATTATAGTGTATTTAATTGAGAAATATGATATAAACATTTCCGTCCGCTCAAGGACCAGCCTTTGTGCATGGTAAATCTTCTTTTCTCCTTAATATTCAGTACAAGCAGGTAAGTGAGGTTCAGATAATCTGTTCCTCCTCGGGACTGCGTTATGCTGCGGTTTTTCTGCGAATCATGGATTCTCAATGAGCTTCTCAGCAAGAATCTCTGGTGAGGAGGGTTTCCAGGTCTCATGTAGGCTCTCGTCAAGCAGCCTATCTTGAATGGATCAAATCTCTCCATTTTCACCGACCTCCCCCGGATAATTATGTAAGTCTCCCTTATCTACATGGAAAAAGCCTAGCTGAGCGAGGCAAAAGAAACGAACTCTGGAAAAGTCCTTGAAAAACACTCGCATTAAACATCATCGCTTATGCAAACGGGCTCATCTTCTGCCTCCATGAGGATGGATCAAACAAATCAACAAGGTGTGTGAGGGATTGAGTGTTTTCAAAAAATCTCTGGCTCTCTTTCACGAGTACACGCCCTCTATTCTCCCACATAGAGAGGAACAGCTCAAGAGGTTGGAGAGATACTTCGAATCCGTTCTCCGTGAGGGCGTCAGCGCCAAAGTCCACATTCACGGCCCCATTGGCTCGGGGAAGACGGTGCTGTGCAAGAGCTTCGGAAGAGACCTAGAGGCCAAAGCCGCGGAGCAGGGAGTCAACCTGAGATTCGCCCGCATCAACCTGGCCTACAC
>JACKQG010002807.1_pt1 | contig 22110 bp, 11 predicted proteins | sample 8237621 | NCBI WGS metagenome assembly JACKQG01 (sample SAMN15677084, study PRJNA649215) | marine metagenome | biome: marine; feature: Black Sea; material: saline water; isolation source: suspended particulate matter (SPM) from the Black Sea western gyre | collected 2013-06-09/2013-06-10 | depth... | reverse complement strand
TACATATTTTGTATACTGAATAATTGCTTCATTATAATTACCTAACATTTTTAACACATCAGCATATCTTAAATACACCGTTACATCAGTATATTTTGCTTTAATTGCTCTTTCATAATAATTTTCAGCTTGCTTAATCTTAGCTAACAGTCTATAACACTCAGCTTGCTTAAAAATAATCTCAGCTTTCTCAGCCCTATTTTTGGTTTTTTCATAAGCTTTTCTATATAATTCTATTGCTGTTGTGTACTCCTCTAAACTAAACGCAGCATCAGCTTTTGTCATTGCTCTGCTTTTCTTTTGAGCATATACTTCAGATTGAGAAGCCGTAAATAAGAAGAGCAATACAGCTAATAAACGTAATAATTTTTTCATTTTAAGATTTTTATTATTCCGGCTAAAATAGGTAATAATTTACACATGCAGCAAAAATATAAAAACAGAATTATAACAAGCTTATTGTTAGCATGATTATAACTTAGCCGACTTCACTGTTTTAATAATTCTTCCAGCTATTTTATAAGGATCACCATTAGATGCTGGCCTTCTATCTTCTAAATAACCTTTCCATCCTCTTTCAACAGTTAAAATTGGAATTCTTATAGACGCTCCTCTATTGGAAATTCCGTAACTAAAATCATGAATTGATGCCGTTTCATGACGACCGGTTAATCGTAACTCATTATGGGCGCCATATACTTCAATATGTTCTTTAGCAACTGGGCGGAAAGCTTCACAAATTTTTTCATAAGTTTTTTGAGAACCACACTCTCTCAAAGTAGAATTAGAGAAATTAGCGTGCATTCCTGAACCATTCCAATCTCCTTGAATTGGTTTTGGATGATACTCGATATAATATCCATAATCTTCTGTTAGTCTATCTAATAAATAGCGAGCAACCCAAAGTTCATCCCCTGCTCTCTTTGCTCCTTTAGCAAATAATTGGAATTCCCATTGACCACAAGCAACTTCTTGGTTAATTCCCTCAAAATTAATACCTGCCTCAATACATAAATCGGCATGTTCCTCCACAAAAGCTCTACCGTGAGTATTTTTACCACCAACCGAGCAATAATACAAACCTTGCGGGCCAGGATACCCACCTAAAGGAAAGCCCAAGGGAAGCTGAGTTTCAGAATCCATCACAAAATATTCTTGTTCAAACCCAAACCAAAAATCATTATCATCATCTTGTATGTGTGCACGTGCATTTGATGCGTGTGGAGTTCCATCTGAATTTAAAACTTCTGTCATCACTAAAAAGCCATTAATTCTATTAGGATCCGGAAAAATAGCAACTGGTTTTAACAAGCAATCGGAAGAATTACCCTCAGCTTGTTTAGTCGAACTTCCATCAAAAGCCCAAATTGGACAAGATTTAAGAGTACCATCAAAATCTTCAACAACTTTAGTTTTACTTCTCATGTTTTGAGTTGGGAAATAACCATCTAACCAGATGTATTCTAATTTAGTTCTCATATAATTTGTTTTGGGTTAGTAATTAATACGGACGCAAATATAACCCAAAAGAAAGCAGCTAAACAATTACAAAAGCAGGAAGAGAATAGTAATTTATCAACAAATTATTAAATACCTTAAACTAGTGTTTTATATATGTAGAATAGGTAAATAAGTACCAAAAAAATGCCGTGTTTTCTGGAAATTTCTTGTTTTGAAAACATATAAATCAAAAAACCAAAAACTAAAGCAACCCCTAGCATCCAGAAGTAATCAAAAGAAAAAATAGCAGGATCATCTATATTGATTTCTCTTAAAGAAGCAGCAATGCCTAATACTCCCACAATATTAAAGATACTTGACCCAATTAAATTTCCAATGGCTATATCATTTTCCTTTTTTAGTGCTGCAATAACTGTAGTAACTAACTCTGGAATACTAGTACCAACAGCAACAATAGTTACCCCAATAATTCTATCAGAAATACCAAAATTCTTAGCCAAAGTTCCAGCAGAATCTACCAACCACTTAGCCCCAAATTTTAGCAAAACAATACTAAATACCAGCATCACTATACTTTTTAATAAAGAATCCTGAATAGTTACTTCTGAGAGTTCATCTTGCTTAATTTCAGCTTTTAATTGCTCTTTACGAGAGGTTGCTATCAAAAACCAAGTAAACAAAATAAATATCATTACAAACAAAACACCAACACCAACTGGTATGCCCTTAAAAAAATACAATACTCCTCCAAGCAGAACAAAGGCACCAAGCATTACAGGATAATTTAAAGACAACGTTTGTTTGGAAATTTTGATTCTACAAATAATTGCAGTAATTCCAAGAATGAAAGTAATATTTATAATATTTGATCCTATTACATTTCCCAAGGAAATATTACTACTACCCTGAAGAATAGCCTGTACACTAACAAATACTTCAGGGGCGCCAGTGCCAGCAGCTACAATTGTCATAGCTACAACCAAAGCAGAGATTTTCATTTTCAGGGCTAAAGAAACAGATCCTCTAACCAAAAGCTCGCCACCCAAAAACAAGACAACTAAAGATACTAATAATAAGATTGTAGGACTCATTGTTTTGTCACATCAAAATCATCTTTGATAGAACTTGCACTATCACGAATTTCTTTTTTAATGTCATTGGAAGCATCTTTTACTTCTCGCATTGCCTTACCAAGTCCTCTAGCAAGTTCTGGAATTTTCTTTGAACCAAAAAATATGATAATAAAAAATAATATTAGTAAAATCTCAGAGCCTCCCATAGTGCAAAAATAAAAAACCCTTTCAAACGAAAGGGCCTTTTAATTACATTTTTTTGCCAAAAAGGTTAATCTTCTTTTTTGGTTGTATCTAGAGTAATAGTTGATGCAATGAATAATGAAGAGTAAGTACCAACTACAACCCCAACCATTAAGGCAAACATAAACCCTCTAATTACCTCTCCCCCAAATATAAAAATTATTAAAAGTACAACGAAAGTTGTTAAAGATGTATTGAAAGTTCTACTAAGAGTGGAATTCAAGGCATCATTAGCAGTAGCATGCAATCCTTTCTTTTTATTGTTATTTAGGTATTCTCTCATACGATCAAAAACAACAACAGTATCATTTATTGAATATCCAATAATAGTAAGAATGGCAGCAATAAAGGCTTGATCAATTTCTAAAGAGAAAGGTAAAATACCATAGAAAATAGAGAAAACAGATAGCACTATCAGTACATCATGAGCTAATGCCACAATAGCACCCAAGCTAAATTGCCATTTTCTAAATCTTACTAAGATATATAAGAAAATGACTATCAAAGAGAAAATAACTGACCATAAGGCTGCATCTTTAATATCATCAGCAATGGTAGCTCCTACTTTTTGTGAGCTCATAATTTCATACTCCAAACCAGTAGTAGCCAATCCTTCTGCTAATTTTGATTCTACAACTTTATCAGTAGTAATGTCTTTACTTTGAATCATAAATGAAGTTGTAATCTTAACTTGATTATCTGGTCCAAAAGTTTTTACTTGCGCAGTAGAGCTCTTGCCGTTTTCATCAACAAAAACAGCAGATAGAGCTGATCTTACGGCCTCATTATCTACAGCATCATCAAATCTAACAACATAGGTTCTACCTCCTACAAAATCAACTCCAAAATTTAACCCCTTTGTAATTAAAGAACCTATTCCTAATATAATTACAACAGATGATAAGATATAGTATCTTTTTCTTTTTCCAATAAAATCAATATTGATATTTTGAAATGCTCTTTGAGTCATTTTAGTTGCAAAAGAAATAGTTTTTCCTTTGTCTAATCTTGCTGAAATAATTAATCGCGTAATAAAGATTGCTGCAAATAAAGAAGTTAGAATACCAATTACAAGAGTAGTAGCAAAGCCTTTAATTGGTCCTGTTCCAAAAGTATAAAGAATAATAGCTGTTAATAGTGTAGTAACATTGGCATCAATAATTGAACTATAAGCACTATTATAACCATCAGTAACTGCCAATTTCAATCCTTTACCATTTTTCATCTCTTCACGAATACGCTCAAAGATAAGTACATTAGCATCTATAGACATACCAATAGTTAAAATAATACCCGCAATACCAGGTAATGTAAGTACAGCTCCTATTGATGACAACACTCCAAAGATGAAGAATATATTTACTAAAAGAGCAATATTAGCAGCTAAACCTGCACCACTATAATAAAGTGCTATATAGATTAATACTACTATAAGAGCAAAAATAAATGAAAACATACCTGCACTAATCGACTCTTTTCCTAATGAAGGCCCTACAATTGCTTCTTCAATAATACGAGCAGGCGCTGGCAACTTTCCTGACTTTAAAATATTAGCCAAATCCTTTGCTTCATCTAAAGTAAAATCTCCTGTAATAGAAGACCTTCCGCCAGAAATCTCAGCTTGCACAGTTGGGTATGAATACACATATCCATCTAGTACAATAGCTACTGATTTACCGATATTATCTGCTGTTAATCTTTTCCACTGCTTAGCTCCCTCAGCATTCATTTCCATGGATACCTCAGCAGTTGAACTGTATTGCCCGAATTCCTCATTAGCATCAGTTACAACATCACCCTCCATAGCTGCCTTTCCACCTCTATCAGATTTTAAAGCTACTAATTGTACAAACTTTCCATCAGTATCAAAGGGTTTAACAGTATAAGAGAATACTACATCAGGGGGAAATAATTTTATTATTGATTTATCCTTTAAGTATGCATTTACTTGAGCCGTATCTTTTACTGCACAAATACCCACAACAGGACCTGGATTTAACTGACCTGTTTGCTGATTTACATTAGGAAATAAAACAGCATACAAAGGATTTTCATTAGCAAATTGTTCAGCTGATAAATCTTTACTTGCCGAATCTGTTGACAAAGAATCATCTGCTAATACATCAGCCAACAAAGTTGACTTATCAGAATTTTTAGTAGTATCTGGATTAGCTTTCTCAGCTACATCCTTAGTTTTAGCATCTTTATTATCGGCTACTTCTTGATTTTTTGCAGTTGTATCTTCAGCAGTTCTTAAATAAGTATTAGCCGATTCAAATGCTTGAAATAATTCAGTGTACTCGTAAGTCTCCCAGAATTCTAATTGAGCCGTAGATTGTAATAATTTTCTTGCTCTTTCAGGGTCTTTAATACCAGGAAGTTCAACAAGAATTCTTCCAGCTGTCTCTAATCTTTGAATGTTTGGCTGTGTTACCCCAAAACGGTCAATTCTACTTCTTAAAATATTAAAGGAACGAGAAATAGCATCTTCAACCTCAGTTTTTAAAATAGCCACAACCTCTTTATTAGTTGCGTTAATCTTTACTTTATCCTTTAACTGAGAAGTGAAAATAACTGCTAACCCATTATTTGGAGACAGCTTTTCATACTCTTTTTCAAATAAGGAAACAAAATCCTCTTGACTGTTTTTTTGTGCATTTAAAGTATTTGCAATGGCAGTATTAAAAAGAGTATCCTTGCTATTGTTTGATAAGGCTTTTACTACATCAACAACCATTACTTCAAGGGTGACATTCATCCCTCCTTTAAGGTCAAGCCCAAGATTTAATTCTCTTGCCTTACAATCAGCATAAGAATATTCAGTGATAAAGAGGTCATATACTATTTCAGAATTTACTGAATCCAAATAAAATTTTTCCTTTGCCTCTTGCTCCTCAGCAGGATATGAACTAGCATAAGCTACTGCATCATCTTCTACTCCACCAGCAACATAAGTAAATGATAGTTGGTATAAACAAACAATTGCGAATAGTATTGTAAAAAATTTGATAAAATTTTTGTTTTGCATAATCTTTGGTTTTTCTCGTTTTTTAAAAAGTCGGCAAATATAGAATTATAAAGTAAATAATACTATTACTAAATAAGAAAGTTGGTAAGAGTAAATAAGATTAAGTGCTATAAGATTTTCCCTTTACAAAAATAATGCCGTATTTTGTACAAATTTATTGCTATGAAATCATTTGTAACAAGCTTAGTTGCTATGCTTTTTTTTACCCAAGTAGCATCTTCACAAATGATTTTAAATAGAGATGCTTCTTTAATTTTTGAGGAAAATGGCATACCATTTACTGCTGCACTTTCTGGTGGTATAAATGCTGGCCAATTCTCAAATGTAGATTTGAATTTAGATGGTGTAATGGATCTTGTAGTTTTTGATAAATCAGGAAATAAACTAAGCCCATTCATTAATGATAACGGAACTTTTGTTTACGCCCCAAATTACAGAAGCAACTTCCCTGCTATGCACGATTGGGCCCTTTTAACTGATTATAATTGTGATGGAAAAAATGATATTTTTACCTATTCATCAGGAGGAATGGCAGTTTACTTAAACACATCAAACACTGAGTTAGAGTTCACTCAAATTACTTCATTAGTATTGAGTGATTATGGCGCTAATAATTTCAATATCTATATTAGCCCTGTTGATATACCAGCAATTACTGATGTTGATTATGATGGAGATTTAGATGTGCTTACATTTTCAATTTTAGGTGGGTTTATTGAATATCACAAAAATTTATCTATGGAACTTTATGGAACTTGTGACTCATTGGCTTTTGAGTTTTCAGAAAGCTGTTGGGGGCTATTTTATGAAGGCTTAAATTCTTACATACTAAACTGTCCAAATTGCCAATGTCCGCAAAAGACTGCTAGCAATAGCTCTAATGCAAAACAAAAACATGCCGGATCCACCCTTTTGGCTATTGATGTTGATAATGATAATGACAAAGATTTAGTGCTCGGTGATATAAGCTTTAACAACCTCAACCTTTTAATAAATGGAGGTGACAACCAAAATGCGATTATGGTAGCTGTAGATTCTGCTTTTCCTCAAAATTATAACAACACTATTGCGGCCGAAATGCATGTTTATCCTGCAATATATTATCTTGATGTTACTAATGATGGGATAAATGATTTAATAGTTACAACAAATAGCGAAAATAACTCGGAAAATTATGAAAGCTGTTGGGTTTATGAAAATACTGGACAAAGCACTTTACCCAATTTTAACTTTGTCCAAAAAGATTTTCTTCAAGCTGACATGATAGAACTTGGAACTTCAGCTTTTCCAACTTTCTATGATTACAATAATGATGGTTTGCAAGATTTGGTTGTGGGGAATTATGGCTATCACAATCCAAGTAACGATCCTATATCATCATTAGTACTCTTTGAAAATATTGGAAATGACTCTGTACCAAAATACAATTTAATTGATAGAGACTGGCTTGATTTATCTACAATAAATTTAAATACTCAATTAAATATTCCGGCACTTAACTTAAGCCCCACTTTTGAAGATTTAAATGGAGATAACAACAAAGATTTAATTGTTGGTGATGCTGATGGGAAATTGCATTTATTTACCAATACTGGAGCAGGAAACTTTCAGCTTTCTGCACCTAATTATCAAAGTATTGATGTGGGGCAATTTGCTCAACCACAACTAATGGATGTAAATCGAGATGGATTAACTGATTTAATTATTGGGGAGCAAGATGGAACAATCAACTTCCTTCCTAATTCTGGATCAATAAATGCTCCTATTTTTGATACTATTATTACAAATTGGGGCGGAATTGATGTTGATCAATCCTTTATTAGTACTGGTTTTAGCAATCCTACCCTTTATGATAGTAGTGGTGTGTTTCAACTTTTTGTTGGAAGTTTTAGTGGCTCAATCTATCAGTTTACAAATATTGATAATAACCTTAGTGGGCAATTTACAGCAGTAAATAGCACAGCAGCTAGTCTTTGGGATGGTGGTAAATCTGCAATTGCAATTGCTGATATTAATAATGACAACCAAGGGGATATGATTGTTGGAAATCTCTCTGGTGGAATTGCTTATTTTAGTAGCGATTCTTTACTTACTGATACCAATACCACATATATATTTAATAGTAAAGATTCAAGATTTAATATTTTCCCTAATCCTACAAAAAAGAGCTTTACAATTAACTCAAACTTGAATGGATTAGTCCAAATACATAACTTATTAGGGGAGCTTGTTTACACTACAATTAAAAAGGAAAATAATATAGAAATCAATACTACTAATTTATCCAAAGGAATTTATATCGTTGCATTAAATAAACGCATACAAAAACTTATTATTGAATAAGAAATCTTATTTAATACTTATCTTTTACAAATTGACTTATAATCGCACCACTCACAATTTTTTAGTTCAGTAGTTTGACTAAAAGGATTATTATTAATTTTTGTAAGAACAATTTCTAATTGTTCTTCAAACTCATCAATTACAGCTTGGGTTATCTTTAGAACTTCTGATTCTTTACTATTTATTTTTTTACTTACTTTTAATAAGCCTGGCTTTAAATTTTTAAAAGCAAAATTACCAGCAACAACATTTGAATCAATATGCTGGGGATGCATTTTTAAATACAAATATCCATACATCAATAATTGAAATGCTTTGGATTTTTTAGGATCATTAATTAGCTCATCAAATTCAGTAAATTCAAGTTCAGTTTGCTCCACTTTACCTGTTTTATAATCAATTATTCTAAGTGTGTCTGCTTCAAAATCTACTCTATCGACTTTACCATTTAATCTGAAATTTATACCATCAACAAGCAAATAAGACTCTAAATCCTTCTCCTTTTCAATAATCTTTATTTTTTGATTCGTCTTATTGGCTTCTGCAATTAATTCTTTTTCGCGTTTTAAGAAATGTTTAGTTAAATGCTTTGCAATTTGCAAGCTTAAGTAGTTTTTCCCTTCCTTCATCCCTTGCTCAGTAAGCAGCTTTATAAATTGTTTTTCAATATCATTTAGTATTACACTTGTTTTTTCAGAAATGTACTTTTCAGTTATAACTGCTAGAGGATAGTTGACATTTAATGCATGATGAATTGCCGTTCCCATTGTGCTTGCATCAGCATATTCATCAACCTCATCATCACTTCTTATTTTTGCCAAATAATGATAATAAAACTGCAAACTACAATTGTTGTATTTATTTAATGCAGAAGGAGATACTCCTTTTTCAGCCCAATATTTTATCTTGTCTTCCAATCCTTTATTCTGGATAATAATTTGATGAGTATGCTCCACTTGTAAATCAGGACCTTTATACACATACTCTTTAATTTCTCCTTTATATTCTGCTAACAATTGAGTAATAAATCTACTTTTTTCACCACTTCCAAAATCATCAGTTTCTGAATTATAAATCAAACTAATATTATGAGCTCTTTGTAACAATCTGTAAAAATGATAAGCGAAAACAGCATCACTCTCGGCATAAGTTGGGAGCTTAAAATACTTTTTCATATCATAAGGAATGAAAGAATTAACGGACTTTCCTTTTGGCAATTTTCCCTCATTCACACTTAACATAATTACATTTTTAAAATCAAGTGTTCTGCTTTCTAAAATTCCCATCAACTGAACTCCTTTGAGAGGTTCTCCTTTAAATGGGATGGTTTCTTTTGCAACCAATTGTTGCATAATTAGCTGTAAGGTTTTTAACTCCAAAACAAAATCGTGTTTATCTAGTAAATTTTGTAAAATAGTAATAGTCTTAAAAAATGTGGTTAACACCTCTGACTCTACAGTAGCTGACTTGCCTACTAGATGTTTTTTAAGCTGTTCAATTAGTTTATTCAAGACCCTAATAGCATCATTATTACTTTCCCATATTGTAAGTAGTTCAATTATAAAATCATCAGAAAAGGCGTTTTGGATGTTTCTCTCACTTATAAAAACAATATTATGTTTTACAATGAATTTCTTAAAATCTTCTATCTCTTTTTCCTTTGCAAATTTTGCAAAATAGGGATGTTCAATGAGTGCAATAACATCTTTATAATAGAGTGCATTTTGCTGGTATTTTTTGGCATGAATCTGGATATTAAAAAGTGCTTCAACAAAAGCAAAAAGAGGAGTATTTTTAAGCGGACTTCCCATAGTAATATTCAACTGTTTTACTTCTGAAGGGAGATTGTGTAGTATAGGATAAAGCAGAGCCTCATCCGCCAAAACTATTGCCGTATTACTATCGTCTAAATCATCTTTAGTTAAAGATTTAATTACCTCAGCAGCAACTTTGGCCTGGCTGATGTTTTTAGGACAAGCAATTACATTAAAACACTTCTTTTTCTCTTTGTAATAATCTCCTACCCCTTTAAAATCAATTTCTGACCATTTCTTGCTTTGTTCTCTTAAAAAACCACCAGCTTCATGTAAAGGGTTGTCATAATAAAAGCTATCGGCATCCCAAAATACTCTAGCAATATTTTCTTGTTTTAAGTAATCTACAATTGCTTGCTCGGATTTGGTTAATGCATTTAAACCCACAAACCATACCTTTTCCCATTTAATTGCTGAGTTTTCAATCTTTTGAGCAGCCCGTTTATAAGCCAAACCTTGATAGGCCAAATTTTCTTCTAAAAGAGAATGGCTAAAATCAGTATACCATTTAAGCATGGCTTCAAAAAAACTAACATAATTCGTTTGCATGTCAGTTAATTTACCCTCTGAAAAACTCCAATTATCTACACTCCAACTTTCTAATTCCTTTACTTGAGTAAGATTAGTATAAATGGATTTTGCATCCACTAGATTTCTATCAATCTCATTAAAATCATGAAGCAAAACATTGCTCCATTTTAAAAAATCATCAAATGTATCTTGCTTTTTAGCAGGATGTTTTAAATAAGTGCTGTACAAGCGAAATTGCAAAGAGATATTGTCCAAAACCTGCAATCCTGACAAATTTTCTATAAACTCCTCAATGGAATAAAAATCAGGCAGAAAAATAGGTTTGTCAATTTTCTTTGATAAATAATGTTTTAAGAAAACCACTGCTCTTTTTGAAGGAAGTACAACAGCTACATTTTCCATACTATCTGGAAATTTTTGCAACAATTTATCCGCTATTTTTTCTAAAAAAGGAATCATAAACGCACCACTTTTATAGTTTCAGAAGTATAAATCAAAATCTTCTCCACATTACTGTACCCCATAATTATTAAAGCATTGGCATAATCAGTAACTTGAATCTTGTGTTTTTCTTTTTCCAGTCCAGTTTTATAATCAATAACTACTACTTTATCAGTATTTTTTGAAAACAACAATCTATCAGGAATGTAGGTTTTTCCATTGCTCATCAAAATCCCTCTTTCATTTTTAACTTCCCAATCATCTGTAAAATAAGTTTTGATTTCCTGATGATTTAATACCTCAGCAACAACTTTCTGTAATTTTTGATAATCCTCATTTGTAAACTCACCTAACTTATACAACTGATCTATAACTTCCTCTTTTTGATAAACATAATTTATATTTGACAAAACCAGATGTAATAACTTGCCCCAATCTCTTTTTGTAGCGCTTGTTTCAGTATCCCATATTTCTTCAGCAGTATGCTTTAATGAAATCACATCTTTCCAATTTAATTTTTTTCGTTTTGTAATAGAGAAAGTATTTTTAAGCTTATTTTTGGATTGATGCATCATTTCTGAATCTCCAACAATAATTGGAAACTCGCTAGCATATTTATATAAAAAAGAATTCAAGTTTCCTTTCTTCTCATAGCCCTTCAAATCCTTTGGGAAATTCTTTGAAAAAATATACAATCTTTCCTTTGGACGGGTCATAGCAACATACAATTTATTCAAACTATCAAGCAAACTCATATCTTGCTCTTTTTGATAGTTATCTTTAAAGTAAGACAACTCTAGTTGTGCGCTTGTTGTTATTAAAGCAGTTGGTAATTGCTTGTTAAAATAGGTTGAAGTAGCTACCCAAATATCAGAAGTTTTCTTTCTGTCTTCCCAATTAAAAGGAATCATTACTACCTCAAAAGCCAATCCCTTGGATTTATGAATTGTCATTATTTGAACTGCATTAGTTCCTTCAGGTATAACAATTGCTTCTTTATCAATTCTATCTTGCCACCAATGCAAAAATTCAGAAATACTGCTTCCTTCTTTCTCTGCATAAGCTAAAACTACATCCAAGAAGAACCCTAAATACACATCCTCTTCAAAATTAAAAATTCTTATAATTTGCTCCACTAATTCATATAATGGCTCTTGTAAAAGTGAAGCTCTTTGAAGGTGAATATTTGCTCTTTTTAATACCGAAAAGAATCCTTTTGACGATTGAACTTCCAAATGAATTTCATGTAAATCTTCATGAGATAAGTTATGTCTCCATAAATACTCAGCAACAACTACTTTTGCAATAGTATCTTGCTGATTTTGTAGATACTTAAGTATTGCAATAAGTGTATTTACTTTATCCGATTTGCTCAAAAGCAATCCTTCATTGGTTATGACTGGAATCCCATTTGCTGATAAATTTTCAGCAACAAGAGCCACACTTTTTCTACTGTTACAAAGTATAGTAATGTCCTTATAAGTATAATTATTTAAGGTGGTGATCTTTTGGATTTCAGCTACCATTTTTTGTAAAATCAACTCTTTAAAGTCATTTATAGTATCTCCAAAAAGCTCGATATGAACATAACCGCCTTCTTTAGCAAGCTTACTCTCTTGCTTATGATTAGCATAAATATCCTTAATATCTAGGGCTAATAAATCCTTAGTCTTTTCAAAAAATTGATTGTTAAATTCAGTTATATTTTTTCTACTTCTGTAATTTTCTTGTAGATTATTGGCAATAAAATGATAGTGCAACTTACTTTCCCAATCGCTTTTAAAAGCTAAATCATCTCCTTTAAAAATTTGAGGTAATTTTGAGAACTGCTCCACTTCTCCTGCCCTCCATCTATAAATAGATTGTTTTCCATCACCAACTAACATACTTTTACCATAATCCAAAGAATCTGTGACTAAAGGCAAGATATTTTGCCATTGCAATAAGGATGTATCCTGAAATTCATCAATCAAATAATGATTGTAGCGCTCACCAAGTCTCTCATAAATAAATGAAGAAGGTTGCTTAGTAACAACTTTATGAATCTTCTTATTGAATTCAGAAATTTGTTCAATATTATTTTCTTTTTTAAACTCTTTTATTGCTTGCATCAACTCGTTTAAAACTGCAATGGCGTATATATTTTTAAGTACAACTTTAACTGAATTATATTGGGTAAGTAAATCCAACAACTCAGTAAAAAACTGTTCTAACTGAGGCTGAAGTACATCTACCAAATCCTTAATTTCTTGTTTTTTACTTTCAGCATACCACTCACCCTTTTTAACATAATCTCTCAAAGTAGCAGAAGGAATCCAATTTGTATCATCTTTATCCCTTATACTTTTAGTAAAATATTTATGGAATGTGCCTCTTTTGAAATGCTCTTCTGTAAGTCCTTTTGTATTAAAAAATGTACCTACTTTATCGGCTAAAACAATCACCTTTTGAGTAATGTCTTGTTTTGATTTTTGCAAATCCTTTTTCACATCCATACATTGTGATACTGTAAGCAATTTCCCAGTGGTAAATTGTGCTACTTCCTCTTTAAAAAGTTGTTGGGCAAACTCTTCCAAATCACGCTCAATGTTGGTGCTTTTTCCATCCTCAGCTTTTTGGAGCGCAAAATTTACTAAAGTATTGGATAACTCACCACCAGCATCTGACATTCTACTTAAAAGTAGCGCTACTGCAGGCTGAATGATTTTGTTATTATCCATCTCCAAATCAAAATTGTGTGACAAATCCAAATCTGAAGCAAAAGTCCTGACAATTTTATAGGTAAACTTATCAATGGTTGATATCCCCAAATCAGCATAATTATGCAAAATATGTTTGTGAATAACTGACGAACGCTCAAATATTTCATCCGCTGAAAAATTAGTTTCTTCAATAAGCCGATCTAATATGCCATCAACATCTTTCTTTTGTGATAACGAATCCAAATACTCCAACACCCTTTCTTTCATTTCGGATGCTGCTTTATTAGTAAATGTTACCGCTAAAATTTTACGATAGTAATTTTCATATCTATCCCCTTTTAACGCTAAAGCGATAAAACTAAGAGCAAGTGTATAGGTTTTACCACTACCTGCTGAGGAGCGGTATATCTGAAAATTTTGACTCAAATCTTTTCTTTTTTAAAAACCCTAATGTATACTATTTTTTGACATCCATGAATCCTGTTGATAAGTAGTTTTAAGAAAATTATTGTAATTATTTCCTAATTTTCTTGTGTTAAACAAAAAACACTTAGTTTTGCTCAAATTTTTGACTAAATGAAGATTATTATTGCAGGAGCAGGTGATGTAGGGTCCTATCTAGCACAAATGATAGCCAATGAAGAGCAAGATACCTATTTAATTGATAATGACGGAAAAAAATTAGAAAAAGTCACGCAACACAATGACATTTTTGGAATTAAGGCAGATGCAACAGATGTTACTGTCTTAAAAGAAGCAGGAATTAAAGAGTGTGACTTACTTATTGCAGCTACTTCCTCTGAAAAAACCAACTTACTAGTTTGTATTTTAGCAAAAAAATTAGGAGCAAAAAGAACTATTTGTCGTATTAGTAATTTTGAGGAAATAAGCAATGATTTGCGAACTTTTTACCAAGAAATCGGTATTGATCATATAATCTCACCGGTTGAGAATGCTGCCCAAGAAATACACCAACTAATAAAACATGAATCCTTTTTAGACAACTATGATTTTGAAGGAGGAAAATTATCTATTTTCTCTATCCAAATTAACAAAAATTCACCCATAGCAAACAATTGCGTTCTTGCTTCTAGCGAGTTTCATAACCTTTCATTTAAACCTCTTGCAATCTTAAGAGCAGGAGAAACAATATTGGTACAAGCCGAAACAATATTTTTGGAAGGAGATATCGTATACTTTATATCCTCACCAAAAGGCTATGAGACAATCCCTCTTATTTGTGGCCAACAAGACTTTGACATTAAAGATGTAATGATACTTGGAGCAAGTAGTATTGGAGTACTTACAGCCGAGAAATTAGAGAAAAAATACAAAGTAATTCTAATCGAACAAGATGAAAACAAGTGTAATGAAATTGCTGTACGATTAAAGAAAACACTTGTAATTCATGGAGATGGTACTGATGTAAATCTTTTAGAAGAACAAAACATTCAAAATATGGATGCTTTTATTGCTGTTACTGGAGATTCTGAAATTAATATTATATCATCATTAGTAGCAAAATCCCATGGAGTAAGAAAAACAATTGCTGGAGTTGAAAACATTGACTATATTAAACTCTCCCATACTATTGGAATTGACACTTTAATAAATAAGAAAGTGATAGCAGCTAATGATATTTTAAAATACATTCGAAAAGGAGATGTCAATTCAATAGCAACTTTAAATCTTGATGCTGAAGTCATTGAATTTACCGTTAAAGAAGGTAGTAAAATATCTAGTAAACAACTAAAATATCTAGACCTTCCTAAAATGGTAAACATTGCAGGGGTTGTACGCCAAGGTAAAGGCTTTATTCCTTTTGGCGACTTTAAATTAGAAGCAGGCGATCGAGCTATTGTCCTTACAAATGATGAAACAATTCATATCATTGAAAAATTCTTTGAGTAGCTAATGGCAAACCACAAACTCATCAACAAAGCAGTAGTACTTAATGTTGTTGGTACATTACTTATTATTAACGCTTTTTTAATGGCTCTTGCCATACCCTTTAGTGTCTATTACAAGGATGGAATGCTGGATGTCTTTATAAAATCCACAATTATTATTCTACTAATAGGTTTAGTTACCAAATACCTTACCCGCAAAGAAAAAGATGATGAAGTAAAAAAACGAGAGGGCTACTTAATTGTAGCGCTTGGCTGGATTGCAATGAGTATTTGCAGTGGAATTCCTTATTATTTAAGCGGTGAATTTAATGGAATAGCTGATATTTTTTTCGAAACGGTATCTGGTTTCACCACAACAGGATCATCAATACTTAATAATATTGAACAAATGCCAAAGAGCATCTTGTTTTGGAGAAGCATGACTCAATGGATTGGAGGTATGGGGATTATTGTTTTAACTATTGCTATTCTACCACTTTTAGGAGTTGGTGGTATGGAACTTTTTGCAAATGAAGCTCCAGGGCCAACTAAAGATAAAATTCACCCAAGAATTAAAGAAACTGCAAAGAGGTTATGGTTCATTTATGTTGGCTTAACAGGACTTCAAATAATATTTTTAAGTCTTGCGGGGATGAGTTTTTTTGATGCTATAAATCATTCTTTTGCAACAATGAGCACGGGTGGATTCTCTACATATCAAGATAGCGTAGGTCATTTTACATCACCCATTATTCAATATATCATTATTGGTTTTATGATTATTGCTGGAACTAATTTTACATTAATCTATTTTGGAAGTAGATTAAAATTTAGCAAGTTCTGGAATAATGATGAATTCAAATGGTATATTATTGCTATTATTTTACTGAGCGTTGTTATAACACCTTTAGCGCTCAATTACAAACCTCTCGCAGGATTAGAAGAAAGCTTTAGAGCTGCATTATTTCAAGTTGTTGCTATTATGACAACAACTGGTTTCTATACTGCTAATTATTGTGACTGGGGAGCCTTTGCAAGTTTTATTTTCTTTTTACTTTTATTTAGTGGTGCATGTGCAGGAAGTACAGCTGGTGGAATAAAAATAGTACGGATTGTTCTTCTTATTAAAAATGCATTCTTAGAATTCAAAAGAAAGCTATATCCTAATGCTATAATTCCTGTGCAATTAAATGGAGAAGGAGTTGATCCAAAGATTATATATAATTTATTAGCATTTGTATTTTTTTATCTTTTTGTTTTTATATGTGGTAGTATAGCACTTGTATTTATTGAAGGAAGTAAACTAGATTTTCAAGATGCTGTTTCAGCTTCAATTACAGCATTAAGTAATGTAGGCCCAGCAATTGGAAGGTTCAACCCTGATGCAAGTTTCTCTCATTTAACTGATGCTTCTAAATGGGTGCTTTCTTTTCTAATGCTTTTAGGAAGGCTGGAACTTTTTACTATTGCAATTTTATTTACCCCTTATTTCTGGACAAAAAATTAATTATTCTATAATAATTTTTCTTTCAATACTTCCATCATCATAGATGTTTATGAATGGTTTATTGTTTTCAGGTATTATGGTTTTGCCTAATAAATCAACGGATAGAGTTAATCGTCTATTTTGATTACTTATTTCCTCTACTAAAACAAGTTCAGTTAGTGTAGCAATTACAAAATGCACCTTAGTTGAGCCAGTATAAGTAATGGCAAAATTAGTTCCATCAATATAAGCTATATCTGGTTCCATCTTATGCCCAAAAGTGCTGGTATCAGAAATAATACCTGTATGAAGGCTTACTCCATTATTATCCATAATATTGTAGAAGCACTCTTTTACTCCATTTCTATTTTCTTCCCAAACCGTTACAAAAGAATTATTAGCAGTAGCTATCTCTGCTTTATCTTGGAGGGGACTTCCACTTGCATCTACTTGTGAAAAATAAGATTTTTGCAAATCATTCCTATTCACATTTGATTTATAAATCTCATTTATGCCACTACCCCCATTACGCCTTATCACCATAATACTATCTCCAATTACAGCCCCTACAGGAGAAGATGTAGGGCAAGAATTCAACACCCAATTAACATCATCTAAATCTTGTGTAGCTGTAAAAGTAAGGCCCCCATCATTAGATTTTGCTATGTAAGAATTTCTTACATTATTATCATTATTTCTAAAAAGCAAAAACACCTCATTATTAAAATTAGTTACCATAGTAGACTGGCAACAATCACAGGGTTCCCCTGGAGCTAAAACACTCACATCTGTAGATGGAGAAAATGTTTGTCCGAAATCAAATGAAGTACGGACTTTCTGTTCCCAATCCGTCCAGTTAGGCAGGCATTGCATATAAGAAATTACTGGATTTCCATCCTCACGAACAGCAACATTAGGCATAGCATATTTATGTGCATCAGAATCTTCTGAAACTCTTATAGTATCAGAAAAAGTAAGTCCTCCATCATAAGATTTTTTTAAATAAATAATATGATTAGCGTGTAATAAGGATTCAAATATCAAGTAAATAGTATCTCCTTTTGCAGCAATTTCAGGCCCAATAAAACCAGTAGGCATTAGATCTGAAGTTACTAAATCAATGGTATTATCAAATGAGGTGCCATTCCATTTTTTAGCTCTAATTGCTTTAGGACTACTAATTTTACTCCAGATAACAAAAGGACTATTGTTTGCAGTAACTACCACTCTAGGTCTATCATAACCTTCGCTAGAACCACTACTAAGTACACTATAATTTGAAGGTACTAACTGCTGAGCAACAGCTAAAAAAGGAAAACAAAGAAGCAGAATAAAAAATCTCATAGTAGCTATCTTACAATAAACAAATGACCTTGTTCTTGATGTTTCCATCCTTCAAAATCTTGAAAATATACTTCATAAATATAGAGTCCCATAGGTAAATCATTACCCGTTTTATAATGGGTTCCATCCCATCCATTTGAATTTAAGAAACACTCTAAATTTTCTATTTTATCTGTTGCATAAACCAAATTAGAAAACCTATCATAAATATTGAAATGAAATGTTTCCTCTCTAACGCCATGATACTGTAAACAAAAGACATCATTGACTCCATCATGATCAGGAGTAAATGCATTTGGGATATACATCCAATATTCATCTGCAATCCATATTTGTTTTGTAGCCGTATCGCTACACCCGAAATCATCAGTTACAATCATGCTAATTTGATAGATTCCTATAGAATCTTTATAGGTATGATAAGGATTTGGAATAAATTCATTTGTAGTATTATCCCCAAAATTCCAATCCCAAGCAACAATATTTTCTGTAGTAATATCATTGAGCTGTAATGAAGGAAATAGAATGTTCAATGTATCCGTTGCAGTTGTAAAAAGTGCCTGAGGAGCTTGGGTAATGGTAACTAGTGCACTGCCTGATGTGTAACCAATTTCATTGGCATCAGAAAAAGAAGATAGCGTATAAACTCCTTCTTCTTTAGTATAAATTATATGAGGATTAACAGTAGTAATAATTGAAGGCTGATTAGTTCCATTAATTGCATATACAAAAGTAAATGGTTCAACAGCTGCACTAAAGGATACTTTTACCTCTGCTTCATCTCCATTATCACAGACAGTATCATTTCCAGATATAAAGGCTCTTAAAGGAGGCATTAATGATATTTTTAACAGTACCGTATCATTATACTCTGAAAGAAAAGAACTAATCTCAGTAAACGGATTTGGATTAATAATTACACTATCTGTTGCCCACTCATCAAAAAGAAATAAAGGATCAAGAACTGGCTCAATATTTACCACCTCATTATTAAAGTAAGCAATAGAAGTAGGGAATGTATTAATATTTACACCATTTACATTTATAGATGTAGTAGTTCCAACTGTATCAATATTATAAACAATAATTGGTTTTTGATAAATATTTAACCAAACCGTATCAGATGTTGTAACTCCAAATGAAACATTTTGTGAATTTACATTTGGTAATAATGCAACGGAATTAGAACTCCAAGAATCAAAACCATATGACGGATCAATTGTAGAAGTTAAAAATACATTATCATTAATATAGTAATTTATTGAAGTGGGGAAGGCACTAATCACTGTGCCATTAACAGTAATTGAACTTGTAGTTGAAGTATTATTCATTGTATAAACAATAGTTGCAGCTAACCTTTGATGCACAACAGAATCCACAAAAGCAGTATCACAGCCATCAATTATCCAAGATGAAGTTGTAAAAATTCCTGTATCAATAGGATTAAAAACCATACTATCAGAATAAACTGTGGAAGTTGTATTATTATAGGTAAAATTTCCGGGAACCATACTCATTTTCCAAACAAAAATGTCTTTTTTTCTATTTGTAGCATCAAGAAATGTTCCATCAAAATTAGCTATATCCTCAAAAAACCCAATCGCATAAACATTTCCAAATCCATCAGGACAAATATCTCCAGTTCTATCATCATCATCAGTGTCAGTTCCAGCCATTTTTGCCCACACCCAATCTCCAGTGTTTGTTGATCCATCTAATTGTGCTACCCAAGCTGAAGCACTTGTATCTCCAGCAATCTGAGGGCCAACTACTAATCCATTTGTAAAAGTCATTTCTCCTTTAGCAGTTCCTCCTATAAACACTTGTTTATTGGCATCAACCGACATCTGATATGGCTTATCAGTACCTGATGTTCTAGCACGCTTTGCCCATTTCCAATCTCCTTGATTATTCATCTTCGCTACAAAAACATCTCTTTTCTGTTTATGACTTAAAGTATCTGTACCGTTTGATGCATTAGCTCCAGGGAATACCATTGGATTACGATATTCACCTGTAATATATATATCATTACATACATCAATAGCAATACCATTAGCTCGATCTGTCTTATTACTTCCAAAACCTTCTGCCCAAAGCCAATTTCCATCCTTATCCATCTTAAAAATAAAAGCATCCCATTCTCCATTTGAAGTAATCGAAAAAGGCCCATAATTTCCAGTGTTCTGAAATCCTCCTACAACATAAATATTTGAGAATTCATCAATAGCTAGTCGATTATCTCTAGAGCCTCTTTGATCTTTTATACCATCAAATGCATCAACCCATAACCAATTCCCATTAGGATCTAATTTACCTACATATCCCATTGGCTGACAATCAGTATTCCAATGTGGGTTTGAAATTGACAAATTATCGAAATCTGCACTAACACCAGAGAAAAAACCTGTAACATAAATAAAACCATCTGCATCTACTTCTACATCATAAGAATGATCATCTTCATCATATACACCCCCAGGACAAGGTGCTCCAGACCCCCCTTGATCAGCTCCAAATCCAATCACCCATTGTGGAACTCCATCTTTATCTATCTTAGCTAGTAAAGAATTATCAGCTCCATTTAATGCTGTTCCCCAAGCATTCTGTGTAACACTTAATGATCCTAAATTATAAGAGGACCAAAAAGTTCCGGTAATAAATACATCTCCTCCAGGAGTAACATGCATACCTAATGCCCTGTCATCACAACAACTACCCGACAAATCTCCTCCTGCAATAGCCCATAATACATTTCCAAGAGAATCCATCTTAAATACAAAATTTTCTTTATTATTTCCCCAAGAGCTTAAAGGGTTATTCGTAAGAGTAAAAGTGCCAAATGTAGCTTCATTATTAAAGAACCCACTACCATAAATAAAACCTAATGAATCTACTCCAATAGAGATCCCTTTATCTGAAGCTGTCCCTCCAAATGACTTTACCCAATCCGTAGTCTGTGCTGATAAATTAAAACTTATGAAAGCTAAAAATAGTACTAGTAATTTTGACATTTTCTAATTAATATAAAACTTGAATATTTCCTGATTTTTCAAATAATTTGCTATCCAACCCTAATACTTCAAGGTGATAATAATATGTTCCTTGTTGTACTTTCTTATTCTCAAATGTTCCATCCCAATATTTATCAATAGTATCACTTTCAAATAGTTGATTGCCCCACCTATCAAATATTTTAATATTAAATGTTTGAATATAAAGTCCTTTAATCACAAATAATTCATTATGCTCATCATCATTAGGGGTAAAGGCTAAGGGAATAAATAATTGAGTTAATGGGACTGAGCGAACTATTGCAAGTTCTGACATATCTGTACAGCCATTGCCATCCTCAACCCAAACTTTATATCTTCCTGAATCTTGGACTGTTAAAATTTGCTCAGTACTAAGCAAAGAATCAAACTCAGTATACCATTCATAAAATACATAAGTACCTGTAGTTAAATCTACTTCTTCACCAAAATATATTGTAATATCATTAGGCGTAATTACCGCAATAGGTAATGGATTAACAATTACATTTGCAATTCCAGAATTACTAGCAATACAATCATTTACATCATCTGCTAATACAATCCCATAATTTCCGGCAATTGATGTTGAAATAGAATAATTAGAACTCGTAATATCATTACTAGTTGAAGACACGGAACCGTTAGTATATGTTAAGTCCCAAGGTAATAATCCATTAAAGGTAAAATTAATAGCAGCTGTACTTCCGTCATCACAAATAG
>JACKQG010002806.1_pt1 | contig 22110 bp, 15 predicted proteins | sample 8237621 | NCBI WGS metagenome assembly JACKQG01 (sample SAMN15677084, study PRJNA649215) | marine metagenome | biome: marine; feature: Black Sea; material: saline water; isolation source: suspended particulate matter (SPM) from the Black Sea western gyre | collected 2013-06-09/2013-06-10 | depth... | reverse complement strand
ACTGTGCCGTAATTTCCGTCTCAAATCAGTTTTCCAAAAGTAAGTGGCATTGGGCGCTGGGCTACGGGCGGCCCCTGGACGACGCCCCGTCCGCGCCTCCGCCGGCGCCCAGTTCCCTATTGCCCAATGCCGGGCTGGCAATGCTGCGGGCCGACGAATCGCCCGACTACTGGCGAGGCAAAGGGCTGGCGTGCTTCTTTATCATGGGCGAGAACGAGTTCCGCAGCCATCGCCATTGCGACAACTACCAGATCGTTTTGCACGGTCACGGGCGGTTGCTGTATCCCGATCTGAACACGTGGAACTACGAGAATGACAAGGAGATCGGCTGGACACACCGTTCGATCGCGCATAATACGTTGGTGGTTGACGGGGCGAGCAACGTGCCCGCGCCCTATACCGAACGGCATGATTTCAGCCCGGAGGTGAAATTCGTCGCCGCGGAAGGCGCGCCGTTCGAGAAACCCGGCGATATGGGCGCCAGCGGCGTGGGACCACAGGTCTGGCCGAAGCAGGTACGGTTGAGCCGCGGCCTGCTGCTGACCAAAGAGTACTTGGCCGACTTCTTCTGGGCGACTTCACCGACCGAACACGTGTACGATTGGGCCCTGCACGGGTTTGGCCGCCTGGCTTTCGATCGGCGGAAGTTTCAATCGAGCCAGGATCTGGCGCCGTACAAGTGGATCAAGGATGTCTCCAAGTACACGACGGCCGAGTCCTGGTCCGTCGAGTGGACTCAGCAGGGTGCCGGGGTAGTGCCGGGGATGCCCGCATCGCGTCATACCGACGCTTGGTTCACCACGCAAGCCGGCGTCAAGATGTGGATGCTGGGGGCGCCGGGAACGACGGCGCATGTGGGCGACGGGCCTTTGTTGATCAGCGACATGCAAAGCGGCATGTCCGAGCGGCCGCAGGACGCGGAGGGCCGCCTGCCGATGGTGGTGGCCCGCCGTCAGACCGCGAGCACCCTCTACGCCGCGTTACACGAACCTGTCTTGTTCCGCGACAAGGGAAAGCCGATCAATCAGCCCCGCATCCATGGCTTTGAGCTGGTAGCGCAGACGCCCGATGCGATTGCGGTGAAGGTCGTCGGGCCCGACTACGTCGATTACGCGATGGTGAGCTTCGGCAGTTCGGCGGATGAGAAGCGGGAAGTGACGCTCACGCATTCGGCGAGCGGCGAGCAATTTGTCTTTCGCAACTACGCCTATTTGCGCTGCCAGGGCAAGAGCATCGTTGGCCGGGGCGGTCTGATCTCTTTCGTCATTAGCGACAGCGGCCTGGGGACCTCCCCAACGCTCCGCCTGAATGGTCAGCAGGCTTCCATGAAGAACGTCGAGGGACAATGGCATTACGGCAGGTGATTACCTCTGAGACAGTCGACCTGGCCTTGACCGGCGTCACGCAATGGTAGCTTCTCCAGGTGTAAAGGAGGTGTGACGATGAACCGACTCGTGTTTCAGGAGGAACTGGACCGCGGCCATAGCGCCGTCGCGTCGCTGGCCGAAATCCAGAACTACCGTCTGCCAAATTGGGTCAAGCTCGCCGATTTCGACCAGCAGAAGCAAGCCGCCCTGCGCCGCGCTCTGGATGCCGTCGCGACCCACGACTCCACCCTGCGCGCCCTGACCGTCCCCCAGCCGCTGGCGATCCGCGTCGAGCGGATTGAGGACCGGTAGGTGGCAGCCGGTCGAGCGTCAATGAACGCTCGTTAAATGGCGACAGCCAACATCCAAAATCCCTCCGGCGAGTTTTTCCGACGGGTTATCGCGACGTCTGACGCCCTCCTGGGCGATTTCCACGAAAGTGCCTGTGCGTCACCGAAGCACTTCACGACTTGCCGCTTCCTGCGGTCGTGAACAGACGCGCGGAAGCCGGTCGGGTCTAAACGTGCGTGTACCGCTTATCGTCGTGCGCACGTCCTTGTGGCCTAGCAATTCCCGGACCGTGCGAATGTCGTCCCCGTCGGCCAACGCTTCCAGCCTGTGTTCCGCTCCGGGCGCACCCCGGTCAATTACACCCCGACCCACATTACTGCGTCTCAACAATGGGGTCATTCGATGGCGTGTCCCAGCGCTTCTTAATCCCCGTCGATCAGCCGCAACGTGTATTCTCCTGCTCCACGCTCCGACGAGAGCCAGATGGTGTAGCGGCCGGTCCCCCACCTGTCAAAACACTCAGCGATTGTCCGAGGATTCTGCCCCACCCAGCCCGGAAGGGGCGATGTAGTAGAGCCGGGGGCGCAAGACGTCCGTGCCGCTGGCGCAGCCGTCCGTATCTACGCCCGTCACAGCTTCCAAGCCTCGCGGTAGGGCTTGTGGATATACGTGTCGGCTTCGGGGACACCGGCACACTTCAGTTGCTCGGGGTCCCACTCGAACCGCTTGCCCACCCGGTACGCGACGTTGCCCAACAGCACCGCCTCGGCCAACGTGCCGGAATAGTCGAAGTTGCACGTTGTCGGCTCGCCGGTCTTACAGGCGCGGATCCATTCGGCGTGGTGGCCAATCGAATCGGGAATGGTCCCCGCGGGCCGGGAACTCATACCGGATGATCAACCCAGGCGACGTTCGTTCGGGGTGAACCGGAGGGCCTTCGGCCTCGACGGTCGTCGGATGCCGCAGCCGCAGCGTCCAAAACGGCAAATCCATGTAGTGGCAGCCAAAATCGCCGAAAGACTTCTCCCGCTTTCGTGGTTTGTTCACAGGCAGAGTCCCTCGTGACACTTGCCGTTTTGAACAGAAGGTCGCAAAGGACGCGAAGACGAGAAGCTTTTGCGAAGAGAAGAACCCTTTGCGATCTTAGTGGCCTTCTGTTCGGAGTCATTCATTGTCCCTTTCGAAACGTGGTACAACCGACCGGCTTCGCGACGAGTACCGGTTCGACTGCTCGAAGGCGAAGCCGAACTGATTCGCATCACGAATTAGGGCATCCAGAATTGGTGCACCGGCGCGTCGGCAGGCTACCGCGGATTGGGCCGGAAGTCTGGATCGTCCTTCCACCTCAAGTTCTTCTTGCCCTCGTACGTGCCGTAGTAGGGTGCGTTGGCGTCGATCCAGGTGACCAGGCGGACGAACTCCTCCTGGGTGAGCTTCACCGGGCACTGGCCGCTGCGAATCCGATCGACCATCTTGCTGCGGTGCGAACCAAAGGTCAGCGGCGGCTCGGCGGGGATGTACGCGCTCCGCGGATCCACGTCGATGTTGTTGATCAGCTTGCGATTGATCAGGTTCTCATACGACCGATTGAACAGAGTGGTCAACTCGCCGCTCAGGTCCAGGTCGCCCTTGGAGTTCGCGGCGCCGTGGCACCGGACACAATGTTTGTCCAGAATCGGCTGCACGTCCAGGGTGTAATGCACCATCCGCGGGCCAATTTCGCCGAGTTGCGGGAGCAGCGTCTGTGGCAGTTGGTTCAAGGCGATCGGACTGGTTGACCGTAAGCCCGGCGCGTGCTGCCGCGATTCATGGCAACCGACGCAGGACCGCTGCTCGCCGGACATCAAGTTGACAAACGTCCGCATCCGCTGCAGCTCCATGTAATTCTCATCCAACACTTGTCAGGATCGCGGTACAGCAACTCGTGGTGGTTCGTATCGTCCAGAAGATAGAGGCCGTAGCCGGCCGGCTCACTATGGTTCGGCCCCGGATTGTAGCAGACCAGGAAGAGGTCTTCGCCCAGCGGATACGGCTCTTTATAGAAACCGAACTTGGCGCCGGGATACCCTCCGTGCGGAGGCAGACCGATTTCCGGCGTGAGGTTGGTCATGGCCGCGGGCGTCAGTTGCGTGACGTGGATGTCGATCAGTATCACCGGCCCGACCGCCAGCGGCATGTGCGGCGCTCCGATGGCCACCAGGCGATGGCTGCCCGGAATGCCGCGCGCATCGATCAGCGTCGATGGCAAAGCGACATTGTTCTTGTACATGTGCGCCGAGCCGCTGCCGTCGGGACGCATGGTCCACAGGCTTTGCACGTCGCCGCAGCCTTTGTCCACCCATCCCGTTCTATGGCAAACCCTGAGGAACGGAGGAAATAAGAAAAAGGCACGTGTTGCTCTAGCCTTCGGTGTGGAAGACAATGGTCGGCCGTGACGTTCAGTTCCCCACTTCGGTCGGCGATCCAGCGGTCTTTAGGGCGCACGACCTTCACGCCTTGTCAGGAGTCCGACATGCGATCCCTCCGCCTGTTTCTCTGTGGTTTCTTCGCTGTGGCGACTTCACCAAGCAATTCGTACGCTATCGCAAGATCCGCGTGAAAGAACTTGACTGAGACCGGCAGACGTACACTAGCTGGACTCCTTGAGGAACCCCATCATGAACCGCTTGCTTATTGCCACCGTCTTCCTTCTCGTCATCGTCTTTCGTGCTCCCGCCGCCGAGCAAACGTTTACGATCGTCGAGCCGTTCGGCTTGGCCTGGGGCCCCGATCGAGTGAATTATCCCATCGAGTTCTCATCAGGCGAGGTCATCCCGAAGGGCGTGGCGCTGAAAGATGCCGCCGGCCGGCCGGTGCCGGTGCCGGTGCAGCTCAGCGCGATTGAGTTGTGGCCGGACGGCAAGTCGATGAAGAAGGCGGTGGTTTCCTTCATGGCCACGCTGCAACCCGACCAGACCGGCGTCTGGAAGCTGACCGCCTACCCGCAGCCGGTTCCGCAGCCGGTCGGCGCGGTGCGAAGCCAGATCCAAGGCAAGGTGATCGAGTTGTCAAACGCCCAGACGGGCATCCGCCTAGTCGGCGGGAGGGAGTCGTACCCGGAGCCGGTCGCGGGCGACAAGGTGCCGGCGCCGCTCCAGGGTGTGCGGTTGCCGAATGGCAAGTGGATCGGAAGAGGCTGGTGGGAGACGGATATCCGCTGCACCGGTTACCAGGCCGAAATCACCGACAACGGGCCCGTGTTCGCGCGGGCGAAGATCCGCTACGACTTCGAAGGAGGCACGTCTTATGCCGCCACCGTCGAGCTGAATGCCGGGCAGGATCTCGCGGTCGTGACCGAGCAGTACAACCTTTCCGCCGGCCGGCGTTATCCGATGACCGGCGTGGACGGTATGCAGCCCGAGGCCCGCTACGCCTACGTACCGCCGAGCTTCGCGTCGCCGGAAAAGGCACTCATGTGGGACTGGTGGGGTCAAACGCACGCCAAACTGCCCACGCCGAACGCTTACTGCTTCTCCGTCTCGGAGGGGCTTCGGCCGGACAGCGCCGACTTCCACGGTCGCAGCCAATACGGGCACCTCAAACAGGGCGACGGCGGTTTGACCTACGACCAGGACGGCCGCTTCGCCTATCTGAACGCCTACTTGCAGTGGGGCGACGAAGAGACGGTCTATCTCGGCCTGTGGAACGCCAAGGAGCCCGCCCAGCAGCTCGCGTTCGTCGGGCTGCGTCCCAGCCAGTGGCTGCATCCCGACATCGACCCGCACCCGAGCACCATCCTCAAGCAATACGTCCAGACCACTTGCCTGACATTCGAGCGGCGCAAGTCTGGCGAGGCATTCCTGCGGGCGCCGGTCTGCTTGGGCAAGCGGGTTTACGGTGTCGGTGGCGTCGAGCGCAAACTCGCCAAGCAAATTCTGCCCGAACGCGGCGGCCCGGTCGTCTCGGAAAAGCAGCAGTGGGGCTCGAACCTGATGCTCCGGTATATCCGCTTGGGCAGCGTGCAGCTTGACACCGTGCGCGACTGGACGATGTGGTATGACGAACCGGCGAAGTATCCCCGCATGTACGTCCCGGAGGGCGACCGCGCGGTCTACGAATCACGCCGCACTCGTAAACCGTTGGCCGAGGTGCGGCAGATGCTGGCCGCGCAGCGGGAACCGACCCAGGCCGACAAGCAGGCGGTGGCTGACGCCCTGGCGAAACTTCGCCGGACGGTGGAGCACTTCGCGCAGGTGGCGTATGGCCACATGGATTACGGCATCAACCTGGGGCTGTTGGCCAATGCCGCCGAAGATGCGCTCGCTTCGCCGGCCTGCACGCCCGAACAGGCGCGGGACATCCGCCGCTGGCTGGCAGCCATTGTCTACCACGCGCAGAATCAGGATTTCGTGCCGCCGCGCACGGCCGGCTTCGCCTGGGGCTCGGCCAACATGATGGCACAAGTGCAGTGCCGCGCTTGTTATCTCGTGGCGCTGTTGCCGAACCATCCCGCGGCCAAGAAGTGGCGTGCGGACCTGGCCCACGTCGTCACGCTCTATGCCGAGGACCAGATCAACGAGTCGGGTGCGACGTTGGAATGCCCGCACTACGGCACGATGGCGATCATCATGCCGGCGCACGCGCTGGCGGCGTTGGGTAACGGTACGGGCCTCGATCTGAGCCGGGCCGAAAAGCGGTTCCGCGCCGCGGCGCTCTCGCGGCTCTCGATCCTGCTGCCGTGGGACCTGCGCGGCAATCTGCGGTCCGCGGGCGTCGAGGGGGACGGGTATTACATGGGCGACGAGACGTTTGCGCCGCTGGCCGGTTTCTTCCAGACCCGCGATCCGCAACTGGCCCGGCAGCTCGCCTGGGGGCTGAAGAAAAGCGGCCAAATGCTCGGCGGCCATGCCGACGCCAGTTTCAAGCTGGTCGATCCGGGCCTGGAGCCGCTGGCGCCGTCTCTCGGGTCGGCGCATTTCCCCGGCTTCGGGTTCGTGATGCGCGACGGTTTTCCGCGGCCGGACGAGGCCTACCTGCAGGTCTACGCGGGAGCGTTTTCGTGGGGGCACGGACACAACGACCGCGGCACGTGGCTGCTGTATGCCAAGGGCGTGCCGTTGATGGTGGACTTCGCCGGCATGTACACGCCTTCGATGCGCGAGAGCTGGATGCATCCGGGCGGGCTCACGTTCAACCACGACGAAGCAGTGCGTCCGGCCGGGGACGAGCCGCAGGACGACTGGTGGCGGAAGAGCGCGAACGCCCAATACAGGGACTTGAAGATCGCGCCGTTCACCGTGGTCGAGATGAAGGAGAATCCCGCGGCCCATGACGACCTCGAAACGTTCGGCCGGGTCACGACGTTCCGCACCGCGCCGCAGGCCGACTACGCCCGGATGGAACGGCAGGTGGGCTACCTGCACCGCGTGGCGTTCACGCTGAAGGAAGCGCACGGCCAGGACGGCTTCGATGACTCGCCCCATGTCGAGGTCAAGCTCAAACAGCCGTTCCTCTGGACGCGACAGTACGCGTTCGTGAAGGACGCCGACCCGATGGGCCACAACTACCTGGTCATCCGCGACGATCTGTCCGGCAACACCGAACTCGACCCCAGCCTCAACCTCTGGGCGCTGGCCGACAAGGTGACGGTCAACGGACCGGTGGCGGTCTATACGGGCCAGCACGGCGTGGACCTGCACTGCTATCTTGCCGAGCCGGCCAGCTTCACGCCGCACACGCGGACCGTCGGCCACACCGCGGGGTTTGCGTTTGCGAGGCACTACCAGCAGACGTTCGGTAAGCCCTTCCGCGAGGAGCAGGTGCAGCTCCGCATCCCGCAGGCCAAGCGCGACGGCGGTTACTTCGTGGCGCTGGTGCCGGTCAAGCAGGGCGAGCCGGCGCCTCGGTTCGCCACCCTGGCCGCTGGCCGCGCGATCCGCGTGACATTCCCCGACCGCACCGACACGATTGTGCTCCAGAAACAGCCCGGCGAGGTTGATCTTGGCGGCCAAAAAGTGAAGAGCACGGCCGTGCTCGTCACCGAGCAGAAGGGCAAACGCACGGTGACCGATCTCGCGCAGTAATCGTCCTCGTTCGTTCAACGGCAAGCCGCAAGCGTCGGTTTGGAGAAATCGCCAACGCCTAAGTACCCGCCCACAAGTTTTTGAATTCAATGTGGGACGGACAATCCTGTCCGTCGGTAATCCGTTGACGGACAGGATTGTCCGTCCTACGTTCCTGCATTTTGTACCAGTACTTGTGGACGTGTGCTTATGAAAGCTGCGGAAATACTGTTACGACTGGACTCGGTAAACGAACCCCGAGCAATGAACAATTCGGCCCACCACGCTTGTTGCCTAAACCACTGGAAGAACAGCATGCGAACTAGAAACACGACCGTCATGGCCGTCGCGATGGTGTTGGCGATCTTCACATGGATCTCCGCACAGGCGCAAGACAAGCCGATCCGCGCGCACTACTTCGGCAACAGTCTGACCGACCAGCTCAAATACGACTATTTCAAGAAGCTTTGTACTGAAGCTGGGCATCCGCTCGATTGGAAGCGGGAGATGGCGCCGGGCGTGCCGGTGGTGTGGCATTGGAGCCAGAAACCCAGATGGGAGAAGAAGCTGACCGAAGAAAACTGGGATGTGGTCACGCTGCAGCCGTTCGGGTATTTCGAGGTCGAGTACCCGGCGTGTGAAAGCTTCGCCAAGTTCCTCCAGGAAAAACAGCCGGATGTACAGCTCCTCATCTACGCCCAGTGGCAGGCGCGGCGCAGCGGCAATTGGCTGGCTGATTTCAGCGTACAGAGCGAAGTCGACCCGCAGGATTGGCGACGGGGCTACAAGGAGAAAACCGATCCGCAATTCTGGCTCGAAAATGTCGCTGCCACTGCGGAGAAGGCCGGCATCCCCGCCAAAGTCGAACGTAGCTTGAAGAACCAGTACGAACTGACGGTCCAGGGATTGAATGCCCGGGCGCCCATGAAGAACCCGGTCAGGCTGATTCCCGTCGGTCATGTGATGGAGCTGCTGTACAGCAAAATGCGCGCCGGGCTGGTGCCGGGCTACAGCTCCCCGTACGAAACCTATGTTGACGGCATTCATCTGGACAACGTCGGCTGCTACATCGTCGCCTGTACATTCTATGCCACCATCTTCAAAACCAGCCCGGTAGGCTTACCCGTCGGCGAGTATCAGGCCGGGCCACATTTTCATGGCCCGTCCACCCTGATCTCCGCGGAGTTGGCCGAGGTCATTCAGGAAACGGTCTGGGAAGTTGTAGCCACGCATCCCTTGACAGGTGTCGGCAGTAACGAGACCGTCAAGGTCGCCACCGCATCTATGGAACCCGCTATTGGCGGCGAACCGTACCAGTTCCAACTCTACCGCGCCTTCGGCCAAGGACCGTGTACGTGGAGCGTGGCCGATGGGAAACTGCCCGAGGGGCTGACGCTCGACGAGCACGGCCTGATCTCCGGAACTATTACCGGCGAGCCGGGCAGCACGAAGCTGAGCTTTGCCGTCAAGGACGCCGGCGGTGCTATCGGTAAAAGGGAACTCTCGCTGACCGTCGAACCCGACTCCGCTCCCGTGATCACCACGGCCGCAGAACTTCCGACCCGCAAACTGGGCGAGTATTTTTCTTTGAAGCTCGAAACCCAAGGGGGCAACGGCGCCATGCAGTGGGAGCCGGTCAAGCGCGAGGGCGGCTTGCCGCCGGGATTCATGCTTCATCCGGACGGCACGCTCTCCGGCTCGCCCGGGCAGGAAGGACTCCATGAATTCGAACTCAAGGTAACCGACGCCGACAGCGGCAGGGCGGAAAGTGCCGTTGGTAAGTTCAGCATCCGGATAACCCCACCCGGCACCGGCGTGTTTCGCGCCCGTTACGTGAACGACAAGATCAATGCCGACGGTGTGCTCGACGAAGCCTGCTGGAAGCTGACCGAGCCGATCCAGAAGCTTGTGGTCGGCGATGAGACCAACATCAAAGCCAGCTTCGACATCGTGCACACCGACGGCGACATCTACGTAGCGGTCAAGGTGATCGACCCGGACCGGCATCTGAAGCTCGGCGATCCGGCCGAGGAGAATCTGCCCTTTGGTGACTCGGTTGAACTGTTCGTCGACGTACTCAACAACCGCGAAGCAGTCTACAACTACGACGACCGGCGCATCGGGATTGCACCGGCGAAAGGTTGGTATCGGATGATCTGCGTATCGCCGACCGGTCCTTTCGGTCACACTGGCAAGTGTGTCGAGACCGAGGACGGCTACACGGCCGAGTTCTGGCTGAACTTCTGGGCGCTCGACTACCGGAACAGGAATTTCCCCGCCGTCATCGGCCTGGATATCGCCATCAACGACGATGACGACGGCCGCGGCCGCGACAGCCAAGTCGTCTGGAAGGGCACGGCCAGGAACGACAAGGTGCCCCAGTTCGGCACCGTCATTCTGGAAGCAAAGACCGACAAATGAGCAACGTAAGCCACAGGGGGAAGCACGTGCGTCATCAAATCAATCCTGGCCGGCGTCCTGTTGGCAACGACGGTCTGGACCTCTGCCCCGGCAGCGGAGCCGGTCACCATCACCGTGACCGACAAGGTGCTGGTGCAGGACACCACCCGCATCGGCATCAACCTCTGCAGCGACAACTACTGGGATAGCGCCATCCTCAAGATGCGCGTGGTCGAGAACTTCGAGGGTCTGCGCTTCGGCATGGTCACCTGACGGTCGCAGATCGATGATCACGGGCTGCGGTTTTTCCGACAAGGAGTTCGAGGCCCAGATCCCGGCTGCCGTGCGCAAGAGCGAACGGACCACAGCACGGCCTGCCCTAGGCGACGAAAAAGCTGGCAGGACCCGTCGGTATCGCATGGCCAATATCTCGGTTCCTACCACCTTTCCCCGTGTAACTTAAGTGCGGGGAACATCACGCTGCATTCATTCGCCGACTTTGCTATATTCTGCAACTGCCGCATCCCGCAAAAGGCGGCTTGGGCATGCATGACGCTCCTTTGCCCGAATCCGAAATCATCCTCTGCCAGACGCGGGAGGGGATCCGGCAGGTGGCAGGGTAGCCCCCGAGCATTCCCGAGGATGCGTGGGCAACCACAAGTGTTAGTTACAAGTTCAATCCAAAGGGATGACTGCATGAGCGGCCACAATCAGTTTCTCCTCTACACCGCGCCGGACGGGGCAGTAAAGGTCGAGGTTTTCTACCAAGACGAAACCGTCTGGCTGACGCAGAAGGCGCTGGCCGAGCTTTTCGGGGTGGATCGTTCGGTCATCACGAAGCACCTGCGCAACATCTTCAAGGAAGGCGAACTGTCCGAAGATTCAGTATGTGCAAGATTTGCACATACTGCCTCCGACGGGAAAACCTATCGCACGAACTACTACAACCTGGATGCCATCATCGCGGTGGGTTACCGGGTCAACAGCTACCAGGCCACGCGGTTCCGCATCTGGGCGACGAAGACGCTGCGGGAGTTCATTGTCAAGGGCTTCGTGCTGGATGACGAACGGTTGAAGCAGGGCAAGCAGGTCTTCGGCAAGGACTACTTCGACGAACTGCTGGAGCGCATCCGGGAAATCCGGGCCAGCGAACGTCGCTTTTACCAGAAGATCACGGACATCTACGCCCTGTCGGTGGATTACAGCGCGGACGCACCGCTGACCAAGGAGTTCTTCGCCACCGTGCAGAACAAGCTGCACTGGGCAATCACCGGCCAGACGGCAGCGGAACTGATCTACGCCTCCGCCGATGCGACCAAAATCTACATGGGCTTGACGACGTGGAAGCGCGCCCCGGACGGGAAGATTCTGAAGTCCGATGTCGCGGTGGCCAAGAATTACCTGAGCGAGGCACACGTCAAGGAACTGAACCGGATCGTGTCCGCTTACCTTGACCTGGCGGAGAATCGGGCCGAACGGGGCATCCTGATGAAAATGGCCGATTGGGTGGGTTTCTTGGACGACTTCTTGGAGTTGTCGAATTATCCGATCCTGCAGGACAAGGGCAAAGTGAGCGCGCTGGAGGCCAAACTCAAGGCCGAGGGGGAATACGAGGTTTACCGCAAACGGCAGGACACGGAATACATCTCGGACTTCGACCGGGAGATCAAACGCATCGAAGGCAAGAAATCATGAGTCTTCACGAGTTCATCGTCCGTGAATCCACGGTGGAATATGCCTCCACTTCTTCGTTCAACGCGCTAGGTTCCCGTTACGTACATTGGCGCGAAGCATGAATACAAGGAACTTGTCCATGAAACCTCTCACGTGCTCGCTGGTCATGCTGCTTTGCGCAACCGCCACGTTTGCGGCGGACGACTCCGCTGACGCCCTGGCCAAATCCGCCCTTGAAAAGGCCGGTATTCGCGTGGGCGTCTGCGAGATGCCTCGCGTGGGCGATGGGGCCCTGGCGGCTGGCCGGTGTGCGTGTATCGGTACCGCGAAGGGCTCACCTTAAAGAGCCGAAACAGAGCACACTGCCGTCTTCCAGGGGAAGATAGACCCGTGGGGCATTGTTCGACCCGGAGTGTTTATTTCCAATCCTGCACCGATGTCACCCCAGCAAGCTCATTCATCCGCCCCGCCGCGCACGACAAATTGCTGCGTCACGGGCCCCACGGTCTCATATGTCTTGCTTTGTTCATACTCGTTCCCCCACACGATATTGTTTTTGTCATGCACCAGCCGGTGCTCTTTCGTGAGAGTCACGCTAACGGTCACCGTCCCGCCCGTCCCGTCTGACTTGCCTGTGATCAGCCCGGTGTCGGCGTTGATGCTCATCCAACTCGGCTTTTGCGTGAGCGTAAACTTCAGAGGCTCGATCTTCCAGAATTTGGCTCCGGGCTTGGGTTTGGCGGCATCCCTTCTCGTGAGGTCACCTATTGAACGGATGGCCTTCACTTGATAACGATAAGGCTGGCCCACCGGCGCGCTCGTGATCGGTGTGCTGTAGATGAACGGCCTCGGAGCTTCGATATAGTCCGAATCCCCGCTTCTCTTGCCCTTGCCGTCCACCGCCACGACGCGGTAATAGGCCTTGTTGGCGTTCGGAAGAGCGTTGCCCACGCCCACAACATCCAGGGAATTGCCTGCGACCTCGGCCACGAAGTTTGCGGGAAACGGGCTGGCGAATTCTTTCGTATTGCCAAGTTTGACTGCATAGGGGGCGTCATGGACCGTGAAGCCCTTCTCGTCGCTGCCGTAGACTCGGTACTTGGCGGGCGGCCTTCCCGCCGGGTTGGCGCTCCATGTCAATGTGCCGATTTCGGTGCCCGCGTCGTGTTTGATCGCAACGTTGATGGGATATGCCGGCCCCACAGCCGTGAAATTCCACGTACCACTCCACGGTCCCCAGACGCCGTTGGCATCCTTAGCTTTCACGTGCCAGTAGTAGGTCTTGCCACGCGTCAAGAGACCCGGTCGCGGAAGTGTGTAGCGGGCATTGCCTTTGTCGGGCGTCTTGGAAATGTATTTGTCGAAATTGGGAGACATGGGCCAGCGCATGTCGGGACGGTCCGAAAGCTGGAAATGATAGTCCCTGATGGCGTCGCCGTCGGGGTCCGTGGCGGCGTTCCACTGGAACACGACATCCGTGCCGTCGCTCTCGCCGCCGTTGGCCGGACAGACGGGAGATGCGGGCGCTCTGGGAGGGCGTGTCTTCGACCTTTCGACCCAGGTGTGCGTGATCCTCAGGTGCCTGGTGGCACTGCGGCCGCTTCTTTGGTCCGTGTGCTCCAAGTAGGTGAAACGGTTGTCTCCCACGGTCATGGACGGCATGGCCAGCGGCGCCATCTGGATGTCGTTCTTGATGTTAACGGCGTTCAACGAAGCCTTGCCTGTCAAGGTGCACCTGAGCCAGTACCCGCGCCCGTCGGCTGTGCGGCCCTTGAACTGCCCGTCAAACTCGGCCAACTTCGCCAGCGGCGTGTAAATGGTCTTCCTCCAATCTTTCGGGTCCAGGAAACCAATCTCGAAAGCGTATCCGTCGCCCGATGCGGAAAGGGTGCCTCCGATAAATTGATAAGGCACTTTCATCTGCCAAACGATGGAGCCCATGCCTCCGTCCGTGGCTGTCAGGACACCGTCCTTGTTTGTGATGTTCGTCGCGGTCGCTCCGGCACGCCACTGCGAATCGTTCTTGAAATTCGGAGCATATTCCCAGACGCCGTTATAAATCGTGTCGGGAACCATCGGGGGATGTCCTGTCATATCGCCGTGATATTTCACCGGAGTCTCATGCCCCCATCTCCATTCAATGACTTCGTGCGGACGTAGGACCATGCCCATGGTCCACCAGGCCCAGCCGTCGAGCTGCACGGTCGTGTCCCCTTCCCATGTGTAGTACTGCGCGTAGTCTTCGTTATTATTGAGTGGATTCATGGGACTCATGATTCCGTACTGATGCACGCGTTTTATCAGGTCGTGGTCCCTTATTAAGTCCAACTCGTTCGCCAGCGTGTGGTTGTCCCGCATGAGCATGAAGGTGGCCATGTCCCCGTCAAGCGTGTTGTACTTGCCGTCGAAAAAAGCCTGCGGGACGACATGACCAGGGCAATGACTGAAAATGCAATCACGCATGCCGACTTTATCAAGCAGGTCCGATATACACAGCGTGCTGTTTCCGCAGGTGTTGAAACCGAATACGTTCATCGCCTGCGAAACATCGCCCTGCGCTCCGTTGTCGCCATTGCCCTTGTGGAAGCGATGGGTGATGTAAAAGTAGAATATCGCCAGCGCCTTTTCCCTGTCGGTCGAAAGCCCCTTCACAACCGAGTCCGCGATTGTCTGCTGGGAGAAGAAGTCGATGGGGCCTATTCTCAGCCACGGGTTGATCACGTCGGCCGCACCAACGTTCTCCATGCGTATCGAACGGTTTGACTCCCAAGTCTGCTCGTACGGCTCCCAGACGCCGGGAAGCGTGGTACACATCTTCCCATCCATCGTGCCGCCCTGCGTGATGTTGTAGGTGAAAGGCGACGTGGTGACGTCCTGGACGTGGCTTTTGGGAACGTCCGTGGGGTCGGTGTTGGACGCCCATGGCTCGCACGCCCCGCTGGCCAGGGCGGTGAAGCACGCAACCGAAAAAAGCACGGTGAACGCAACCAGTCCACGGGATTTCAGCATAGTTGGACTCCCTTTGCTTGGCTTGGCTCGACTTCTGCCGACTATGTAATGCTATCAACGTAGATGAAGGTGCATGCAGCGTGTTAACATTCACGGACCTACCCGGACGTCGAACGGAGCCGCGGGCAGCCCGGCCTTGTTCCAGAGGCGGTACCTCGGGACGTCCACGTAGTCGTAGCGCAGAAACTTGGGCTCCTTGACCTGCGGAGAGGATGCCAGCACATCGTCGCCGTCGACCTTCGCGTCGGCCCACACCCACTTCCTGTCGGACCCCGCAACGGCGAAGCCTTCGAGCTTGCCGCCTTTGACGACCAGTCCGCCGCCGAGGTGGTCGTATGTCACGCGGACGGTGTTGCCCTCGATCGTCGTCGTCTTGAGCACCGGTCCGCAGTACTCCACCGGCTCGCCGTAAATCCGCGCCTGCGCGATCAACGCCAGCCGCTTGCCCACGTCCTGCTTGTTCTTGGGGTGAATGTCGTGAGGATCGCCCAGGTCGGTGATCACCGCGGTGTCGGCATTGGCAACCGAATGGCCGACATCCCATTGGACGGCCCGGATCCCGGCGGCGCCGGTAACGTTGGGGTCCATCGTGGGCGTGCCGCCCAGCACCGGTAACTGCACGATCAGGAACCAGGAGTCCGGGGATTCAAACCGCGTGCGCCAGTCGGCGATCATGTTGGTCAAGATCCGTCGATGCACCGCGTCGCCGCCGGGGCAGGGGGTTTCGCCCTGGTACCACAAGGCGCCCTTGATCGCAAACGGGGTCAGCGGCGCGATCATGCCGTTGTACAGCACGGTGGGAAGTTGGAAGTCGTTGTCCAGACGCTGTGGCTCCGGCGGCAGCTTCGCCGCGGGGGTCGATTCCCGCAGCAGCCTCTCGCCTCCCAGCGAGATCACCGCCGCCGGCTTGTTCCCCCGCAACTCGAACTTTGACGCCTGCGACGGGCCCTGGTAGCCGCTTCCCCGCTGGGCCAGAACGCGCACGGCGATGACGTTGCGGCCCGCCTTAGCCAATGTGCCCGGGACTTTCGAAGTCCGGTTGATCCAGCCCTGACCGAACGCGCCTACTTTGGTCCCGTTGAACCATGTCGTGTCGGGTTCCCAGATGCCCGTGATATAGAGGCTCAGGCCCTTGCCGGCCCAGTCCTGGGGGATGTCCACTTCCTTGCGGAACCAGACAACGCCGTGGAACGGCGGCACATCGGCCTTGCCTCCGCCGGCGGGGAGCGTGACCTTGCTCCAGTTGCCGGTGTCGCATGCGGGCCTGAACCAACCTTCCCGCGTGCCGGCGTCGTTGTCCTCCCACCACCCGTTGACCACGCCCTCGAAATACTCGTCGCCGATCCTGTTTTCCTTGATCAAGGCCCTTAACGTGTCCACCGACTCCAGGCCGGTCTTCAGCTCCGGCACGTCCTGGAGCATGGACGGCGCGCACCAGGAAGTGATCGCCGACCCGCCCACCGCGGCTCGGATCAGGCCGATCGGGACATCCACCTCCTTCTGCAGGTCGCGGGCGAAGAAGTACCCGACTGCCGAGAAACCGCCCAGCGTCTCCGGCGAGCACACCTCCCACTTGGCGGCGACCGTCGCCTGCGGCTCGGTGTGCATCACCCGAGGCTCACCCGGGCGAAGCCCAGCCCAGGGCACGCTGAACAGCCGTATGCGCGGATGCTTAGCGGCAGCGATCTCCTCCTGGGCGTTCATGGAACCGCCCACCGACATCTGCATGTTCGATTGGCCCGAGCAGATCCAGACGTCGCCCACGAGCACGTCCCGAACCTCCACGGTCTGCAGGCCGGCCAAGGTCATCGTGTGTGGGCCGCCGGCCGGCAACGCTCCCAGCTTGACCAGCCACTTGCCCTGGGCGTCGGCGACTCCGGTAGCCGTCTTGTCGGCCAAGGTCACCCTGACTTCCTTGCCCGGCTGCGTCCAGCCCCAGATGGAAGTCACCACGTCCCTTTGCAGGACCATGTGATCCGTGAACAAAGGGTGCAGTAACGGCCTGTCGGCGGCCGCACCCTGAGCCGACAGACTGAAACTCAGAAGCCCCAAGTACATCACGACCGACGCAATGACCTTCGGCGTGAAGCCGGTGATGGTTGGACTGTTCATGGTGTTACCGCTCCTTGCCAACCGTGCGGACGGGAAAGGGAAGATCACGCGACATAACCCAGCGAATATCCCGGGCCGAGAAAAGCTGTGAACCATTCTGCGACTCCTCATAGCTTTCATGGTTCATCTCACTGGCGGATGAACCACGGCCGGGCCGTGGAGTCGGTCTTGAAGAACTGAAGCAACAAGACGCCCATCTTGTCGATGCCGGGGCCCGCATGATGCGTGCCATCGCCCGCGAAGTCGCTTTCCTCAGGGTGGTAACCATCGGCGCGTGGAATCACGCCGTTATCCCACAGGTATGGCCCCCAACTCATCCACGGGGCCTTCACCGGTCCTTTTTTCGCGTCGTAGTTCAGGGCCGGATCGTCCTGGAGCTGCTGTTCGATCAACCACTTGACGGAGAATCCCGACTCGTAGGCGTACGGCTCGGGGTTGAGTCTCGTCTTGGCAAAACCGCCGTAGGTGCGGCCGGACAGGTAGACGAGCTTGATGTTGGGGAAGCGGCCCGGTAGCAGTCGCACGATCCGCGCCAGTTCGTCCTGGAGTTTCTGAGCGTAGGCCGGGAACCCCTGCGTGGGCCCCGCGTCTGCCTGCTTGATCCAGACCACCTGCACCTGCGCCCGAGTGACGCCCGCCGCCTTGAGGCGATCATCGACGGTGGACCAGTACTTCGTGCCCCGGCCGTTGTCCTCCGGATCCTGAATGGCGGCCGCGGTCATTCCCCCCTGGGCACCGTTGACGAAGACCAGACGCGGGTTCTTCGCCTGCTCGCCGGCGAGGGCCTTTCGGAAGCCCTGCGAGATCTGCGCCGTGTTACTCATGCCGACAGACAGCAGCACAATGGACCCGTCCAGGCTCGGTCTTCCCTCCGTATCGAGAGGCTGGACCTGTTTGGCCAGTGCCAGCCCGGCGGCCTCGTGGGCAGCGGGACGCTCGTTTTTTCCCTCCGAGTACAGCCCGCCCTCGAAACCTTGATATTCCTCCTTGCCCAAGGCGGTCAGAGGCACGAGTTTGTCGCTCTCGACCCGCGGCATTGGTGGCCGACCGCCCCCCTCGGCCGGCTTCACAGCGACAACGACAAACTTCCCGTCCCGCTTCATCGCCTTGAAGAAAACCTCGGCTCCCTCCTTAATCCCCGCGAATCGCTCCTGGAGGTTCTTGCCTGATGCGCCGAGGACCTGGGCGTCCTCGGCAAGTTGGAACTCCTCGTCCTTGCCGTTGACCGCCAGGATCAACACCCGCTGTTCCAGGTCGAGTGTTTTGATCTTGCCCCGGCGAATATCTCCCGGTCCGCCCCCGGGCCCTGGCCCGCGCCCGGCCCCGCCTGGGCCGCCCTCGCCCACGAGCTTCAGCCCGACCAATACGGGCTTGCCGTTCCGCTCGCGGGCCAGAAACATCACGGTCGCCCCGGCTTTCACGCCTTTGTCCTCGATGGGCGGCCTAATCGCCTGGTTGGCGGCATCCATGATTCTCGTGTCGGCGGACACCGCGCACTGGACGTCGGTGCCATCGACGGTGATGGTGATGGTGTCAGCCGTGACCTCCTTGATCTTGCCGCGTCGAGGCCCATCTTGGGCTTGGAGCGACACAGTACTCAGGGCGAGGGCAAACCCTACGGGAACCAACCAACGACTCATGGAATTCTCCTTTGTGGTTATTAGATTGGTATGAACACCGGCAAAGTGATACAGTTTCGGGGACACTCCGGGTACTTTACAAGCCCTCGTGACAGGACCGCCCCGACATGACAGGAGAATCGGACCCTAGACCATGAACCAAGACTACATCGACGATTCCGGCCAACCATTTGAACCCGAAACACCTGAAGCGTTCTTTCAACGCGGTGAAGAAGCGTTTCAAATCTGGTGGGATGAATTCGATCCGCCAGGGTCGAGCGGCGGTCTGGAACTCGATTACGAAACCGCACGGGTCGTTTGGTCGGCGGCCTACGAACACAGCGCGAATTGCATCATGCTCGTTTACGATGGGGCGGAGGCCAACGCGGACGGGGCGCATCCGACCGGCGAAATGCAATTGGCCTGCGTCGTCGATCACCATCACAACGGGAACATTTCTTTTCCCAGCCGCGACTTCTTCAACTGGGTCGCGCAGCATGAAGATCATATTCGCCGAGACTACTCTGAAGATGAACAAGATGCCGACCCTGGCACGGTGACGGTATGGATTGACCACGCGGGGCAGTCCCCGTCGACTTCTGTCCCGATCAAGCGTCCGCCCGCGACTTCTTCCGAGGACCTGCGAGCCACCGCCGACAAGGAATTTGCCAGATGGTGGAAGCGGTTGAATCCACCCGGAACTCTGGCGTACACGAACCTTGATCGGGACGAATCCCAGGTCGTTTGGCGCGAGGCATTTGTCAGGTTATGGGAGGAGCTTGAGGTTGTCCACGACAGCGCCAAGGCGTACGCAGAGGTCGTCGCCGAAACGGCGTGGCTGGAGTTGGCATACATCATCGACCGCTTTCACAACGGCAAGCTAAGCTTCGCTGTTATCGATGTGATGAAGTACTGGAATGAGAATGAATACGTGCTCGAACGGCATCGAACCGAGGAAGTCATTTTCTTCCGAGTTCTCCGCGTGAATCAAGACCGCGACCGTTGAGTTGCAGGGGAGAGAACACTACGGTTTGGAGATAAGCGGTACAGTAGCCGACGAGTTGGAACTGTCATCAAGTCAAAGTGAACCAGCTACTTGCGAATCCGTATGGCACTGACGGTTATGTGGCCGTGGTTGCATTCGGGGCGAGGACGGCGATCTTCCCGTTTCATCGATTCCAGGAAGGATCGGAATGAGCAAACGGCGAGCGATGTTACGGTTGGGCGAAGGGATCCAGCCAGCCTCTTGGACAATCGAAAGAGAAGTTGCCATGAGAACAATCGTTTCGATCGGGATGGTGTCCTGTGTCGCACCCCTTTCCGCCTGGTTGGTTTCTTGGTCTTGCGGCGCCATGGCCGCCGAGATCATTCCACTTGACCGGAGGACCGATTGGACGTTGGGCGTCACCGTGGGCGTGCCCGGCGGTATCCCGACGGACCGCGCCCGTCGCATCGATGTGACGAAAGCTCCGTACCATGCCGACAACACCGGGGTGGCAGACTCGCAACCAGCCATTCAGAAAGCCATCGCCGATGCCCAAGAGAACGACGTGGTCTATCTGCCGGCCGGGACGTACCGAATCGACAAGACGGTTGCCGTGGCCGGCGGCAAAAGCCGGATCACGATTCGCGGTGCCGGGCCGGACAAGACGGTGATCATGGCCTACAACCGGAGCCACCTCGCGATTTCCCCGGCAGACGGCGGCGACTGGTGGTACCCAAACCGACTGAAGCTGGAAATCACGGGCAGCCCGAAGAAAGGGCACACGGTGTTGACGGTGGGTGATACGAAGGCTCTGGATGCCTACCCAAACGGAGGCATCGGCCAGCTCTGCCAACTCTCGCTGAAGAACGACCGAAAGCTGCCCGTGGTCGCTCCGGCGCATTGGGAGTACATGCGACGGCAGTTGTCGCGCATCGTGGCCAAGACGGCCACCAACGTAACGATTTCGCCGGGACTGCTGTATGACCTGCCCGCCGAACTGACGCCCGTGCTGCGGCCCGTGGGACGTTACTCGGAACTGGTTGGGATCGAAGATCTGACCGTAGACGGGACGAACTCGACGGCGTCGCGCGGGCTGATCCTGATCAACGCAAGCTACGCCTGCTGGGTCAAGAATGTGACCATGCGCAAGGCGGAGAGGTACGTATTTGTCATCGACGGCGCGCTCCAGTGCGAAGTTCGGCATTGTTCCATCGGCCACCGCAAGAGTGCCGCCGGGCCCAACGGGGGCGGACTTCTGATAGGGGTGTCCTCCTTCTGTCTCGTGGAAGACAACATCGTTACAGACACGTTTCCGGATATGGAAATCGACAGCTCGAGCGGAAACGTCTTCGCCTACAACTTCTGCGACGACAAAGCGGTACAGGGCGGACTGCTCGGGTGCTCCATCAACAGCAATCACGGCGGGCACGGCAGTTTCAATCTTTACGAAGGGAATGTCGCGCCCCGGTTCCAGTCCGACGGCTATCATGGCAGCGCCTCGCATGATACGGCCTTTCGGAACTGGTTCCATGGAACATCGACGTTGACGGACCAGTTCTGGATCTGTGTGAGTCTCAACCGCTTTACCCGGTGTTACAATGTGGTCGGCAATGTCTTGGGCCGCAAGGGCCATACCTGGTTCTACGAGGTCGAACCGGTCGGCTTCAGTTACGACACACACTTCATCTACTCCTTTGGGTATCCCAACATGGGGAACGGTTGGTCGAACGGGCAGACCGCACAGCCCAGCAAGGGAAGGCATTGGGCCGACTGGGAGAAAATGCTTGCGAGCGAATTCGGGAAAGGACCGGGGCCAAGCGGCTTCCAGGAACTGGACCTCGACGTCAAGGCGACAACGCTCCTGAAAGGCAACTACAACCATCAGGACAACGGCGTGCCCGCGAGTGAATCTCTCGCCGGCGCCGCGCTGCCCAAGAGTCTGTACCTGAAGGACAAGCCCGCCTGGTTTGGAGATCTCCCGTGGCCGCCCTTCGGCCCGGACACCGATTTCGAGAAGAACAAGATTCCCGCGCAAGTACGGTATGAGGCGATTAGTAGCGCAAACAGTGCACCGTGAAGGACGGTCACCTCGACTCGTTGCTGTTGCCTTTTCGAGTGCGCGAAGCGATGACTTCCTGGGAATAAATGAGTATGTCCTACCGAAGGCAGGCGAACTACGTCAGTTCAGTTTCGTTAGCCTGTGGCGCTACAACTCGGCGGAAGATCGCTGGAACAAGCTCTATTTCCATGTCGATGGTCCCGTATCTCTCAAGCCCACAAGCGTCCGCCTGCGCCACATCGTGACGCTCAGTCTCAAACGTTCCGCGTTGACATTTCCTTGGCCGGAATGCGCCGGTAACACACTACACCACCCGTCCACTATCGCATTCCCGTTCTGATCATGGTAGACTAAGCATGTAACCCTGTTTTATCGACAACTTGTCGGCTGGAAAACCGCTACAAGCGCAGTTGCCTGGGGCGTTTTCAGGAGGCGGAGCAATGAAACGACTTTGCAGCTTCGTGTTCGTGATTGGGTTGTGTCCGTTCGGCCTTTTCGCCCCGGTGCCCTTGTATGGACAGGCCGGCGTCTCGTCGGCGGCGATGGGGATGGC
>JACKQG010002805.1_pt1 | contig 22116 bp, 18 predicted proteins | sample 8237621 | NCBI WGS metagenome assembly JACKQG01 (sample SAMN15677084, study PRJNA649215) | marine metagenome | biome: marine; feature: Black Sea; material: saline water; isolation source: suspended particulate matter (SPM) from the Black Sea western gyre | collected 2013-06-09/2013-06-10 | depth... | reverse complement strand
CTAGCAACGTGCGCCGAAACAACTTCCCGAGGCGATCGCCGGTTGTCCTCAGAGCGTGTGCCACTGCTGGGAATCGGATGCGCCATCCATCGCACACGACTCACCACGATTCCCAGCAGTGCTGCGTCGCGGCCAGCGCAACACTGCTCGAAACGATGGAAAGCGGCCGGACATGGTAGGCCCTCGTCGTTTCGAGCAGTGGCACACGGCGCGAAACCGGGAAGTTATTTCGGCCCGCGTTACTACAGTGCGCAGGAACGCAAGAAAACGCAACCGGCCGACGGCCCTCGCAGCGAGGGGAAACCACCGACCGGCTGCTGGTGCGGATCCGTTTGATTCTGAGGCACGCCCTAGGTCCAACGAACGGCGTACCGACCGATGACAGGCTAACGACTGCTCTTCAGGAAGACGTAACGGCGAACGCCCTCGCGCATCACCTGCAGGCGAATGCCCTTGCTCACGCCGGCCTTGTCCATCGCTTCCTGAAAGTCCCGAACGTTTCCGATCGCCTTGCCGTTCACGTCAACGATCAAGTCTTTCGCGTCGACGCCCGCTTGGGCTCCAAGAGATCCCGGTTCGACGTCCGTCACGACCACGCCATGTTCGTCGCCTTCGTAGCCGAGTTGGCGGGCCAGATCAGGTGTCAGAGCCTGGACGGTCATGCCCAGATTCACCGAGGACTCGCTGCTGCCGCGCTGGCCAACGCGAACCGGTTCGTCTTTCAGTTCGTCGACGACAATCGGCACTCGCTGCGTCTTGCCGTTGCGGAAGATGAGCAATTCGGAACGTGTGTTAGGCGGCGTGTCAGCCACCGCATTTCGCAGTTCGTTTACGTCGCTGACGGCTCGGCCGCTGTATTCGGCGACAATATCGCCAGCTCGCAATCCAGCCTTTTCCGCTGGACTGTCAGGCAAGACGTCGCCCACCAGCACGCCTTTTTTCGAGTCGTAACCGAACGATTGGGCCAGATCTTCGTTAAGATTCTGGATCAGTGCCCCCATCCGGCCACGATGTACGCGGCCGTGTTTCACAATGGCGTCCTTCACCTTGCGGACCATGCTGCTGGGGATCGCAAACCCGACACCCATATACGTTCCCGTGCGAGAGGCGATTGCCGTATTGATGCCGATCACTTGGCCCTTGAGGTCCACCAACGGCCCCCCGCTGTTGCCCGGGTTGATGGCAGCGTCAGTCTGTATGAAATCCTCATAGTCGGCGATGTCCATGTGACGTCCCTTGGCACTGATAATCCCGGCCGTCACGGTTTGTTCAAGGCCAAACGGGCTGCCGATCGCCAGCACCCACTCCCCGACTTCTGCCGCTTCGGAATCGCCCAATGGTGCCGGCAGCAGATCGCTCGCGTCAATCTTAAGGACGGCCAGATCCGTTTTTGCATCCGTGCCGATCACCTCGGCTTCCAGAGTACGGTTGTCGGACAACGTCACGTTGATCTCGTCCGCCTCCCGCACGACGTGGTTATTGGTCACGATGTACCCGTCCGAGCTAACGATCACGCCGGAACCCAGCCCTGGCCGCTGACGACCGTTTCCCGGCACCTGAAACCCACGAAAACGATCAAAGAAGTCATCGGGCACAAGGCCGCGAAACTCCTCCGGAAGGTCCGGTCGCCCGCGTCCGAACGAGGACGACGGTCGAACTCGTTGCACGCTGCTAATACTCACGACCGACGGCCTCATTGCCGTGGCCACGTTACGAAACGCGGCGGATAGGTCATTCTATGGCCGCGGTTAGAACAAATGCCATGGTCTTTGGAAAACGAATCATCTTGCCTCTCCCAATTTATCCAGTTTGCAGATATGGTCTCGATAGTATTCTGTTGCCGCTGCTGACGGATTCTTGCAGGTCGTTCGCCTGATTCCCTCGGTCGCGTTTGACAGACGGGCAGCTTGAAGCAATTCTTATGCCAAACGCGGGGCGGATGCCCAAGCCGCCACGACTGGCGATTGCGCTTCCACGCGTGTGTTGGGCCGTGTTTTCTGGGGCATGGGCATCGCCGAAACGGCTACGAGATTCGTAGAAGGACGTGTGCGAGAAAGTCGAGAACGACACTCGTAGAGTTGTAGAATCTGTCATTTTGGCGATCGTTGCCGTCCTGGAGTACGATAGAAGTAGATGGCACACTCGTGTCGGATAATCGACGTTGAAGATAAGAATGCCCGCCCGCCAAAACAGCAGCGACGATATGGACAGAACACAACTCGATTTCTCTGGAGGCACCCTGGTGCTCAAGAGCCTGTCGCGGGCCCAGATGGGGAAGATCTTTGGCGGCAAGTTCTGGACGTGGGATCACCGCGTCTTCGCTTGGCGATGCGATGCCATGCACTACGCCGAAGTGCGAGATGTGCTCCGGCGCGGCGGTGTGCCGTTCGAGGATTCTGTGCCGGAGTGGCGACCGGTTCACTGGGCCAAAACCGAGATTCATTCGTTGCGAGACGAGCAGCGAACCGCCGTTGCGGCATGGACCAACGCCCGGCGAGGTTGCGTCGTCATGCCGACCGGCACGGGCAAGACGGAAGTGGCGTTGGCCATCATGGCGCGTGCCCCTGTCGCCACGCTGATCGTCGCCCCGGTACGCGATCTGATGTACCAATGGCACCGACGCATTCTAGCCGCCTTGGGCTACAACGCGGGAATCATCGGCGACAATGTGTTTCGTGTCAGACCTGTGTCGGTTACCACATACGACAGCGCGTACATTCACATGGACCGGCTGGGCAACAAGTTCCAGTTGATCGTGTTCGACGAATGCCATCACTTGCCGGGCCAACTTCGCCGCGACGCAGCCCGAATGAGTGCGGCACCCATGCGATTGGGATTGACGGCAACGCCAGAGCGTTCCGACGGGCGTCACGCGGATTTGGACTGGCTGATCGGCCGGATCGTCTACGAAATGCCCATTTCCGCGGCCAAGGGGCGGACGCTGGCCGATTACGAAATCGTGCGTATCCCCGTCTACCTTTCGGAGAAAGAGCAGGCCCGCTACAACCACTTGTCCAACGTAGTCCGCCGGTACATGGCCGACCGGCGAAAGGACGATCCGAAGTTCTCTTGGGAAGACTTGTGTGCCGAAACCGGCAAAATGCCCCAAGCTCGCGTTGCGATGAAGGCGTACCGGGAAAAGAAGTCGATCGAAGACCGGGCGGATGAAAAGGTACGAGTGCTCGAAGACCTGTTTCGCCTGCACGCTGGCGAGCCGTGCATCGTGTTCGCCGGGTCCAACGCCATGGCCCGCGACGTATCGCGGCGGTTCTTGATCCCCTGCCTGCTGAACCATTGTGGCAAGAAGGAACGGCTGGAGATCCTCCAAGGACTCGAGGATGGCACTTACGGTGCGCTGGTGGCCAACCAGGTGTTGGACGAAGGGGTCGACCTGCCGGAGGTCAAACTGGCCGTCGTGATCGGAGGCACGTCGTCCAGCCGCCAAGCCAAGCAGCGGTTGGGCCGGGTTCTGCGGAAATCCGGCAACGTTCCTGCGCGACTGTACGAGGTCGTCTGCGCGGATACAAACGAAGAAATCCGCTCCCGCCGACGCCGCGACAGCGACGCGTACGCGGGTACGAAACACCAGCGAAGGAGCTCGTGATACGATGCTCGTTCGAGAACAGGCCATCGCCGACTACGACTTCGACGCCGGGCGCATCGTCCCGGATCGGCTGACGCAACCGGCGCATCGGCATTATCTGCAATATGCCGAGCAGATGCTTCGGGTCTATCGGAACGGAGTTGACAAGACGCGGCGGGACTTGCACCGGGCCGTGGAAGCAATCTTTGCGAACGAGGAGGACTGTCCTGCGCGGCGGATCGACGCATTCTGCAAACTGCTGGACGATGTGTCCGCCTTTGATCGGGACCGGCGTGGTCAGGCAGCCAAGCTGCGTCGCGAGGTCTTTCGCATGGCCGGAAAGAAGCACCCGTTGGTGAAGAAGGCGGATCGCTTGTTCGAAACCGAAGAGGCCCAAGTCAAAGCAGAAATCGCCGGACGATTGGGCCGAACTTGGGAAGAAATCGACCGTCATCTGTTCGCCGACGTAATCGACTTCCATCGCCTTGTTCGATTCGACGGCTATCCGGACGCACGCGCGTTGTTGTCACGTTACAACGTCGCGCAGGTCCAGGCCGCGTTGTACGGAGCGGTTTCCATGACGGTTTGGGCTCGGGAAGATCTCAAAATCGTTCTCCGCTACGCCAAGCTGGCCCGCCTGATGCACACGATCTTGCGGGTCGGTGATGGGCAATACCAGATCCGGTTTGACGGTCCGGCGTCTGTAATGAGGCAGACGAGGCGCTACGGAGTGAACATGGCGAGGTTCCTGCCGGCGCTGATCGCCTGCCAGAACTGGCGAATGCACGCACGAATTCGCACGGGCCGACGCGGCTGGATGCTGAGCTTGGATCTGACGTCGGAGGACGGTCTTCAGAGCCATCTGCCGTCGCCGGACGATTTTGATTCGCAGGTGGAAGAGGCGTTTGCGAAAAAATGGGGCGACGGTCCGCGAGAAGGCTGGACGTTGGTGCGCGAAGGCGAAATCCTGCATCATGGGCAGAAGACCTTCGTTCCCGACTTTGTATTTCAGCACGAAGACGGCGGAGCCGTGCCCATGGAGATCGTAGGATTCTGGACGCCGGAGTACCTGCAGGCCAAACTCCAGACGCTTCGCAGTTTCCAGGATCACGAGATCCTGCTTGCCGTTGCACAGACCGCAGGAGAGCAACTGCCCGACCTGCCCGGTGAGATGATTACATACAAGACGGCCGTGCTGATCAAGGATGTTCTGGAACGCCTCAAGGGGAAAGAACGCCCAATACCGGGATGAAACGCGGATACGAAATGCGTTACAATCGCGTGGGGCTTGGTTATAGATTGCTGGTTATAGATGAAGAAGACGGAAGACTGAGGAATACTGCGTTATGAAAGCTCTCGTCAAAGCGAAATCCGAGCCGGGGCTGTGGCTGGAAGATGTGCCGGAGCCGGAAGTTGGGATCAACGACGTGTTGATCAAGATCGATCGCACCGGAATCTGTGGTACGGACTTGCACATCTACAACTGGGACGCCTGGGCCCAGAAGACGATCCCCGTGCCGATGACGGTTGGGCACGAGTTCGTGGGCGAGATCGTCGAGGTGGGTGCGAACGTAGTGGACTTCTTTCTCGGAGATATCGTCAGCGGCGAGGGACACGTCGTGTGTGGCCGGTGCCGCAATTGCCTGGCCGGCCGGCGACATCTGTGCGCGGACACCAAGGGGATCGGCGTCAACCGACCGGGCGCGTACGCCGAGTACCTCGCGCTGCCCATGACTCAGGTATGGCATCATCATCATACGATCGACCGCGATATCGCATCGATTTTCGATCCTTTCGGCAATGCCGTCCACACGGCGTTGACCTTTCCCGTCTTGGGCGAAGACGTGTTGATCACCGGCGCCGGTCCCATCGGCTTGATGGCCATTTCGGTCGTGCGCCATGCGGGATGCCGGTACGTGGTGGTGACGGACGTGAACCCCTACCGCCTGGAGTTGGCCAAGACGATGGGCGCCACGATGGCATTGGACGTTCGTCATCAGCGGATTCGAGACGCCCAGAAAAAACTTGGCATGCTGGAAGGTTTTGACGTGGGGCTGGAGATGTCCGGCAATGCGGCCGCCTTCCAGGAAATGCTGGCAAACATATGCCACGGCGGCAAAGTCGCTATGTTGGGGATCCCGACGGAGGATATGGCGATCGACTGGAATCTGGTCGTCTTCAACATGCTGACCATCAAAGGTATCTATGGCCGAGAGATGTACGAGACCTGGTACAAGATGACCGTAATGGTTCAAGGCGGCTTGGACATCAGCCCCGTGATCACACACCGCCTTAACTACACCGAGTTCGAGAAGGGCTTCGAAGTCATGAAGTCCGGCCAGTGCGGGAAAGTAATCCTGGATTGGAAATGAACGCTATCTGGCAGGCCCTGGTCGACGCCAAGTTGGTGCCACAAGAGCTGGCCGTCCCGGACTTGTCCGTCTCGGTAGCCTGGGGCGATGACCTTCTACCAGGGATCATCCAGACATGGATACGTCATCTCAGCAACTCGGCTGAATCTCGCACCGGAAGCGCCGGCGCCGTGCTGGCGGCTTTGCTGTCGCAGCGGCAACGCGGCGCCAAACTCACGTGGGGCATCCCAGGCTTCGATGAACGACTTTCCGGCGAGTGGCTCGGAACGCGTTTGGCGTGGTGGCCGCGCGGTGTCCCTCACGGGCGTCGCGTCGGTCTTGTCAGTTCCCGGTTAGGCCAAGACCTCGATCGCCGCAAGAGTTGGTTCACGGTCCTGCGGGCGGCTTGCATGAAGTTGGATCCGCAACGGGATATCTTGCTCACGGCCGGTTCGACGACAACTGCACGATTTGCGAGGCGGTGCGGCCAACTGTTCGGTTTACGTGTTCTATTCGTGGACATCGTTGACGATCAGCGGACATCGCTCGGACGGTGGACAGAAACGGCAGTGCTTGCTCATGATCACAAGAACACATCCTGCGACCTCGTCTCGATGTCCCCGCCCTTGGCTCTGGATCAGGGCAGGAACCAAGTCGATTCGCTTGTCGGTCTTCCGGATCGGGACCGGGCAACCGTCGCGTTGAGTGACCGCCTTGTGGCTCTGCATGTCAGACCGCGTGGGCATTTGGATCACTTGCTGCGAGCGAGACTGACAGAGCCGGATTTTCCCGCGGCAAGCATATACCTTGCGCTGGGCCCAGAGTTGGTCCGAAAGGAATTGGCCGATCAACTGATGGAGTTGGGGGCCGTAGGTTGGTTTGTGTTTGACGCGGCTGGTCAGTCAGACGACGCGGCCCCGCCGCCATGGCCGGAGGCCCGCACGGCCGATCGACGACCTGCGCCGGTGATTTCCCTGCCGGATCTGCGTGACTGGCCTTACCTGACGCACTGCACGCGCAGGCGGCATGGGCCCTGGCCGGACGAGGACGAAAACGAATTCTTGGACGATCTGATTCTGGACCGAGCCGGCGCAGATCATTCGGCGCTGGCCGCTCTGTGGCGGATCGTGCGGTCGCGACGGCTAATCGCGTCCGCGGACTTGGTTCGTGGCGATACATCCGTTGTCAGCTTTACCGCCGTTCCCCTATCAGAAATCCATCAACTGCATGCTTTCCGATCGCACCTCGGTCGTTGGGATTTCGAGCCCTACGGCGTGTGCATTCGCCGCGATTGGTTGGAACGACGCGGCGCGCGGCCGGTTGTCTACTGCGACGAACAAGCGTGGTCGGATCTCGCCATCGAGGATCGTCCCTTCTTTCAGAAGAAGGAATCGAAAACACCCTCAGGCCGCCTTGTTGATTGGACGATCGAACGCGAATGGCGACACACTGGTGACGTTCCGCTCGGCGAGATTCCCGAGGACTCCGCTCTGTTGTGCGTCCCCTCGGAATCCGAGGCCGAGCAGCTAGCGGCCATCAGCCGCTGGCCCGTCGTCGTGACGCGTTGGGGATAGGATGATTCCCTGACGGCGATCAGTCGTGGTTCTGGATGCCAAGCCGAGAATTCGGGCTCGCGAATGTGAAGATTGTGCGGAGATTCGTTCGCGAGGGCATTTGCTTTCGGGGCAGCGCCCTTCCGCAGTTTCACCAGATCATCCGGTTGAATGCTAGCAGGGCGAAAATTCCGCATTTCTCGGAGAATTGTTCAAACCTCCCGAGCAGTAATAGCCGATAAGCGGATGTGATGGAGAATAGATCCGTTCGGAACTGGAGGTTCCGAGAGCGCTGTCATGGAAGATACTGCGATGCCCCACCCTCGATTGCGAGTCTATTTCGGTCCCGACTCTAGTTGCGATACTGACACACTGCCCCCGCCCCATTCGGAAGACGCCACGGTTAGCGTTCCTCTGGGGGAAGTGCTTCCATTGTTGGCCGATGCGCTGCAAAGCCAGCGAACGTGGTTGAAAGACTTCGAAGACGACTCGATCAACGTGAGCGCGGACCTTTACGAGGTCCTTCTAGCTTACCAGCATTTCCGTCCGTCGGCTTAGCAGCATTTGACATTCCGCTTCTTCGAGCCCGCTGAAACGGGCTTTCTTTTTTGCGCTGGCATGTCTAGATTTCCTTACACGAGGAACCTAAGACATGACAGACTCGACACGTAAACAGATCGTCCCGGACGAGCCGCTTGACATATCCGACTCCAGGCGAGACGGTGCGCACCGGCGAAACGAGGACCTGATTCAGGTAATCAAGGATTACGCCGACAAGCTGGACGCGGACCAGGCGACTCGCGGAGACTTGAAAATCGTCAGCCGAGCGCTTCGCGAACTGCGGTACGCCTTCAAAGTCTTCAGCGAGTACCGAAACCGTCGCAAGGTGACCGTTTTTGGGTCGGCTCGCACGCCGCCCGAGGCGCCGGCCTATCAACAAGCGGTGAATCTTGGTCGGGCAATGGCTCAACATGACTGGCTGGTGGTCACCGGAGCCGCCTTCGGCATCATGGAAGCCGGGCACGTGGGCGCCGGACGCGAGCACTCGATGGGTCTCAATATCCTCCTGCCATTCGAACAGGAGGCCAATCCGGTGATCGCGGGCGACCCGAAGCTCGTTCACATGAAGTACTTCTTCACCCGCAAGCTGATGTTCGTCAAAGAGTGTGACGCCGTGGTGTGCCTGCCCGGCGGCTTCGGCACGATGGACGAGGCGTTGGAATTGCTCACGTTGCTGCAGACCGGCAAACGCGATCTGGTTCCCTTGGTCTTGCTAGATGAACCGGGCGGAGACTACTGGAAGTCGCTGCACGAGTTCATCCTGAACCAGTTGCTGGACCGCGGATTGATCTCCGCCGAGGACTTGAACCTGTACAAGGTCACGGACGATTGCGAGGTTGCCGTATCCGAATTACTGAACTTCTTCCGCGTGTACCACAGTATGCGTTATGTGAGAAGCCAGTTGGTGTTTCGGCTGTTGGAGCCGCTGTCGGAGGCTTTGCTAAGGGAAATCAACAGGGATTTCGCTGATATTCTCGTCGAGGGCGATTTCCAGCAGACGGATGCGCTGCCGGCCGAGAAAGATGAGCCAGACTTGGCAGACATGCCGAGACTCGTATTCAATTTCAACCGCCGCAATCACGGCCGGCTCCGCCAGTTGATTGACTGTTTGAATCGGGGCACGAGTTAGTGTCACGTTGAGTAAGTTGTGCAACGATGTGTCTGCGGAGGCTCCGGCGTTGCAAAGCGCGGGCTTGCACCCGACAATAGAGCGCACTAGTGGGCCTGGTAGGTCCCGGCTGCCGGACGGGACCTGGAAGCAGCGAAGGCATTGCCATGCGTTTTGAGGGTCCCGTCCGGCAGCCGGGACCTACTTCAGAAAGCCGCGGGCGTTTTAGCTTGAGAGGAGGTATGGGAAGGTGCTCGATTCGCCGATTCAGGAGATCGTCTGCTGCATGGGGCAGCCTGTGGCCGGTAATCCGACGCAGTTCATGATGGAACGTGCCTTTGTGGCGGCGGACATCGATTGGCGATATCTCACGCTGGAAGTGTCGCCCGAGAATCTGGCCGATGGCATCCGGGGCATACGGGCAATGGGCTTTCTGGGCGGGCATCTTACCATTCCTCACAAAGTGGCCGTGGTTCAGCATCTGGACAAGCTGACCGAGGCCGCCGAGTTGGCCGGGGCGGTCAACTGTGTCTATCGCAAAGGCCACCTGCTGGTGGGCGAAGATACCGACGGCAAGGGGTTCATCCAGTCTCTCCAGAGCATCACCAATCCAAAGAGGAAGAAGGTGGTCGTGTTCGGTGCCGGCGGAGCGGCGCGCGCTATCGCCGTGGAACTCGGCCTCGCGCGTGCTGCAGAGATCACCATTGTCAACCGGACGGCGCAGCGGGGGCAAGCGCTGGTGGACTTACTGAATGATCGCGTGGACGTCCCGGCAAAGTTCGTCCATCTGAGCGGCGATTACGCGGTGGAGGAAGGAACGAACATCGTCGTCAACGCCACGTCCATCGGATTCGGCGACGCGGACGCTCGCGTCCCGCTCGACATCGAATCGTTAAGTCCTGATGCGTTGGTCGCGGACCTGATCTTCAATCCGCCCGACACAAAACTGATCCGCGACGCAGTCGCCCGCGGCTGTACCACGTTGGACGGCCTTGGCATGTTAGTGAGTCAAGCGGCCCTCGCATTCAAAATCTGGACGGGCGTCAAACCGGATGTCGCGGTGATGCGTGAAGCGTTGGAGGAATATCTGGAAATCTGAACCGACGGTTCAAACGTACCGCGACCAGGCGAAAAACGCAGCGCCCCGCAAGCCCGTGCGTCGAGGGAACCATCCTTTTTGGGGAGAACGACCGCAAGGATAGGTCACTTCATACTATTCGTTATTAACTCCTATTTGCGGTCACCCTCTTTTCAATTCGCCAAAACCTTGCGAGCATAGTCGTAGGCCCCCGCTTTCACATCACGGGGATCTTCATGCTCTTTGATTAGTTGAGCACGTCCGTAGTCTTGCGTCGCAAGGATGTTGTCGGTCGCGCCCCGTGTCTTCTACCGAACGAATGCGCCGGCGACCCGGCTTGCGAGAAAGGCGGTCATCATGGGACTTGTAGAAAGCGTCAAGACGGAGCGAGTCTGTGACTTGCCCTGGCGCGAGGCGGCAATGCTGGGCGAAGACGCCTCGGTCGCCTCGGCCATTGAACAGATGCGAGCCAAGCAAATCGGTTGCGCTTTTGTCGTGGACGAAATGGGCCGGCCCCTCGGTTTCTTCACCGAGCGGAAGGTCATCGAATTACTGGCGTCAGGGTACGAGAATCTGGACGATATCCAGGTGAACGAACACCTAGACGAGGCGTGGTTTTCAGTCAATCAGAACGCCCCGCTTTGTGACGCCGTGGACGCGATCCAGAGAAGGCACGCCAGATTTCTTTGCGTGACCGACGATGAAGGACGCGCCCTGGGCCTAACAGGGCAAAAGGGGTTCGCTGAGTATGTGGCCGAGCATTTTCCGCAACAAGTCATGGTCCAACGCGTAGGCGGCAAACCAGGGCTTGAGACTCGCGAAGGAGCATAGCCATGAGTCAACTTCAACATTACACGGGCGACGACTGGGTAGATCCGCTGAACGACTACGAACCGCGTGAGTATACGGATCCGCTAGAGGAAGCTCTGGCCGAGGAGACGGTCGCCGCGATTCGATCGAAACCGTATGCTGAGATTTCGCCCGACAAAACGATCCACGCCGCGATTCAGGCGCTGTCTGGCCTGAAGGTGGCGAGTCTGTTGGTGGTCGAGGAGGGACGCTTGGTGGGCGTCTTCACCGAACGTGACGTCCTGGAGCGTGTGTCCACGAGAATTGACGATGTCCGAGAACTACCGGTGCGCGAGGTGATGACGGCCAATCCGATCGTGGTCTACGAGACGGATCCAGCGGCCACGGCCCTGAGCGCCATCGCGGCCGCCGGCTATCGCCGTGTTCCGGTCCTGGACATTAACGACGAGGTGGTAGGTGTCATCAGCCCCCGACGGGTAATCTCCTTTTTGCAGGAACGCTTCTCCTGCGAGTGATCCGCCGTCGAGCCGGTGGGCAACTTGCTCGAAATGGAAAGACCATGGCGGAGAAAAAGTCCGAGCCTGTCGTCGGGATCGACCTGGGCACCACGCATTCAGTGATCGCTCATTTGGCCCCGGACGGTCGGCCGGTTACGATACAGAACCGCGAAGGGAATTTGACGACGCCCAGCGTTGTCTTTTTTGATCGCGCGTCCGTTGTGGCGGGCAAAGAAGCCGTCAAGGCCGCTCTGCACGAACCGGAGCTTATCGCCCAATTCGCCAAACGCGACGTTGGCCGCTCGGCCTACAGAAAAGCGATACGCGGCGAGAGGCTACCGCCCGAAGTGATTCAGGCGTTGGTTCTCCAGAAGCTGAAATGCGACGCCGAACGGAAAATCGGCAATTTCGACAAGGCGGTGATCACGGTCCCTGCGTTCTTCAACGAACCGCGCCGAAAATCCACGCAGGATGCCGGTCGTCTGGCAGGACTGGAGGTTCTGGACATCATCAACGAGCCAACGGCCGCCGCAATTGCCTACGGCGTTCAACAGGGCTTTCTGACTGGCAAGGCCGCGGCCAAAGGGCCGGAGAAGATACTTGTCTACGATTTGGGCGGCGGTACGTTCGATGCAACGCTTATGGACATCGACGGCTTCAACTACAACGCGGTGGCCACCGTCGGCGATGTGCACTTGGGCGGTATCGACTGGGACGCTCGCATCGTCGACTACGTGGCCAAGCACTTCGTCGATAACCACGGCGTGGATCCAAGGAGAGACGCGGCCACCTATCAATGCCTGCTGCAGGAAGCGGCGGACGTGAAGCACTCGTTGACCGCCCGCAACGAGGTCTCGATTCACTTTGCCTACGAAGGCCACCGAGCCCGCATCACGTTGACCCGCGACAAGTTCGAGTCGCTGGCGGTCGACCTGCTGGAACGTACTCGATTCACCGTTAATAATCTGCTGCGCGATGCGGGACTGACGTGGGACGACCTGACCCGCGTGATTCTTGTGGGCGGATCGACTCGCATGCCCATGATCGAGCGAATGCTCAGACGCGAATCGGGAAAGCCGGTCGACGGCTCGCTATCGCCCGACGAAGCGGTGGCTCACGGTGCCGCGATTTACGCCGGGCTGTTGATGGCATCTGACGAATCGGAGCGGCCAAGGCTGGCCGTGCGCAACGTCAACTCGCATGACCTCGGCGTGCTGGGCATCGACTCCAAGACAAAACGTCGCAGCAGGAAAGTGCTCGTTCCCAGAAACACACCGCTGCCCGCGACGGGCTCGGGACGGTTTGTGACTCGGCGGGAAAGCCAGTCGAATGTGAAGGTCGACGTGATCGAGGGCGGCGACGCCAGCGGCAATGGCGCCACGCCGATTGGCAAATGCGTCATCGAAGACTTGCCGCCCAGTCTACCGGCCGGATCGCGGATCAACGTGTTCTTTACGTATGCCGACAACGGCCGACTGACCGTCAGAGCCCGCTTGCCGGACGTCGACCGCGAAGCCACGTTGTCGATCGAGCGTGCATCGGGCCTGTCAGACAAGTTGCTGGAGCATTGGAAAGAGCGAATGCGCGAAGGACTCCGGGTCGGCTCGCGGGCCGACGAGCCGCCTGTAGCATCCCGGGCCAATCTTGAAGAGCCCGTCGTGGCGTCGCTTGCGGACGAAAACCTGGAAGTGACCGATTTCCTCGTGGACGAGGACGAGCCTGAACCTCCGCCAATCGTGAATCCCAAGCCCCCGTCTGCACGGCCTTAGCCCGTGTCTAGCGACCGCCGCATGAGATATACTCTTGCCAATCATGTTCTTGTCAAAACCGATCCGGGCAAGAATATGGGCAGGAAGGATATGAAACGAGTTTGAAGAGGCCGCGACGGTTAACCGCGCGCCAGCAGCGAGCATGTCCATGCAGTATCAGAACGTATGCTTGGAAGCCTTCGGGTACACGCTACCCGACGAAATTATCACAAGCGACGAGATCGAACGTCGTCTCGAACCTCTTTACCGCCGATTGCGACTGCCCGAAGGTCGCCTGGAATTGATGAGCGGGATTCGTGAACGCCGGTTCTGGGAACCGGGCGTGTTGCCCAGCAACAAGAGCGTGGAAAGTGGTCAGAAGGCGATCGAGGCCGCCGGGATCGACCGCGCTCACATCGGGACGCTCATTCACGGTTCTGTTTGCCGCGACTATCTGGAGCCGGCTACGGCGTGCGGCGTACATCATCGCCTGGGGCTGCCTAGAGACTGCATGATCTACGACGTCTCCAACGCTTGTCTCGGTTTGATGAACGGTATTCTCCAAGCGGCGAATATGATCGAGTTGGGACAGATACGCGCCGCATTGGTTGTCGGCTCGGAAGGCAGTCGCCAATTGGTCGAGACGACGATCGAGTCGCTGAACCGCGACGAATCGCTCACGCGAAACCAAATCAAGTCCGCGGTAGCGTCGTTGACCATTGGGTCGGGGAGCTGCGCCGTTGTGCTGGTCGATCGCGAACTGAGTGGTACGGGCAATCGGTTGTTGGCGGCGGCGGCGCAGGCCAACACGGACCACCATCGTCTTTGCCACAGCGGACGAGACGAAGCGGTGGCCGGCGGCATGCAGCCGTTGATGGAAACCGATTCCGAGACGCTGATGCGCGAAGGTATTGCCACAGGCGTCGACACGTTCCGTGATTTCCTGGGCGTCACCGGCTGGACCGTCGACGATATCGACAAGACCTTCTGTCATCAGGTCGGCTCGGCGCATCGCAAGTTGATGATCGAGTCGCTGGGCATGGCCGCCGAGACCGACTACACCACATTCCAGTGGCTCGGCAACACCGGTTCGGTAGCGCTGCCGATCACCATGGCGATCGGTTTGGAGAAAGGCCACGTGGCTGCAGGAGACAACGTGGCCATGCTAGGCATTGGTTCCGGCATCAACTGCCTGATGCTAGCCGTCGAGTGGCAGAAGACGCTCGTTTAACCCGAAGCCGGAGGCGATGGCGGGCGGTAGGATAGACTGTCCACTCGCGGCGCCCGCCATCGGCTTCGGGTTAAACGGGCAAACGTACGATTCCTTGCCGATGACCGTGAAATGGCGCGACTCGCGGTCGCGCGAGTAACGGGTTCTCAAGCTGGAGATTGGGAACCAGATGCGGCGTACGGCTTCTAGCCTAGCTTCTCCCTCAGTTCGCTCAGTAGCCGCACGGCGTGGCCGATTTCGGCTTTCTGACGCTCGGGCTCTTGAGGAATCTCCCGCTCGATGGTTAGCGGCCCATCGTAGCCGTTGTCGGCCAGCGTGCGCAAGTAGTCTTCGAAGCCCACTGCACCTTCACCCAGCGGTACTTCGGCTCCCCATTCCTGGCCCGGATTGGCTGCCCACGTCGCGTCCTTGCAGTGGACGCTGCGAACGAGACTGCCCACCTTGCGAAGTGCTTCAACCGGCTCGCCCGTGCCGTACAGGATCATGTTCGCCGGATCGAAGTTGATGAACAGGTTCTCGCGATCGACATCCTGGATGAATTGCAGCAGGCCGTCCGCGGTCTCTTGGCCCGTTTCCAGGTGCAGATTCTGGCCGTTGCCCTTGACGTGGTCGCAGACACCGCGAGTGATCTCGACGATCTCGGCATACAGCGGTTCGCTCGTGTCGTGCGGAATGAAACCCAAGTGCAGTGCGACCACATTGCAGCCCAGCAGCTTGGTGAAGTCCGCGATTTCCTTCATCTCCTCCGTGCGCGACTCGCGTGTTTCCGCCGGCACCAATCCGACAGTGCGAACGACCGTCGGAATGTCAGCGTAGCTTTCGCCTTCAAAGCCGCCGAAAACGGCCGTCAACTTGATGCCGAGTTCGTCCAGCTTGGCCAGGAACTTATCGGCACCCTCCGGCGTACGTGTCTCTTTCGCAGGGGCATGAAGTTGGATCGTGGGGATTCCCAGTTCGTGAGCTACTTCCAACTTCACGCCGAGTCCGGCGTCGATGCTAGTGAAGACGCCAATGGGCCATTTGTCCATGATTGATCACTCCTTTCACGGGGTTGAACAGGGACGTACCATGTACGCCAGCCGACATTTGACAACTCAGGCATAAGGAAGACAGAAACGCAACTGCTAGCACTGAAAGCACTTAGGTGCTTGCACACTATATGGTAGGTGAACACGGCGGACACCCAAAATACAGAGTCCGCGCTCGCTCAACAACAAACAGTCGTTAAATTCCCCTGCAAATCTGCAATCCCTTCAGAGTAGCACAGGCACGTCTGCAAAAGGAGAGGTTCGAGGAAGCCGATAGGGATATCTTTCTGGTGGGAAGCTGAGGACTGGCACCGCAAACACGGGCAGAACTCGTACAAGCACCCAATCGTCACGGACGACCTAAACGGGCCTTGCGCTAAGTCGCGTGCCCGACGCGTCGCCCGCGATTCGCTTTCCGCGCGAAGCGGAGTGAACGAGGGATCTTGTCCGCGGTTTCGGTAACGACCCCAGCGACCATCTGTCAGTCCCGCTCCTCGCCCCTCAGGTCTGCGTCTATCGGTCCGAGGCTCATGGATTCCGAGGCTCTAGGATTTTGAAGGGACTACCAATGCGTACCAAACCTCACATTGGCTTGAACGCCGACTTTCGTGCTGCCAAGCAAGACTCGCCTGCCTACTCGTTTCTGGCCGCCGGCTACTACAACCGCATTTTCGCTGCCGGCGGAATACCGATCATCTTACCTCCTATGGAAACGCAAGGCGACGTGAACAGCGTGCTCGACACGTTGGACGGATTTATCATGATTGGAGGCCAGGATTTGGACCCGCGCCGAGATGGATTTATGCTGCATCCTTCGGTTCGCACACTTGAACGGCGCCGCGAAGTGTTCGATCGGATGTTGATTGGAGTCGTTGCCGAGCGGCGACTGCCCTTCTTTGGCATCGGCGTGGGAATGCAATTGCTGAACGTGTCGCAAGGCGGCAACCTGTTTCTTCACGTTCCCGAGGATGTGGAGGAAGCCATTCCGCACAAGGATCTTCAAGACCGCGGCCACCGGCACAGCTTGGAGGTCCTGCCGGGATCGCTGATGGAGCGCGTGTATGGCGACGGGGAGATTCGCGTCAACAGCATGCACCACATGGCGGTGGACGAGGTTGCGCCGGGATTTGTTGTTACCGCTCGATGCCCGGACGGCGTGGTAGAAACGATCGAAAGCGAGATTCCGGACTGGTTCGCGTTTGGCACCCAGTTCCACCCCGAAGCCGATTCCGCCTCCGCGCTGGACATACGGATCTTCGAAGAGTTCGTCGACGGCGTGATGGAACACCGTCGTGTCTATGGCGAGATGCGCATGATGGTCGCGTAAGCCCGAACCGATTAGACGGCCGGCGCCGGCTTTCTTTGTTGCCAAACCGAGGCAAGCCGGCGCCAACGGCGGCTGCTGAATTAGTCGTGGGGCACGTTTCCAACGTGCCAAAATGGACGTGCTGGACTAAACCAGATAAGTGAATCGGCGAAATTCGGCACGTTGGAAACGTGCCTCACGTCCGTTTTCGCTAGCATTTCAGCAGCCTCCAACGGCGGGGCGTTAAGCGATTCGCCGGAGGCGCAACGTGCGCCCTAAACGATGGTCGCCAGCGGAGGCTTCAGCGGAATCGGCTTGCCGCCGCGAGCCAAGTACACCTGGTAGAGCTGGTAGTAGATATGCGCGTAGGCCAGCATGATCAGCACCATGGCTGGATACATGCCGAAATAGCACAACAACATTCCGATCATCGCCACGACCACGGAGCTGAACATCATGAACAGCATGCTCAGGATCATCTCCTTCCATGTCTTGCGGATGAAGCTCTTGACGAAGTCGAATCTGAACGCCTCGCCGAAATCCTGCGCCAAGCCGGCCCGAATCACGAACGGGATGCTGATCATGCCGACGGCAATGGCGGCAGCGAAAATCGCGGCAAATCCAAGCAGGAACCCAACCACGGCGATCACCATACCCGTCTCTTCCCCGGCAAGGCTCGCGCTAATGCCCACGGCGAACATCATCGCGTAGGCGAGAATCACCAACACCATGCTCGGAACCATCGTGACAACCAGCGCGACGAGAAACGGCCACACGCCGCGTTTCAGGTAGTCGACGAAGTGATTGAAGTCGAAATCCGGATAGGTGCGCCGAGGATCGCGGTGAAGGGATTCAATGATCTCGAACTGATATCCCCACAAGACGATTCCGCCCACGACGGGAATCAGCGCGCAGATAGCCCCAAGCAACAAGTTCATCGCCCATCTGGGACTGTCGAAGACGAAAGAGTAGGCGTCGAAGTACCGCATGCCGGCGAATGCGGTGACAGCGCCCGCCTTGCTGATCTCGCTGGGACGATTGTGCGCTTCGTGCGAAGAATCAACCATATTCGCACCTTCCCCGGGTTACAGGCACTTGCGGTAAAACGAGCCGTTTTCGTCCTGGAGCGGTATATCTCAAAACGCCTCGGCCAACATGCCCATGAGGCCGATCGTGAGCGCGAGCACGACAATTGTGGTGACGACTGTGATCAGCCAGAGCACACAAAAGATGCCCGACACGATCAATCCCCTGCGGTACTCCGCGCCTCGCTGGAACGAAATCATATCCGCCACGGAAAAAAACACGGGTGTGTAGTGAAGCAGCAGCAAGGTGAATGATAATCCGAGAGCAGCCCCCGTGGCTCCCCCGATCGACGAAAATGCGACCATTAGGGCCGCAACCAGCAACGTCACCACCGAGAACCCGGCCAAGTACATTGTCGCCGTAAGAACCATGCCCGTGAACGTGGCGGAGCCGAAAGTTGGAAAACTGACGCGATCTTTCTTGGCCGGTACGAACATGACGTTGTGTAAACCAATCGCGGCGTAGATAAGACCCGTAAGTACAAGCATGACAACGATTGGTGGCGCGATGAACATCAGCGCAAACATCCCCAGAACCGTGCCGATAACGGACCAGTCCGCATCCGTGCGAGTGGCAATGATCAGCATGTTACCCAAGAAGGACAACACAAAGCTTGATATGATGCACCCAGCGCCCCCCAACCATAGTTTAGCCGGGACCGGCTCCTCGTTCCTTCGCGCAATGCAGTACGTGGCACCGTACACTGGGAAAAAGATAGCGAGGATTCCGTGGTAGACTCGATCCATGAAACAGACCACCAGACTAAAGATCCACCCGGCAAACATCAGCAGCATGCCACCTACGAACAACAGCAAGATCAGTACGCCGAACGCGACCTGTCCCATCGACTCGGTCGAAAAGGCCAATCCCGACAGGACAACGTCGAAAAAGAAGATGCATAAAGCGCTCAGCGAACAGAAGAGACCGAGGCCCCACATTTTCAATTCTCGATCCAACCGCCCTCGCTGGAGACATGCGTAGACCACGGCGTAGAAACCGATAAGCAATGATAGTATTCCATGCACCGTGTCGTTCTGCTTGAAGGCGTAAATCGCAATCATGATAGCGGCGGAGAACGTTAGGATCCCACCCACGAGGTTCAAGCCACAAGCCAACCAGAAAAGCACGAATCGAGCCAAATCACTTGAGTCCGATTCCTCTTGGTTGATCAAATAGGAAAAACCCATCCACATCAGAAAGCCCACTCCCCCGATAGCGATCAGAGCGCCCGCTGTCAGGTAGGGTATGAACCACGATTCCTTTTCGCCGCGGTCTGCCATGGGAGCCGCATCCAACGCTCGTTCGGCCTTAGATAACAACTCCTCAGCCACCCCCTCGTAGCCTTCGGCCTTTTGGGGGCCACGCGGGGACTTCTTCCCCATTCCGCCCATGCCCTTCACGAACTTGCCAGACTGCAGGTTGTAGCCACACTCGACGCACAATGCAGCATTTTGGGCCAGTGGCGCATCGCAACTGGGGCAACGAGGTCCTGTGTACTCGTCGTGCTCGTGGCCACCCATCCCGACCTCGTCCAGCAGATCACCGATTCCGCCAGACGCGGGTGCTGCTGACGGCTGGCCTGCAGTCGGCTTCTGCTTCGGCGCTGGTATTCGAATGGGCTGGGCGCAGTTCGGGCACTTGACGGCCTTGCCCGCCAGTTGTTCCTTGGCGGCAAAGCTCTGTCCGCACTTGCATGTGACTTTGATTGGCATTTCGCGGTTATCCCTTCGGAACTAGGGCAGCGGTCGGCGTTTTGGACTCACGCCGTTGACGAAAGGGCCTATTGTGCATCGCCAGCGGCCATCGGGCAACCAGAACTGTCAAAATGACAGTGTCGATTGGCCTGATCCGGGCGTCAAACCGGGTACCATGGCCCGCGCCCCGATACCCCATCCCCCAACCTGTTGCCAAAATGGAACTTACGCTTATCGTTGGGTTTTGGCGCAGCAGTTGCTTTATTCTGCTGGCTAATTCGGAATTACGAGTAATTCTGGCAGTCGGTCTGTCTGTGCGCCTTTTGGGCCGCTGCCGGTGACAGAATGTCTCACCATGCTAGGGCACGAATCGAGGAGGGAAAGACTCAATGGCAGCGAAGAAGAAAAGTATCAGGCTCCAACCCCTGGGCGACCGCGTGGTTGTGGAACGTGACGAGTCCGAAGACGTGACGACCGGCGGAATTGTTCTGCCTGACTCGGCCAAGGACAAACCGGCTCGCGGCGTGGTCGTAAGCATCGGTGACGGGAAACTCCTGGATGACGGCTCACGCGGTGGTTTGCAGGTCAAGGTGGGCGACCGCGTGATCTTCAGCAGCTACGCGGGCGAGACGTTCAAGATCGACGACGACGAGTTGCTGTTGATGCGGGAAGACGACATTCTTGCGGTAATCGAGTAGTGATTCACTGTGGCAGCCAGATCGCCGCAACCGATAGCGACGGCCCTGGAGCCCCGGTTCGCACGAGTCCCGAGTACTAATAGACGACCACAGACCATCCCTGACAGGTCAGCTTGAACTAGGAGAACATTACTAATGGCAAAGATGATTGCATTCGAACAGGAAGCTCGCGACGCTATCCGGCGCGGCATATCCAAATTGGCCCGCGCAGTAAAGGTGACGCTGGGCCCCAAAGGTCGCAACGTTATCCTGCAGAAGAGCTTTGGATCGCCCACCGTCACCAAAGACGGCGTTACGGTGGCCAAGGAAATCGACTTGGAGGACGTGTACGAAAACATGGGCGCTCGCATGGTTCGCGAAGTGGCCAGTAAGACGAGCGACGTGGCCGGCGACGGCACGACGACCGCCACGGTGCTTGCCGAATCGATCTTCAACGAGGGCTTGCGAGCCGTCGTGGCAGGCGTCAATCCGGTGCAACTGAAGCAGGGCATCGAGACGGCCGTGGACGACGTGACCGAAAAGCTCAAGAAAATGTCCATCAAGATCAAGGACAAAGAGGCCATGGCCAACGTGGCCTCGATCGCCGCGAACAACGATCGCGAGATCGGCGATCTGCTGGCAGACGCCATGGAAAAGGTCGGCAAGGACGGCGTCATCACGGTCGACGAGGGCAAGAGCTTGGCCACCGAGGTCGAGTGGGTCGAAGGCATGCAGTTCGATCGCGGCTACCTGTCGCCCTATTTCGTGACCGACCCCAACGCGATGCAGTGCGTGTTGGAAGACGCCTATGTGCTGATCTTTGAGAAGAAAATCAGCAACGTCAAGGACATGGTGCCGTTGCTAGAGGCGATCGTCCAGCAAGGCAAACCGCTGCTGATCGTGGCCGAAGACATCGATGGCGAAGCGTTGGCTACGCTGGTCATCAACCGCTTGCGCGGCACGTTCCAGTGCTGTGCCATCAAGGCACCAGGCTATGGTGATCGACGCAAGGCGATGATGGAAGATATCGCCATTCTGACCGGTGGCACGGCCGTTTTCGAATCCTTGGGCATCAAGCTCGATTCGCTTTCCCTGGCCGAGATGGGTCGTGCGAAGAAGGTGATCGTGGATAAGGATAACACCACCCTGATCGAGGGGGCTGGCAAGAGCAGCGATATCAAAGCCCGAATCGAGCAACTTCGCCGCGAAATCGACAATACCACCAGCGACTACGATCGAGAGAAGCTGGAAGAGCGACTCGCGAAATTGGCCGGTGGCGTGGCCAAGGTGAACGTGGGTGCCGCGACCGAGAGCGAGATGAAGGAGAGAAAAGCTCGCGTCGAAGACGCTCTGCACGCCACCCGGGCAGCGGTCGAGGAGGGAATCCTCCCAGGCGGCGGAGTCGCCCTTTTGCGTGCAGCCGAATCCCTCAAAGCGGGTGATGACCTGGGCCAGGACGAGAAGGTCGGTTACGGTATCGTCCTCCGGGCCTGCCGGTCGCCGCTGAAGATGATCGCCACCAACGCGGGGCAAGACGGGGGCATCGTTTGCGAGAAGGTTGCCGAAAAGAAAGGCAATCAAGGCTATAACGCAATGACGGACGTTTATGAAGACTTGGTCAAGGCCGGCGTGATCGACCCCACCAAGGTGGCTCGCACCGCACTGGCCAACGCGGCCAGCGTTGCCACGCTGCTGTTGACCAGCGACGCGCTGGTGGCGGAGAAACCCAAGGACGAGAAAGCCCCGGCTGGCGGCCACGGCGGCGAATACGACATGTAGTGATGACTGCCACGGCTAAGGCCGTT
>JACKQG010002803.1_pt1 | contig 22127 bp, 20 predicted proteins | sample 8237621 | NCBI WGS metagenome assembly JACKQG01 (sample SAMN15677084, study PRJNA649215) | marine metagenome | biome: marine; feature: Black Sea; material: saline water; isolation source: suspended particulate matter (SPM) from the Black Sea western gyre | collected 2013-06-09/2013-06-10 | depth... | reverse complement strand
TCATGTAAAATTCGGGTGTTTTTAGCATTTGGTTTGAATCGTAATCACGTGAATTATGCGAAGTTGATTTTTGGATTTCAGCTGTCCATCCTTCCGGGACATATCCTTCAGGGGGATTGACCATAACAAAGCTGCCTAAAAGAACAAATATTGCAAAAACGATTCCATAAATGACAAAAACACTTTGCACGCCGGGGAGACCAAAAACGTGTGTTGTATTTAGTAATCCTCCAAACCATGAATCAGCCAGTTTTACCCAAATAGTTGCACCAAAACCAAAGCCGGCTACGGCTAACCCAGTAATCAAACCTTTTTTATCCGGAAACCATTTTACTCCCACCGCAATGGGAACAACATAGGCCAACCCGATACCGGCACCACCCATGATACCAATAAAAATGAATTGCGCTACAAAAGTTGATCCAAAAAATCCACCCAATATATATCCCAACCCTAAAAGGATTCCTCCTGAAACAGCAATTCGAGTCGGGCCGTATTTGACCTGTAATTTTCCAGCCAGAATCATTACTAATGCAAACGTAGCCAAACCGGCTGAAAATACCCAAGCAGTCTCTTTTGCAGTAAAACTATAAATGCCTTCAGGGTCTGTGAGGATTTTTGTAAATACGCTCCAGGCATAGATGGCTCCAAGGGCTAGCTGAATCATTATAGCTCCAATAACAACTAACCAACGGTTTTTGATATTTTTTTGTACAGACTTCATAAGAATTTCCTTATCCTTTTTCTAGAATTGAATACTTTTATTTTGGTGATGACTCCAATAACTCACTCCCCATGAATCTAATATATCCAGTATCACATCTATAACTTTTTCACATGCTGTTTCAAGGTCATTTGATAAATCCAATCCCATATCAATTGATGATGGTTGAACACCCAACAATATTAATTCTTCATTTTTAATATCCATTAATTTTGCAGTACTAAGTATTTCAGTTAATCCTGTTTGATGCTCTGACAGCTTTGTTAACATAACTGTCATAATTTCTTCACCAATCAATTTTTGAATATGTCCCGGTTTTTTCCCAAAATTAACTGCATCAACAAAAAGTACTTTTTTCTTTCCTTCAATATTTGAGAGTAATTCTATACCTATGGTACCTCCGTCTACAATTTCAATCAGGGGATTAAAATGAAATTTCTTTTCTAATTTTCTGACGATATGTACACCTACACCCTCATCTTGAAGGAGAATATTCCCCAAACCCATTACAAGAATATCAGGAGATTTTTCAAGTAACATTTATATGAATAACATTCGTTTTTTCATTGTCATGGAGATGGATGGCACAGGCAAGGCAGGGGTCGAAAGAATGTATCGTCCGTAAAATTTCCAGTGGTTTTTCAGCATCCGCAACAGGATTTCCCACTAAGGATGCTTCGTACGGACCCGGTTTATCATCTTGATTCCGGGGGCCTGCATTCCAGGTGGAAGGAACGACACATTGATAATTTTTGATTTTTCCGTTTTCAATCACAATCCAATGGGATAAAGTTCCCCTGGGTGCTTCATGAAACCCGAAACCCATTTGCTCTCCTTTCGGAAAAACAGGTGCATTAAAAATATCATAATTACCGGAGGCAATATTGTTTACCAATGCTTCATAGTTTTCCGTCAGAACATCATAAAGTACGTTGGTGCGAATGCAGCGGGTTGCATGTCTTCCCAAGGTAGAATGGAGAGCATCCAATCCAACTTTGGTGTTGGCAATTTCACCAATTTTGTCCAAAACTTCACCGGCATATTTTATAGTAGGTTTATGCCCGGTTTTATATAAAGCCAAAATATGTGCCAATGGTCCAACCTGGGCAGGTGAACCATGGAATGTTGGCGATTTAACCCAAGAATATTTACCCTCCGGTTGAAAATCGGTATAATTCGGAATGGTATCTTCTTCATAAGGATGTCGGTTCCAATCACCTTCGTACCAGGCATGCTTGATACTTTCTTTAACTCCCGTACCAAAATATGGATCATCAAAACTTGTTATGGGATGAAATTTGTCCAAATTTCCACCGGGGATAAAACCACCGGGTAAAGTGAATTGAGTCCCTTTTGTATCCAGGGGGAAATCAGGTACACTCAGATAATCCGTAATTCCCTTACCATAAGGCAGCCAATGGGCATACATTCCCCCTACAACTGCAAGATCAGTTGTATAAACGTTCCGAATGAAACTTTCCAGTTCATCCATCAATGTTTTAATATAAGCCAACCGTTCCATATTCAATGCAGACTGACTGTCCGGATCGATTGCATTCGCCACTCCGCCCACAGCCAGATTTTGAATATGAGGCGTCTTGCTTCCCAGGATAGCAACAATTTGATTGGCTTTCCGCTGAATATCAAACGCTTCCAGATAATGAGCTGCTGCAATAAGATTGACTTCCGGAGGAAGTTTCATTGCAGGGTGTCCCCAATATCCATTTGAAAAGATCCCAAGTTGGCCAGAGCCAACGAATTTTTTCAATTTTTCCTGAACTTCTTTAAATTCTTGTGCACCATTATTTGGCCAAGGAGATAAACTTTGAGCGAGTTTTGATGCTGCAGATGGATCAGCTTTTAAAGCTGAAACAATATCCACCCAATCCAAAGCTGATAGATGATAAAAATGAACAATATGATCATGGATTCCATGAGCTGCAATAATCATATTACGGATATACTGGGCATTTAAAGGTATTTCCATTGCCAATGCATTCTCCACAGCTCGGACAGACGTTATAGCATGAACCGTTGTGCATACGCCGCAAATTCTTTGAGCATAAAGCCAGGCATCTCTGGGATCCCTGCCTTTTAATATAACATCAATTCCCCGCCACATTTGTCCCGATGACCAGGCATTTTTCACCACTCCGTTTTCAATGTCGCAATCTATACGTAAATGCCCTTCAATCCTGGTGACTGGATCTATAGTTATTCGTTTAGCCATGAGTGTACTCCTTTAATTATTTTCAATTTGCCGCACAGTCGGTAATACCGGTAATTTTTTTACAAAAACCAAATAAGCCATTAATTCAACACTTATAATTCCAAGTGTTACTACTATTTCCGGTATGGATGGAAAATATTGCCAACCATATCCCGGATCGAATCCAACCAAATATGTATTAAAGCGATACAGTGTTCCTGCTATTAAAATAGATGCTGCCGTTAAAAATAAAGAACGGGGATTTTCACTTTGTTTTCGAATAAATAAAACAATCATGGGTAAAATAATCAGCGCATTTTCAAGAAAAAACATAAACTGTTTAAATCCGGGATTAAAAATTGTACTTATTTCATTTCTCCAAATTAAATCACCAAAACGGAAAATGAGAAAAATCAATAATAATTTGGATACAATAGCAGACAGTTTTTTCAGCATGGACATTTCTAATGGACGGTTTAATATAACTGATGAAAATAATGATTCAAAAATGATCATGCCAAAGCCCATGGTTAATGCTGAAATCAAAAACAGCAGCGGCAGCCAATTCGTTTGCCACAGCGGAAATAATCGATTGCCGGCAATAATCATTAATGTCCCAAGAGATGACTGGTGTAATGTAGGTAATAGAACACCGATAGCGATGAAGACAAACATAAATTTATTGATGTATTTGGGTGTACCTCCCTTGCGCCAGTTTTCAAAAAATGATGGGGAAAATTCAATCCAGAGAATCATGACATAAGATGCAACACAAATGGCTACTTCCACCATCACAGAATTAATATTAGCATATTTCGGCCAGAACATATTATATAGATTCCAATACCTGCCAACATCAAGAATGATAGACGCACCGGCTAAGGTATAACCGAAAACACTGGTCATAATTGCAGGACGAATGAGAGGGTGATATTTTCCTTTGTTGAAAATATAAACAAGCAGCGCCATGGCATATCCGCCACAGCCGAATGCCGTACCAACCAATACATCATATACAATCCACAACCCCCAGGGATAACCGTCATTCAGATTGGTTACACTGCCAATGCCGAGGAGGAATCGCTTTACGACCAAAATAAATGCAATAAAAGCAATTAGTGCCAAAACCAAAAATGGCTTGGTTAAAATTTTTCCGCCGATCGGACGATGTTCACTCATCATTTATTTGGATTTCATTTGGAGTTTCAATTCCAGCGCTTCGATGGGCAGCGAATACTAATCCGGTCAATAAAGCAATGGGAGCTATCAAACCCTTGTAAATTGTATGCTGAATAGTCTCAGTCGTAGCGGCAGCAGATGTTTCAGGTAGTTTGGGTAAGCCGAGTTTTTCGAATGGAATTGCAGACAAAATCAAATATTGAGTACCACCGGCTTCTTTTTCGCCGTAAATATAATGAATGTATTTTTCTGCTGACCTTACTTGGATTTCTGTATCATGGACGGTTGAAATGGGGTAGGCATATTGTTCTCCCGGTTTCAGTGCAATTCTCCGCTTTGCTTCTTTCAAAATTTCATAAACGTTTCCAAAAATGGATGCACCGGATGGGCAAGATTCGCAGCAGCCCGGAATACCTCCTTTTTCTACCACATGAGAACACATCTCGCATTTGAAAACTTCGGGAATTGCTTTATTATACTCAAATCTGGGGATACTATAGGGACAGGCTATTTCGCAATAACGACAACCGCAACAAGATTCATTCCAGGAAACGATTCCGGTTACAGGATCTTTCGTAAAACCGGAAACAGGACATGCAGAAACACAGGCAGGATCCACACAATGCATGCATGCACGTTTCATAAATGCAAACCCGTTTTCAGATCTGTTTTTTACCGAAGCATCACCATGTTGGTATAACTTTATTTTGTTCAATGTATGTGTGGATAAATCCGATCCTGAATCCCAGGCATTGGATAGTCCATGTTTCGTTTCCCAATCAGAATGATCCGAGGGCAATCCATTCACTTTTTTGCAAGCAACCTCGCAGGCTTTGCAACCGATGCAAAGTGTAGCATCATAAAGAATACCCACAGCATCTTTTGTACGGAATTTTTTTCGTATTGCCGTGTTGCTGAAAAGGGTATTCGTACCCGTTGCAACCGCAGCGCCAAAGGATAATACTTTGAAAAAATCTCGTCGATTAAGTGTCATTTAAAGACCTCATGAATCTTCATCTAATTCCTGTTTATCTTCAGCTTTATTTCCTAAATATTTTGCTGCCATGGCTCCGGCGCCAACTGCAATACCCGCCGCCGCTCCTGCCACAGCCGCAGCTCCGGGTGTAATACCTATACCTTTTGTTTCATCAATTCCCGGAAATGCTACAGGAGGTGTTGCTGAAAAAACAGATGCATGTTCATGGAGAGGTTTCGTAAACCCAACACCTTCTTCTGCACAGCCAAAACACGGGTGTCCCGTTTTCACGGGCCACGTACCAACATCACCAAATTGAATCGTTGGACAATTGGCATACGTTTCCGGTCCTTTGCATCCTATCTTATAGAGGCACCACCCTTTTCGATGCCCATAGTCTCCATAGACTTCAGCAAATCTGCCGGAATCAAAATGGGGACGCCGTTCACACAGATCGTGGATGAGAGTTGAATATGCAAACTTTGGTCTGCCCTGCTCATCTAATTCTGGAAGTTTGTTTAAGGTAAGATAATATAAAATAGTTGAAAGAATATTGTAGGGACTGGCAGGGCAACCCGGTAAATTGATAATCGGTGTATTTATATTAACCATTTTATAGACGTCTCCTATTGCTGTGGCGCCGGTGGGATTCGGTGCGGAAGCTTGCACTCCTCCCCAGGATGCACAAGAACCGATGGCAACAGTCGCTGCAGCTTTGGGTCCGATTTCTGAAATTATATCCAGAGCTGTTCTATTACCGATCTTACAAAAAATACCATTTTGAGCTAAGGGAACCGATCCTTCAACAACCAAGATAAATTTCCCTTCATTTTCGGTTATGGATTTTTGCAGTGCTTCTTCTGCCTGATGCCCGGCAGCAACAGAGAGCGTTTCCGAATAATCTAATGAAATCAAATCCAATATCAAATGTTCAACCGTAGGATGTGTCGCCCGTAAAAGAGACTCAGTACAACCGGTACATTCTTGAAAATGAAGCCAAATAACCGTAGGACGCCGAGCCTGAGAAATGGATTTTCCTATTTCTGTTGCAAAGGAATACGGCATGGATAATGTGGCTGCAATTGCAGTGCAAAATTTGATAAACTCTCGTCGTGAAATTCCCTTGTTTTTCATTTGATCAGTATATTTATTAGGAATATGTGTGATGGGATTCTCTGAAATGTTTTTATTCATTAACTTACTCTTATTTTTAATGTTTTTCATAATAAGACTTATTTATCCTATATTAAATTTATCCTGTTTTTTATCTATTTTCAATGCTCTAATTTTATTCAAATTCCTTGTATAATAAAGAAAAATACAATATGTTAAGACAACTTGGTCTTATTATAAAACTATGCACGAAATGTCCCTTGCAATGAATATTGTAGATATAGCTTGTAAAACAGCTCAACAGAATGGTGCGCATAAAATACAATCTATTGAAGTTGAAGTTGGAAAATTGGCGGGCGTATTAGAAGATTCCCTTGCCTTCTGTTTTCAAGCTGTCAGGAAAAATACACCGGCTGAAAATGCAAAATTGCAAATCATAACTATTCATGGTAAAGCCCATTGTATATCGTGCGATGATTCGTTTGATACCGATACATTTTTTACACTTTGTCCAGAATGTGACGGGTTAGCTGTTGAAATTATCCAAGGTAGAGATTTAAAAATCAAATCCATTAATGTTGATTAAAGGAAAATATTATGTGTGATACGTGTGGGTGTGGCAATCCCGATGAACATGCCACCTTTCAAAAACCAAATGAACCTAACCATAAACAAGAACATCATGAACACCAGCACAATCACAGCCATAAAATTGATGTTCAAACAGATGTATTAGCAGAAAATAATCTATTAGCTGAACGGAATCGTGGATACTTTGATGCCAAGGATATTACAGCACTCAACCTTGTCAGTTCACCAGGATCTGGGAAGACAACACTTCTGGAAAAAACAATTGTAGAAATCAAATCAAATATAGATGTTGCCGTGATAGAAGGTGATCAGCAAACCATGCGGGATGCAGAAAGAATTGACAAAACGGGTGTCCCTGTCGTTCAAGTCAATACTGGAACAGGCTGTCATTTAGATGCACATATGATTCAGCACGCAATCCAAGAATTAGACTTGAAAACTCAATCCATCCTTTTTATTGAAAATGTGGGCAACTTGGTTTGTCCTGCTCTTTTCGATTTGGGTGAAGCGATGAAAATTGTCATCATCAGCGTTACAGAAGGCGAAGATAAACCACAGAAATATCCACATATGTTTGATGCTGCCAGTCTATGCATCATAAATAAAATTGATCTTCTGCCTTATGTTGATTTTGATGTAGAAAAATGTAAGCATTATGCATTAGAAGTGAATCATAAATTAAAATTTTTGGAACTTTCCGCTAAAACCGGCGAGGGAATGGGAGAATGGATTTCATGGCTGAAACAACAACAGAAATCCTAAAGAAAGATTCGTCAAGGATTCTCCGTAAACAGTTCCGGATCAATGGAATTGTCCAAGGCGTCGGTTTCAGACCCTTTATTTATAATCTGGCAGATCAATTCAATCTTACGGGAAGCGTTTCCAACTCGGCTGATGGTGTGATGATTGAAGTTCAGGGAAATGTCGCAAATATAGATAAGTTTTCTACATCTATTGAATCTATAGCACCTCCAATTTCAATGATTTCGAGTATTAATTCCGTCGAAATTCCACTGAAAAACGATTTAACATTTTCAATTCTTCAGTCTCAAAACAATACATCTGTTTCTACACTTATTTCTCCGGATGTCGCTGTTTGTTCTGATTGTATAATTGAACTATTTAATCCTGAAGACAGACGTTTTCTCTATCCTTTTATCAACTGTACTAACTGCGGACCTCGCTACACTATTATAGAAAATATTCCCTACGATCGCCCATACACGTCTATGCGACATTTTGAATTATGTGCATATTGCCAGGAAGAATACGATGATCCAAAAGATCGGCGATTCCATGCTCAACCGAATGCTTGTCCCGATTGCGGACCCGAAGTTCAATTGCATGATGCAAATGGAAAAACGGTTATATCTGACAATCCAATCAGAGAAACAGTCAAACTCATTCATCAAGGAAAGATTGCCGCTATCAAAGGATTAGGCGGATTTCATTTGGCTGTAGATGCATCTAATGCTGAAGCCGTCAAGAAACTCCGTAAACGAAAAGGACGTGAAGAAAAACCGTTGGCAATTATGGTAAAATCACTTGTAAACGCAAAATTATTTTGTCATATCAATATGAAAGAAGAAGTTGAATTAGAATCGGTTCAATGTCCCATCGTTTTATTAAGAAAACGAAATAATATTCCAATCGTTGACTACGTCTCTCCGGGAAATGACCGGATCGGAATTATGCTTCCTTACACACCTTTGCATCATCTCCTGTTTTATTATGATGCACCGCCTCTCGTCATGACCAGTGCCAATCTGTCCGAAGAACCTATTTGCATTGAAAATGATGAAGCTTTTTCTCGTTTGGAAGGAATCGCAGATTGTTTCTTGACTCATAATCGGGATATTTATCTCCGATCCGATGATTCTGTCGTAATTAGTTTGATTGAAGAAATTCATCCTATTCGAAGAAGTCGCGGATACGCTCCAAGTCCAATATTTGTAAAATCGCAGGGACCAACCGTACTGGCTGTTGGGGGTGAATTGAAAAACACGGTTTGTTTATTGAAGAACGATTATGCCTTTATAAGCCAGCATATTGGTGACTTGGAGAACCTCGAAGCATTTAACTTTTTTACCCATACTATTGATCATTTAAAGCGGGTATTTGAATCTAAACCGGAACTTATAGCTCATGATCTACATCCAGAGTATCTCTCTACAAAATGGGTAAAAGAACAATCGGATATTCCCACATTTGGTATTCAACATCACCATGCTCATTTGGCATCATGTATGGCAGAAAACAATTTGAAACATCCTGTTATTGGAATAATCATGGATGGCACAGGTTACGGAACAGATGGAACCATTTGGGGTGGAGAAATATTAATTGGAGATTTTTCCGGATTTCAACGTTTTGCACATTTCGAGCCTATGCCACTTCCCGGCGGTGATGCAGCCATTAAAGCTCCCTGGCGAACAGCTGTAGCATATTTACAAAAATCATTCGGTAAACTGCCAGATTTGCCATTTCTGAAAAATCTAACTTCCTCTCCTATTTTGGAAATGGTAGAAAAAGATATTAACTGTCCTCTAACATCAAGCTGCGGACGATTGTTCGATGCTGTCGCTGCCATGTGTGGAGGGTTACAAACCATTCGATACGAAGGTCAAGCAGCCATTGAGTTTATGCAGAAATCTGATAATATAGATGTTCGTCCATTCGATTTTGAAATTAAGATAAAAAATGGAGGAAGGCAGTTGTTGGTCTCTCCTATCATTCGCTCTGTCGTGAACGGAATTCAAAATGGCGAATCGATTGGTACATTAAGCAGTCGTTTCCACAGAACTCTAATTGATCTATTTGTGGAAACAGTCAAAACCGCCAAAAAAGAAACTGGAATTTCACACATGGTAATGAGTGGTGGCGTTTTCCAGAACCATGTGCTTTTTGAAGGAATAATTCCGAAATTACAGGATGAAAAATTTACTGTTTTCACCCATAAAAAAGTCCCCATGAACGATGGTGGTTTATCCTTGGGACAAGCTATGATTGCACGCCATAAATTTAAAACGAATAAAGGATAAAATTATGTGTCTTGGAATACCGGGTAAAGTCATAAACATTTTTGATGAGAATGGTCTGAAAATGGGGAATATTGATTATGCAGGTACAGTTAATAAGGCCTGCTTGGAGTATGTTTCTGATATTCAAGTAGGACAATATACTGTTGTCCATGCCGGTTTCGGCATTTCTATAATCGATGAAGATGAAGCAATGAAAACTTATGAGACTTGGGAAGAATTTGTGAGTGCTTCAGCTGAAGAAGGCTTGGATATTTTTGGTAATCCTTTGGAGGATAAGAATTAAGATTGATGAAATATTTAGACGAATTCCGTGATCCAGAAATAGCAAAACAAATCCTATCTGAAATACATAAAACTGTTACCAAACCATGGGTAATAATGGAAATATGCGGTGGTCAAACTCATTCTATTATTCGGAATGGACTTGACCAAGTTTTACCTAAAGAGATTGAATTGGTTCATGGTCCGGGCTGTCCTGTGTGTGTTACTCCCTTGGAAATCATCGACAAAGCTATCGCAATCGCTGGGAAACCCAATGTGATTTTCACCAGTTTTGGGGATATGCTTCGTGTTCCCGGAAGCAAGAAGGATTTATTCATGGTTAAATCTGAAGGGAGTGATGTGCGGACTGTTTATTCTCCATTGGAAGCTTTGACCATCGCAAAAGCAAATCCAGACAAGGAAGTGGTCTTTTTCGCTGTGGGTTTTGAAACCACCGCCCCGGGAAATGCTATGGCGATTCATCAAGCAGCGATGGAAGGAATTAAAAATTTCAGCGAATTGGTCAGCCATGTGTTGGTTCCACCAGCTATGGAAGCATTGCTGTCTTCTCCGGAAAATCGCGTTCAAGGATATTTAGCCGCCGGTCATGTTTGCACCATTATGGGCTGGGAAGAATATGATCCTATTGCAGAAAAATATAAGGTTCCCATTATTCCTACCGGCTTCGAACCGGTGGATATTTTAGAAGGAATACTTCTGGTCGTTAAACAACTTGAAGAAGGACGACATGAAGTTGAGAATCAATATTTGCGTTCTGTAAAACGGGAAGGAAATCCAGTCGCCCAGAATTTGATTTCCGAAATATATGAGGTAACTGATAGAAAATGGCGCGGGATTGGGGAAATCCCTATGAGCGGTTTTGTCATCAGAGAAAAATATAAATTATTTGATGCTGAAGATAAATTTTCTGTGGGAGATATTCATGCAGACGAACCTGAATTATGCATTAGTGGAGTCATTCTGCAGGGATTAAAAAAGCCCCATGAATGTCCAGCTTTTGGAAAAGAATGCACACCCACAACTCCATTAGGTGCCACCATGGTCTCAAGCGAAGGAGCGTGTGCCGCGTATTATAAATATCAAAGAATGGGAAAGTGAAAAATAAATCTCCAAGAAAAAACTTTGCGGAAGTTTGAAACTTTCGCAAAGCAATAAAGGGTTTAAGAAATATGAAAATTGAAAATATATCATGTCCGCTACCGATTATGGATCACAAGACCATTCAGCTGGCACACGGCGCCGGAGGTCAATTATCAAACGATTTAATTGATACATTATTTCTTCCACGCTTTGCCAATAAAACATTGGAAGCTATGGAAGATCAAGCTGTGTTGGACTTCCCGGAGAATCGTTTATCTTTTTCTACGGATACTTTTGTGGTGGATCCTATTTTCTTCCCCGGTGGGAATATTGGCGAACTTGCCATTAACGGCACTGTGAATGATGTGGCCATGTGCGGAGCGAACCCTCTATTTTTAAGCGTCGCTTTTATACTTGAAGAAGGATTCCCAATGGAGGACCTTCACCAAATTTTGATTAGTATGGAAATAGCAGCTAAAAGGGCTAGTGTGACGATTGTAACCGGGGACACAAAAGTCGTAAATAAAGGAAGCTGTGACAAGATTTTTATCAATACCACAGGCATTGGTGTTTTGGATCATGATTTGAATATTTCTGCTGGCAACCTTCAAGTAGGGGATAAAATTATTGTTTCCGGCACATTGGCAGATCACGGAATGGCAGTGATGACAAGCCGCGAGGGACTTTCGTTTCAATCCAGAGTAAAAAGTGATACTGCATCATTAAATGGATTGATTAATACCATGCTTAAAGTCAGTAAAAATATTCACGCTCTTCGGGATCCAACCAGAGGCGGTGCTGCCACAACGTTAAATGAATTCGCTCGTTCATCCAATGTGGGCATATCGTTGATTGAAGAGAACATTCCAGTTAAGCCGGATGTAAAAGGTGCCTGCGAAATTTTGGGTATTGATCCGCTCTACGTTGCAAATGAAGGAAAACTCATTGCTGTTGTTTCTGATGAGGATTCCCTTAATATTCTTGCCGCAATGACAAACCATCCGTTGGGAAAAGATGCTGTTATCATTGGAGAAGTTGTTTCCAATCATCCCGGAATGGTAACCATGAAAACAGGACTTGGTGCCAATCGAATTGTAGATATGCCCGTGGGGGAACAGCTTCCAAGAATCTGTTGAATGTATAAAAGTGTTACAGTCTTAAGGTGTTAAAGAAAGGTAATTGACAATGGGATTTGAAAAACAGTTCTTAATCACTCAAATACTCTAACACAATAACACTATAAAACTTATAATGGAATTGAATATTCTATATTTAACAGCTGCATCCATCGGGTTTATCCATACACTCATTGGACCGGATCATTATCTTCCGTTTATTATGATTGGAAAATCTCGGTCATGGTCTTTTCAAAAGACAATTTTTATTACCATCCTATGTGGAATTGGCCATGTTCTTGGTTCGGTAATCCTGGGACTTGTGGGAATCATGTTTGGAGTTGCTGTTGGTTTATTAGAAGAAATTGAATCATTCCGGGGTGATTTTGCCAGTTGGCTTCTGATTGGTTTTGGAATTGCTTATGCTGCTTGGGGATTAAGGATTGGCTTAAGAGCGAAAGAACATTCTCACGGACACCATCACGACAAAGAAACACATCTTCATACGCACCACCATCTCGGCAGTCATGCTCATATTCACGGTGATGCAAAATCCATAACACCGTGGGCGTTGTTTGTCATCTTTGTTCTGGGGCCATGCGAACCACTCATTCCTGTGTTGATGTATCCTGCGGCGCAAGGTGATTGGTGGACGTTAGCCGGTGTTACATTTATTTTCGGAGCTGTAACCGTGTCCACCATGACACTTATCGTCGTGATTTCATATAAAAGGATAGTTAATATCAAACTGGGGTTTCTGGAAAAGTATACTCACGCCTTGGCCGGGCTGATTATTGCCCTTTCGGGATTAACCATTCAATTATTGGGACTCTAAATGGAAATCACTCTTAATCTCAAGTCCTATTTTTTTCTTTTTATTTTGCTATTAGCCGGTTGGATTATTTCTTTTTATTTTTATCAAGTACATAAAAAACGGATTCCCGAAAACGTATTTTGGATGCCCAATATACTCAATATGGCAGACTGTCGCTGTGATGAAATAGTTGACAGTACCTTTGGCAGAACCTTTGGAAAATCAAATGCATTTTGGGGGATGTTTTACTATATTGGTTATTTATTCGTAATCAACGGACATATATTTTACGGCATTCCCAGAGTCGAAACATTATTCTTCATATCATTACTTTCATTTGCCTTCAGCATCTATTTGGCATGGGGATTGTATATACTTAAGGTTTTTTGCAGACCCTGTCTGGGAGCCCATATCATTAATGGTGTTGTTTTCTGTATAATACTGGTGTATGTCTGGCCTTTATTATGGTTATGATAAATGCTGCAATTGCTTAAAATGTTCTGCCCTCTCTTTGAATAAATTTTCAAATTTTACATCATCTCCGGGACGAAAACCGGTATGGATCATCTTAATCAATCCGACTGATGAAATCTGGAAAACTGCCGGTAATGAATATACTGCATAACGCATTTTTGAAATGCCATCTACATCTACAGCTACCCTAACATTTAAGTTTAATGATTCCTTCCATTTTTTAAACTCATTTTTTTCTCCATTAATTCCAATAATTATCACATCCATTTCAGTATTGGGATAGGTTTCAACCAGTTCATTTAAAAAGGGAGATAAGCGACGACAAACTACACAACTCGGGGAAACAAAACATAATAAAAGCGATTGTGGAGGCCGATCCCATTCCATAAAACCAATTTTGGAGCCGTCCAGAAGTTCAGCATAAAAACCCGGTGCAGGTTCTTCCAATTTGGCACCCAGTCTAGCATGATATAAAACTGAATTAATAAAAAAGCCAATGAGTATGGATACAATGATTAGGACTATGATACCGAGTGTACTCATTATTACAGTTCTTGCATCCATTCATTAATGATATTTATTCCCAATTCCACTGCTTCCGGAACTAACTTTTTAACTTCATCTGACAACCCTATGTTCATTTTCATACTTTTTGGCGGTACACCAATCAAGGCAATTTCAGTCGGCACTTTTCCGTGAAGTTTTGCTACAGAAAGCAGTTCACTCAGGCCAACTTGGTGGGAAGATAATTTCCGATGAATAAATGCAGGCAGTTCTTCATTTCGATATACATAGACTTTAAATTCGTAATCTGTGGGAATAATTGCATCAAATATCATTAAGCAATCGGTTGATTCAATATAATCCAAAAGATAAATCCCCTGAGTACCGCCATCAATAATATTGACCTGTGGAGAAAAACTGAAGTTCGATTCGAGATATTTTACGGCTTCGACACCAAAGCCTTCATCCCCCAATATAATATTTCCCAAACCAAGTACGTTAATTTTCATTTTTATTTTCACGCACCGCACTGATTTCTTGTTAACGGAAAATTCGTTTAATTTCCATCAACAGAAATTATAAAATCTTCGTATAATAACCGATTAACAATCAAAATGATAATCAGCTTATTCGGGACATTCCTCTACTTTATGTTTATAGCCTGTAATAATGGATGATGTAATACTCGACCGATCTACAATATCGTGTCGAATAACTGCATACAAGTGGAGCACTAAATAAACAGGAAAAACCCAAGCAACGACATGATGAATGGTATGCATACTTTGGCTGCTCCCAAAAATAAGGACGACCCAGCCAAAGAGTGTATCCGTAAATCCTCCCGGATTATTTTCACCGTACATAGCCAATCCAGTCAGTATCATAAAAACTGAACCACAAAATATGAACAGAAAATGGGTTAATGCCGCTACCGGATTATGACCGCAATAATTGGGCTCTTCTTTTTTGATAAATAAGTACGATTTTAACTGTTCATTAAATGGCTGTCCCCACCACACGGGAGACCACGGTTTAAAACCGGCAAACCTGCCGTATTTATCATCACCAAATAAAGCCCAATATAATCGAAATATGAAATTGGCTAAAAATATAAATGCTGATCCAAAATGCACATATCGAAACCAGGCCATTTTATGGTACCAAACTGCTTCTCCGATTGCAGGACTTAACACGGGTGATGCTATGTATAAACCGGTGATAAACAAGAAAGTGACACACAGCCCATTTATCCAATGATAAACCCGAACCGGTAGCTGCCAAACATATTGTTCTTCAATTACGTGTTCCATGACTGTCTCCTACGATATTTTTACGGTTGTTATTTCATTTCCGTTCATATCCAAAATATGAGAAGCACACGCCAAACACGGATCAAAAGAATGAATCGTTCGTAGCACTTCCAGAGGTTGTTCAGGATCTGCCATGGGTGTTCCTTTTAATGCAGCTTCATATGCACCGGACTTACCATTGCTGTCTCGAGGTGAGGCATTCCATGTGGAGGGTACAACAATTTGATAATCCTCGATTTTCCCATCTTTAATATGAATCCAATGTCCCAAAGCTCCCCGGGGTGCTTCCGTATAACCGAACCCTTTGCAATCAGAAGGCCACCGGTCGGGGTTCCATTTTTCATCGTTGAAGACCTTCGTATCACCTGCTTTAATATTGGCGACTAATTTATCGTAGTAGTGCGTCATGAATCCGGCAGTCTGTTTGCATTCAATACCTCGGGCGGCAGTCCGTCCTAAGGTAGAGAACAACGCTTCGGGTCCCACGTCGAGGGTCTTTAAAACATAGTTAACTGTATCCACAATCATGGGGACTTTCTTTGCATAAGCTACAAGAACACGAGCTAAGGGTCCCACTTCCATTGGATGATTATTCCATCTCGGAGTCTTCAGCCAACTATATTTTCCATCCGTGTCAAGATGTTTATAGGGCATTTTTGGTACGGCATCCGGTTTGGGAGTTGTTTCACCTTCCCAGGGGTGGAGACCGGAATCATCGCCACCTGCATAGGAATACCAAGAATGAGTTACCTCTTCTTTCACTTGATTCATATCCCGAGGATCCACATCATGAATTGTACTTAAATCCTTATTCAAGATTGCACCTCTTGGCCAAAGTAATGAACTGAAATCATCTACATCAGATTCAGGAAAATCACCATACGCCAGATAATTCCCTAATCCGCCGCCTTGAAGCCAGCCTTTATAAAAACCGGCAATAGCAATCAAATCAGGAATATAAACTTGGTCGATAAACCTATTCGTATCATCAATGATTTGCTTTACTTTGTTTAGCTGCTCAATATTGATTGCCATGTCACTATTGGGATCAATAGAACACGCCATGCCCCCAACCAAATAATTCGGATGGGGATTTTTTCCACCAAAGATAGCATGGATTTTTACAATCTCTTTTTGAAAATCCAGAGCTTCCAGGTAATGAGCCACTGCCATAAGATTGGCTTCCGGCGGCAGGAGATAACCCTTATGCCCCCAGTAGGCATTGGAGAAAATTCCTAGTTGACCGCTTTCTACAAATGTGGTTAGGCGTGTTTTTAAGTCCTTGAAATAACCCACAGATGATTTCGGCCAGGATGGACTGACAGCTTGTGCCAGTTCCGAGGTAGCCTTTGGATCGGCGCTCAGGGCAGAAACCACATCCACCCAATCCAGGGCATGAAGGTGGTAAAAATGGATGAGATGATCCTGAGTTTGCTGGGTGGCATTCATAAGGTTACGGATGATACGAGCGTTCGGTGGTATTTCAGCACCAATGGCATCTTCAACGCATCGAATAGACGCCAATGCATGCACCGTCGTACACACACCGCAAATTCGCTGTGTGAATGCCCAGGCATCTCTGGGGTCTCTTCCTTTTAGAATTAGTTCGAGCCCCCTCCACATTGTACCACTGCTATAAGCATCTTTTATGGTGTTATTTCCGTCTAAGACGGCTTCTATTCTCAAATGACCTTCAATCCTTGGAATAGGATCAACAACGATTCGTTTAGCCATGATTTAGCCCTCCCCTTCGTTTGTGGTTAGAGGATTTTGTTTTTTATTCTTGATTGCTGTCCCAACAGCATGGGCTGCCATTCCGGCGGCAGCGGCACCTACTGCTACCTTTCCAATGGTATCTGCATTTGCATTTGTACCGAGAAATGATACGTCTGCTAAACGGGTGTAAAATGGTCCGTTATCCCAAAAACCGGGTTCTGAACATCCGAGACAAGGATGACCGGCTTGAATGGGATAGCTGGTTCCTTCGTTCCATTTTACAGTTGAACACGCATTGAATGTGGTGGGCCCTTTGCATCCCATTTTATAAAGGCACCAGCCTTTATTGGCTGCTTCATCATCAAAACTTTCTACAAACATACCCGCGTCAAAATAGGGTCTGCGATAACATTTATCATGAATGCGGGTACCATAAAACGCTTTCGGGCGCTTTAACCTGTCCAATTCCGGCAGTTTACCAAATGTGAGAAGATGGGTAATAACACCCGTCATTACTTCAGCAATGGGAGGACAACCCGGAACATTTACTAATGGTTTATCCTTAATAAGTTTATGTATTGGTGTAGCCCCGGTAGGATTTGGTTTTGCATTCTGCACACAGCCAAAGGAAGCACAGGAACCCCAGGCAATAACTGCCATGGCATCTGCGGCTGTTTCCTTTAACATATTTGTAAACGAATCACCATTAACCATGCAATAGACGCCATCATCTTTTGTAGGAGCATTCCCTTCAACTGCAAGAATATATTGTCCTTTATATTCTTTCATAATTTGTTTTCTGACTGCCTCCAACTGGTCACCGGCAGCGGCACTGAGTGTATCATCGTAATCCAAAGATATCATATTCAGTACAATATCTGCTGTAATAGGATGGGATGATCGAATAAATGATTCACTGCAGCATGTACATTCCAATCCATGAAGCCAGATAACGGGAATCCGCGGCTTGGTTTCCATGGCTCTAACTATTTTAGGAACTAAGGTTGATGAGAAACCAAGATAAACAGACATGAGACTGCAGAATTTCAAAAAATCCCGGCGGTTTACGCCTCTTGCTTCTAATATATCCTTATAGGTGGTGTCTTTTTTCATTGTTCTACTCCCTGGGTTTGATGATTCTTCCAAAATGTGTGGAATGAAAATGCTTCCCTTCAACTTCATTCTTAAAACAAATGTTAGTATATAAATAGAACATTATGGATTTGAAAAAATCTTATTCATTTGTTATTGGAGGGGTTGAATTGGATTGTGTATAAATTAAATGTTAAGTTTGATATGTTGATTAAATCTTTGCTGTTTTTATAGATTTTATACAATCTTTCTAACATATCAATTTTTAGATTGATAGAATGTAAAACTCAAGAATTAAAAAAGCTATATATTTTTAAGATAATAATATCTATTAATCTTTATTTCAAGAACTAATAATAAAATATAGGAATAGTATATAATATCCTTTGTATTATATTATTTGTCAAAAATAAAAAGCCCCCGAAATTTTTCGAGGGCTTTTTTAACTATATAGATTATTATATTTATTTCATAAACAGCATTTTTTTGCTGTCTTTAAAAAAGAACTCCATTTGCACTACTAACTACTGTCATGTCGTAAATATACATAAGCGTAGAAATTGATTGTGCAATTACAGATCCAATTTTGCTTCAGCCATGGTTAACAGCGTGTTAAAATAACTGGGATTATGCACACCATGACTATGATCTTCGTAGCATATCATATAGTTGTAAAATGCTTGGAAAACATCGTTCGACACCAGGCCTTTAACTGGATGATAACTCTCGTCGTCAGCATCGTAACTTAAAGCACCGGCGGTTACTAATGCTTCAGCAATAGCAGTCATGCGTGTGTTAAAAGTAGTTTGAGCTCCATCGATATCAAAATCGGTTACATCTGTATGACAGCCTTCTACATTACAACTGGCTACATTTGGATTAAATGTATGTCCACCATCTGTTACACCAGTCTCTCCCATATGACATGATACACAACCTAGAGTCGAATGTGTATCAGTAGAGCTGGTACCATAACCACCTTCACCAAAGAGTACATTTACTTGTGGTCCATGATGCGGTCCTGCATGACTACTATTAATGTAAACTTGTCCATCAGGAACAACAAAATCAAGTGAATCATTTCCATTTACATCATCTGTCCAAACAGAGTCTATTTCTTCATAATATGTATAGGCTCTTCTGGATTGGTGGCAAGTACCACATAGGTTAGAGGAATTTCCAAAATCATAGGTGGTTCCCGGAATAGAAATACTAGCTATAGGTCCATCCGTATTTAATGGAGCAGTAATGTTATCTTCCAGACTTCTGTGATTTCCATGACAAGTGCCACATCTCCATGCGGATGGGTTAGCAATATCTTCGCCAGGATATCCAGCTAGAAAATCCATAAATCCTTCATGTGAGTGACAACGTGCACAGCTTCCTCTGCTTCCGGCATACCCAACATAATGACCAGCTGCATGTCCAGATAAGGAAAATGATGTTTCAATGGTATCCATCTTAGCAGATGTGTGACAACCTAAACAAGATAAATTACCTGCGACCCCATCCGTCCCGTCCGTTCCATCCGTTCCATCAATTCCGTCTATTCCATCAGCTCCAGCCGGACCTTCGGGACCTTCACAACCATTTATGGAAAGAAGACTCACAATCGAAAATGCCAATACTATTAAAAGTATGAATGATTTTTTATTAATTAAATTCATCACTATCTCCTTTTATCTATTTTATTATTTTCAAATAATAACTTCTAAAATTTACTGGATTTAAATTAAGAATACAAGGTCTTAAAATCATTATTAATACATTTTTCTTTAAAATTTTATGTGTATTGAAAAATGTATAGTCGAAAATAACTTCTCGCAAAAAAGCCCCCGAAATTTTTTCGAGGGCTTTTATTAATATACAGATTATTATATTTATTTCATAAACACCATTTTTTTACTGTCTTTGAAAAGAACTCCACTTGCATTGCTAACTACTGTCATGTCATAAATATACATGCCCGTAGCAATGGATTGTGCATTCAGATTTAGCTTATACTCACCAGGAGACATATGCTCATCTGCAAGAACAACTATTTCCTGTCCAAGAAGATTGTATAATACAATCTTAACTTGACCAGCTGTGTGGACGTTAAATGGAACAATAGTTGTTGGGTTAAATGGATTGGGATAATTCTGTCCTAGAGAATGGCGTTCAGGAATCGTACCATCTACCCATTCAACAGTAGCAAGAATCTGATCAATATTCCACCATGTTCCGCTTGGTCCAAAGTAATGGAGTAATGAATCTGCTAAAGCAATATCAGTTGATTCTGTCCAATCAGACAAGGATGCATCGGCACCTGTTCCAAATAAAGGTGTCGCTCCATTTTCAATACCTCTATGACAACTTGCTGCACATGCGTTTGGCATTCCGTAAGCAATTGTTTTTTGAGGACCCATAGGTTCAAATGTATGAGAATGGATATCATAATGAACTGCTGATTTAATTGTCTTCGGCATATGACATTTTGAGCATCTGCTCTCTCCTGTTTCAACAGGATCATATTCATGATACGTATGAGCTGATACAACTGCAGCAATTTCAGCTGCATAAGTATTTGGATCTGCAACCATTTCTACGGCGATATCTGCAAAATCTCCGTGAGTAGCATGACAAGCCAGACAAAGAGTGTTATTATCATTTTCTGTCGCGACGATTATTTCGGCATCAAGACTATCATGCTCAACTAATTCCGTACGGATTTGATGCTTTTCCAGATTATGAACATCATGACATTCATAACAGGTTACTTGGTGATATACAAACGTTGGCTTACTACTTTCATAAAGATCGAACCATTGCTGATGATGCTTTTTGGAACTTTGTTTTTCGCTTTCGCTAGCACTACCATCACCATAATATCCCCCATGATCTATGTAGTAGTCTTCCCAAGCATCACCCACTTCCCAATCGTGCATATTTGCATCGTCATAGGGAAAATGGAATGTTTCGTTGGGATAACTTGATCCGCGAGAGTGACAAAATCCGCACATGTCATTTGCTTGATCTGCCGTCAAATTTGCTGGATTTACTATGTCAGCAGCAAGACCTGATGCATTATGAACAGAACCGGGTCCATGACAGCGTTCACAGCCGGTATTCACTAAATCCAAAGTTCCATCTCCATCAACATCATACACACCGCTTCCTATGTCATTTACACCTGCATCGGGAGCATCGGCAATCCATTCGCCATCTGCTGTTTCAGTCATTACTGTATGATCAAAGTGACAGCCAACACATTGCTTCTCAAAATTCCGTTTTTGTGTATTCGCAGAAGCAACTATGTCTGTAACTGTTACAGTGGCAGCACTGAACAATGGTGTATAATCTCCATTATCAGGATCTGTGTACCAAGCTTCAGGGTGGTAACCTACATATGCATGTGTTTTTTCATTGTATTGAACAGGTGATACATAATGGCTGGCAGTAGTTCCTCCACCTGACAAGGGTACCTTTAATATGTACCGCTGTTTATACAAACCACTTCCGCCGTAAGTCAGCATCACGGGCATGGTCAAATCACCGATGGTAACCGTGTATTGATCCGCACCGGAATCATAACCCAAAACAGGTGCATTTGAACCGTAATCAGCAAATGCCGATGTTATAGATGCATCTGATAAACTCAATCCATCCATAAAATCGTCCGTACCGTTTTCATTTGCATCAGATACAATACCGGTTAAATCCACCATTGTATTAGCGCCCAATGGAACCGAAAACCCATTTGCATGCATGGTGGTTCTCCACCCGGTCATATCACCCAATCCGACATTATTATGGCATACAAGACATGCTTCATTACCCACATAATCTTGAGCAAACATAATGCCAGTAAAAATGAGCATTATTGATAGCATTTTCTTCATTATTATCTCCTTTTATTCTGTTATTA
>JACKQG010002802.1_pt1 | contig 22128 bp, 13 predicted proteins | sample 8237621 | NCBI WGS metagenome assembly JACKQG01 (sample SAMN15677084, study PRJNA649215) | marine metagenome | biome: marine; feature: Black Sea; material: saline water; isolation source: suspended particulate matter (SPM) from the Black Sea western gyre | collected 2013-06-09/2013-06-10 | depth... | reverse complement strand
CGCTATTTTAGAAGAACGCTCTCATATTTGATTTGCTGTGGGATGGCTGTGAAATCTTTTGTAAAATATGGTGCCCATATAGTGCACGGATTTTCATCCAAATTCAAGGTTTTTTCCGGCAGGGGTATGCCGAACTTGCTGGAATTGTTTTGAAATTGAGCTGAAAGCCTTGTATCATGTGACTTGAATTGTGCAGGAGTGTCTCACACACAGTGTCAAAGCGTACAGGAACGCTGTTTTCGAAATTAAATTGGAAATCCAAGCTAATAGGAGACCAGGTTATGTATCAGCGAATTTTTTCATTTCTTACTGTGTTTATATTTTTGACGGCACCCGTTGGGGGGGGCAGTGTCGTGGAAGGCGATCTTATGCAATGGCACAACGTTCAGATAACGTTCGATGGGCCTTCATCAAGCGAAAGCGCCGAGGTCAATCCGTTTCTGCACTACCGGCTCAACGTCACGATAGCCAACGGTGAGAAAACCTACGTAGTCCCCGGCTTCTACGTCGCCGACGGAAACGCGGCCGAAACCTCGGCCAAGGCCGGCAATAAATGGCGCGTCAATTTCACACCCGATTGCGACGGCGAATGGCGTTTCAAGGCATCTTTTCGGACGGGCGTCAATATCGCCATAAATCCAGAAGCGCAAGCCGGCGCCCCTACGGCATTTGACGGCGCAACGGGGGCGTTCCGCGTGTCGAAGACCGACAAGAAGGTGCCGGACTTCCGCGCCAAAGGCCTGCTCCAGTACGTCGGGGAGCATTACCTGAAACATGCCGGCAACGGCGAGTATTACCTAAAGGGCGGCGCCGACAGCCCGGAGAACTTCCTGGCCTACGATGAGATAGACGGCACCTATGATGCGGACGCAGGCTCAGGCAGCTATAGTCACATCGGCGGTTTTATCCACCAGTACAAGCCCCACGTACGGGATTGGCGTGGCGGTGATCCTGCCTGGCGGAACGGTAAGGGTAAGGGCATCATTGGCGCCCTCAACTACCTCGCAGGCAAGGGGATGAACAGCGTCTATTTCCTGACCTACAATCTTGATGGCGGTGACGGCCGGGACACCTGGATGTGGTCAGACGTAAAAGAGCGAGAACGATTCGACTGCAGCAAGCTGGACCAGTGGGAAATCATCTTCGACCACATGGACCGGCTGGGGATCATGCTGCACGTGGTGACACAGGAGACGGAAAACGACAGGAATCTGGGCGGGTCCGCGGGATTGAATCTGATTCGTAAGCTGTACTACCGTGAATTGGTGGCGCGTTTTAGTCATCACCTGGCCGTAATCTGGAATCTCGGCGAGGAAAATAACACACCCGACAGGGACCGCAAGGAAATCGCCGCGTACATTCGGGCTTTGGACCCATACGATCATCCCATCACTGTACATACACACAACGACAAGGCACTACAGTTTTATGATGGAATCCTGGGTGATGATAACTTCGAAGCCACCTCCATCCAGGGTAATATGGCTAACTACAATCGTGAAGCGGTCATCCTGCGACAACGCACCGCCAAAGCCGGACGAAAGTGGGTCATCTTTGGTGACGAGCAGTCTCAGGCCAGCCATGGCGTGGTCCCCGATGCCAATGATCCGGCTCATGATATTCCCCGGAAACAGGGACTCTGGGGTAATCTAATGGGCGGTGGTGCAGGGGTGGAATGGTATTTCGGCCATCAGTATCCTCACATGGATATCAATTGCGAAGACTGGCGTTCGCGCAACGTCATGTGGGACCAGACGCGCTATGCGCTCGAGTTTTTCCACAAACATCTGCCCTTCCGGGAGATGGGTCCGGACAACTCGCTGGTCTCGGCTGAGAAGGCCTACTGCCTGGCCAAGCCCGGCCAAGTATATGCTATCTACCTGCTCGAAGGCGGGAGCACGGATATCAATGTGGCGAGCGGAATATACTCCGTCCAATGGTACAATCCCCGAACCGGCGGCGAACTCCTGCGCGGAGACATCAGGCGTATCACCGGACCGGGAGCGCAATCCATCGGCCAGCCTCCAAAAGAGAGCGATAAAGACTGGGCTGTTTTAGTGCGCAAAACAACGCGTCGTAGATAGGAAAGGAGGAATGCTGCTTTCGTAGGAACGACAAGTTAGAGCTACATCTATTATAAGGACAAGTTTTAATCGATATCAGCGATGTCGCTTTGTGGTTTGCCGACGAGATGGATTCTGTTTTTTCCGCTGCGTTTTGCCTCCAGCAGTGCCTTATCGGCCTGCTGAAAAAGCTCCTGTATTGTCGAGCCATCCCGTGGAAAACTTGCCAGTCCGCCGCTTATCGTCAGGACACCCTTACCCTCCGGGCCTAATCCAGCAAGCGGAGTCAATTCTGAGTTCTCCAATTCTCTTACGAACCGCTTTGCTATAAAGATAGCTTCTTTAGGATGGTCGGCCCTGGGCGAGCGTCTCTCTTCAGGAGCATCAGCCGGACTGGCCTGCGGATCATCCCAGAAAATAACTGCAAATTCATCACCGCCGATACGGCCGACAACATCATGGCTGCGACAACAACGCTGCATTAAAACAGCAGCCTGCTTTAAAACCTCATCACCGACAGAATGACCGTAAAGGTCATTGTAACGCTTGAAGTTATCGATATCAAAAGCCAGCAGGGTTACCCTCTTGTTTTCTAAAGCGGCGCGTTCTATAATCTGCCTGGAAAATTCCCAGATATATCTCCTGTTTTTCAGACCGGTCAAATCATCCTCGGTAGCCAATCTTTCCAGTTGTTTAATTTTCGTTTCTAATGCCGTATCAGCAGGCATAGACAGACCGACTTTGCCCGCGCTGCGGGTTTCAGTGGTCATAATGGATTCGTAAAATCTGTCCGGGTGAATGGGGCAAATCAAATAATCGTCCGCCGCATTTGTACCGTTGCAGATTGAACCGAGAAGCTGAATTGCTATGGGCTCTTCATACATCTGCGCCAGAAGCACAATTTTCGCATCACAGCCGGTCCTCAAGGCTTTCAGTACCGAACTTAATTTTGCCGAGGTGCCAGCCATCACAATGCCGATTCCAGCAAAATCATTGTTTGCGGCCGCATTGACAGCATCAAGCATATTGGCACAGAGTTCATATCGCTCATCCGTAATGTTACCGACATCCAGGAATGCTTTGCCAATGTCACCAACAAGCAGTATTTTCCGATTGTTTCGATTGCAAGATGAATTATCGCTTTTCATCTGACTGGACCTCAAGTAAAGCATCCAATTCGGCTTTAGTAGTACGAAATTCATCTTTACGAAAGCCGGATGCTCTACGATTTTCTTTTTCTCCTGAAGAGCGAACGTTGCCGCCGGTGAGCAATTTCATCAGCACCTCTTCAATTTCAGCGGGCTTTTCTATCAGGTAAGCCCCTGATTCAATTGCCTTGAGGATTAGCTTTTGCCTGCATACCAGGTCTCTATCGACAAGACAACAGCATCTATAACCCTTCACGCGGGCTATATGGAACAATCGCCCTTGCTCTTTACTTAACAGTCCGATTCGGCCAATAATCAGAACGTCCCGGCTTTCTCTCTTTGCCAAATCACCTACAGCCGAATAGACATTATCGCAAAGGACAAACTCAACACCGAGGCGTTCAAGTAAATTCATCGTCTGGCGGACAAACTCATCTTCCAAGGCACCGACTAAAATCACCAGCAATGACAAATTAGAATCACCCTTTGACACTGTCATAAGCCCTCATTCAATATATCAGTAAAAAGGCCCTAAAAGCGCAAAGAAGATGCCTCCAGACCCCTTTATATTAACAAAATCTACAGAAAAGTCAACTCAAATCACCCGAAACAGCAGTTAATCGGCGTTCGATGGTCAATAATCGCAAATAGCATCTAACAAACATTAATTACTCGGCAGGCTGTCCAGATTCTTTTTGACTTGCTCGGCACAGAAGCCTGACGGATACAACTTGATGAAGCTCTCCAGAGTTGCCCTGGCATCCGCTAAATACTTTGTCTTCTGTTGCGAATTCGACTGGCCCTGATACAGGCCAATCTTCAAAAGCCCTAATTCATACAATGCCAGCATCCCACCATCGGTATTTTCAAATTCCTTATGCAGCTGGCTTAATTTCTCCGCCCTAAGCTGCTCGTCGGGGAGTAGTTTTGCCTGCGCTAACAGGATGTTGTCACGCAGCCGGTCTTTATCCTCCATTTGTTCCAGCAATCTGTCGAGGCGCTGAGAGTAGTCGAGTGCGTATGAATTCAGCATAACAAACTCCGCCAGAAACCCAGTCGCCCCATCCTTATCTGTTCTATTCTCAGGGCCAATCAGCAACCTCAACTGATCTATTTTTCTTTGCAGCTCGTCAAACTTAGGTAATGTCATAACAGAGTCGGCGGGAAGACGAAACAGGCCGAACAACGACTCCTCCGACGGCTGTTCTTTTTCGAGCAGTTTCGATCGTTCAGCCGTCAACATAGTCTCGGCCTGGACAAGAAGTTTGTCAGCCTGTTCAAATTTGCCCTGACCGGCCCAATGTTTTGCTATCCGCCATCGGGCTTCTATGGATTCTGGACTTTTACCGAATTCACTGTACAACCGATACCATATCTCACGTGACCTTTCGTAAGGATAATCGCTGTAAAAATGCAAAGTTTCTTTTTGGCCAAGCACGTTGATATCCGGGCCGTATTCACTTAAAAGCGCTTTGCAGTACAGTGCTATCGGCATCCGATTGCTGTTGGAACGTTTATTTATAAACAAATCATACTGCCCAAACAGCCATTGTCTTTTCGTCTGGTACTGCAGCTCTTGAGGCACTGTAAGCCAGCTTGGCCAAGTGTCATAGCTTAATTTAATCTGGATTTCTCTTTTAAGCTCCGCACGCAGCGCTATCGGGTCAGCAGGATAGAAAAAACCTTCGAGGTATTTCTTGATAAGAGGATCTTTCGTCGTTTTGTCCAGAGTTTCCGTGATACTTTGGCCGTGAAATTCACTGACTAGCTCCGGCTTGTTCTTAGCCACATAAAGCTGATAGTCTAATTCGTCGAAGCCGATTGTTACTTCAAAGACAACAACAGCCAAGACAAGTGTAATGGTTGTGAATATCCAGACGAGGCCCGGTCGATAACGCGTAAAGTGGCCTATGCCGAGCACAAATCCTGCTATCGTTAAGGCATCAATCCAGGCAAAAATCCACGGTGCGAAGGAAAACCCCCATTTAATAGGTTCCACCCCCCTAACACCTCCAAAGTATGCCCAGTAAATAAGCTGTGGCGCTGTGCATAATGCAATTGCAACAAAACGCGAGCGAAAACGAAGAGGCCGGCACGCCACTGCAATACAACTTATTAATAGACAAATTGCAAAACCCGGCAAATTTGCCAGGAAAAACACAGCCAATATCAAAACAAAGCTAAAACCAAAGCTCATAAGCTGGGATATCAAGAGTGGAACAATTGACATAATCCCCATTAGCAATCCCAAAACAATGATCTGCCAGGGATATTCGAAAATGCTCACTCCGCTTATGACTGTCTCGCCCAAATGCCAGAATGCCGGTCTTGTCGCCGTTTGAATATCGAATGACCAAAAAGAGCCGGTTGCTATCTTCGACCAGAAAAAACAAGTCATACCGAAGGCTACAACAGCAAGAAGCCAGCATCTCTGAACATTCTTATGGCTGTAGTGCAGTGTGGGGCCAACAGCCATAAAAGACTTCGAGACCGCTATCGGTGCCTTCTCTGTCTCTTTATTATCCATAAGCCTCACTTCGTCGTAACTCGTGACCATGGTCAAAAACCCGAACCACAAACAACGAGAGACGGGGCCCGGGTTTATGTCCCTTCACCGCTGCTGGCAAGGTAAGCAATCTGCTCTGCTGTAAGCTTGTCTATATCGATAAACATTGACTTCAGTTTGAATTTGCTCACTTGCTGCTCTATCTCTATTGGGACATCGTGGACCGCAACAGAAAGCTTACCACGTTTTTTTACCACATATTCAGCCTGCAGGGCCTGGGTAGCAAAGCTCATATCCATCACACTTGCAGGATGCCCCTCAGCGGCGGCAAGGTTAATTAAACGCCCTTCGGCCAGAAGATAAATCCGCTTGTTATTTTTCAGGATATATTCATCGACAACATCATTGCGTACATTACGGATCACTTTTTTGCTGAGCTTTTTCAGGGCCGGTATATCTATCTCAACATTAAAGTGTCCGCTGTTGGCAACAACGGCCCTGTCCTTCATCACGCGGAAATGCTCAGCCCGTAAAACATGTTTATTACCGGTAAGGGTTACAAACAGCTCTCCGACTTTTGCCGCCTTCGCCATCGGCATAACTTCAAATCCGTCCATCGCCGCCTCAAGCGCCTTGACAGCATCAACTTCCGTAACGATTACGATTGCTCCCATACCTCTTGCCCGCATAGCAAATCCGCGTCCACACCAGCCGTACCCTACCACAACAACCTTTTTGCCGGCCATCAGAAAATCGGTCGCTCGAATAATACCGTCAACGGTTGATTGCCCTGTGCCGTAACGATTGTCGAACAAATGTTTTGTCGCAGCGTCATTTACAGCAATGACGGGAAATTTCAACTTCCCTTCGTTTGCCATCGCGCGCAAACGAATAACTCCTGTAGTGGTCTCTTCCATACTTGCAATAATCCGGGGAGCATCTTTTTTTCTGCGAGTATGCAGCTCGTTCACCAAATCAGCACCGTCATCGAACGTAATAACGGGCTTATGGTCAATTGCAGAGTAAATATGCTTATAGTATGTGGCCCGATTTTCGCCGCATATTGAAAAAGTCGCTATATTGAAGTCCTTCACTAATGAGGCCGCCACATCGTCCTGCGTACTGAGCGGATTTGAAGCACAAAGAGCAACATTTGCCCCGCCGGCCTTGAGTGTTCTAACCAGATTCGCAGTTTCTGCGGTTACATGCAGACACGCCGAGACATTCATACCTTTCAATGGCTTACTCTTGGCAAAGCGCTTGCGTATGGCCGCCAGAACCGGCATATCATTATCTGCCCAGAGGATACGCTTTTTACCACCAGCCGCTAATGACAAATCAGCTACATCATACTTCATCTAATAATCCTTTCAAATATGAACAAGAAGTACAAATATAGACCCGAACGACAGCGATTGCAAGCCTTATCTTCTGTGGCAAAGCTAAACGCTTAAGAAAATTGCTCTGGAAATGGTTGTACAAAGATGGGGTTTTGTGTTTAATATTTAAGATATGAACAGGCTCTGTATATTCATAGGCATGATGGTCTTTGGCTGGATTGGATGGTGGATAGGAGCCAGATTTGGTGGATTCATGACCGCCTTTGTGGTCAGCAGCATCGGCAGCATTGTTGGAGTTTATGTAGGCTGGCGTATCAACCGTGATTACCTAAGCTGAAACTCCGTTGAATCATCGAGGAACCGCCAATCGATCAGCGCTACGTAAAAGATTGGGGCGAGTCCGCCATAGGCGGATAAATATTGAATAAGCATCGGGAATTTGTTATATTGACAGAAACCCTGGTGAGATAGAGAGACGGCATCCACGATGGGATAAGAAAAGGCGTATCCCACAGGGTAAACAGTCTGTGTTTCCCGTTTTATAAAGACTGTATAAGCATTGTTAGGTTAGGAGAAAATGAGACATGAAGGACACAATCAGTGATATTTGTCAAAAGATTGCAAATTCAGCCTACAAAAATGAGGAGCACGTTCGTTTATCTTTGGTTGCGCGAGTGTTGCAGAAATTGGGATGGAACATATGGGATCCTTGCGAGGTTAATTCTGAATATAATGCGACACCCCATGAAGACAGCACGCGAGTCGATATAGCTCTTTTTTTAACACCACGGCGACCGGATGTATTTATTGAAGTTAAGGCCATTGGTAAAATTACGAGCGATTCACTACAAAGAGCAGAACTTCAATTGCGGGACTATAATAGAGATAATACGGCATCTTTTAGCATAATTACTGACGGCCGAATCTGGCGATTTTATCTGTCACAAAGCGGTGGGAAGTTCAAAGAGAAATGCTTTAAGGTGGTCGACTTATTAACTGACGATTTGGATGGTATTGAGGTTTCACTATGCACATTCCTCAAGAAATCTGAAATTGAAAATGGCAATGCTTTCCGCGAGGCACAGAAATACCGGAAATTAAACGACAAACAAAGGGCAATGGAAGACTCGCTACCTCAAGCAAGAAGAGTAATATTAGAGCCACCATACCCAAGTTTACCAGACGCACTTATTGAGTTAGTAGCTGAGGAGGGCTTTACAATTAATGTCGAAGAAGCCCAAGAGTTTATTAAAGTAACAGCGAATAGAGCACTGCCTCCCTTGCAGACGCCCCTTGATTTGCCAAAGAATGTGCCTGACAATAAACCTCAACCAGTTTTTGGACCTAAGTCGGAGATACTATCTTTTCGGCCTGATGAGCCACCTAATCTCAGTTTTACAAAGATTATTAATGCGACATTTGGAACTCAAAGTACGAATAAATGGAATGCGTTGGTGCGTTGTGCGGTAAAGGAGGCATTACAAAAAAATATGTCTCTAAGCAGATTGAAAAGTCTTTTATCAAATGTGCAAGAAGGACAAATAAATGACAATGGTTACCGGCCATTGCCGGGCATGAATGTTTCAGTACAAGGTGTTGCTGCGGGTAATGCATGGTCTTTAGCTTTACTTCTAGCCAAAGAGCTAAATGTTGAAATAACGGTTAGATTTAGATGGCGAGAAAAAGATGGTGCAGCCTATCCTGGGCAAGAAGGTCTGCTTCAGTGGAAACCATAGCGAATAAGTTTACAAAAACCTTTGGGGATTGGAGGAATGGGTCGGCTCTGATCGCCTAAAGGCGGCCGGTTAATTCTGAGCAACTTGTGCCATGCGTAGAATCCCTCGACGAACCGGCAGGCGGGCACTTGACGGGCTTGAAACGCGATTTTTAAGTCAAAAACAGCTATATGCATATTTACAACAATGCATTGCAAGCTTACATCGTGATATGGGGCAGATGAAGAGTTATCTACGAAAGATGAAGCGTGCTATGCAATTAATGAAGTCCACAGAACGGCTTGCGCCACGTTATCTGTGAACGATTCGTTTTAGGCAGTTTCCAGCGTGTAATCCCGGCGTGCGTTTATTTAGTTCTATAAAGATGAACATCCCACGCCTCGAAAATATCGCTGAAAACACCATCCTTTAAAGGTCGTTCAGGGGCCTTTGCGAGCCGATTTTAGTTATTCCCGGTTACAGAGCCGGTAGTTCGTAACCTCTGCGGTACTGTTTTGTCAGATATGTATTTGCCTGGTCATCGTCTATAAATCGTTCGCGGGCGGCATTGAATTTTAATCTCCGGCCGGTCCGCATCGCTATATTAGCCATGTGGCAGAGCGTAGCAGAGTAATGTCCTTCTTCGACGTCGGCGTTCAAGCCAGTAAATTTGCGGCTGCGCACCGCATTGATGAAATTCAATGTATGCGTATCACCGCTGCGCGGGCCGCCCGGCCCTTTTGTGCCATCCTTGAAGGTTACCTGCCAGCCTTTTCTGCCAATCGAGACGGTCCCGTTGTCGCCGTAGAAAATGTTGCCGTTGTCGTGGCCTTCCAGGGAATATGGACTCCACAGCCGCATTTCGTACATCAAATACACATCATCATATTCAAAAGTAGCAACCTGCGTATCCGGCGTCTGATGGTCGTCATCGTAGAACAACTGCCCGCCGCTGCAAGTGACAGCATCGGGGAGCTTAACGCCCAGACCCCACCTTGCGATGTCAATTTGGTGTACGCCGTCATTGCCCGTATCACCTGTTCCATAATCCCAGAACCAATGCCATTTATAGTGGTATCGGTTGAGATTAAAGGGACGTTTGGGTGCAGGACCAAGCCACATATCGTAATTAACTCCGGGCGGTGTCTCACTGTCGGGTACACGACCAATTGGCCCTCGCAACTGGCTGTTGATAGCCTTTGCCATTCGAATTTTTCCGAGTTTGCCGGACTGCAAATACTCGACTGCATCGTTAAAACTCTCATAACTTCGGGACTGGGTGCCATGCTGAATAATCTTTTTATGTTTGCGTGCCAGATTAACAAGGAAACGTCCCTCCGATATCGTGTGGCTCAACGGCTTCTCTACATATACATCTTTTCCGGCAATAACTGAGGCCGCCGCCAAAGGAACGTGCCAATGGTCCGGCGTGGCAATGCAGACTACATCCAGCGATTTGTCTTTAAGCATTTGCCGATAGTCGTTGCAGCCGTCAACCTTTTCGTTGCGATCTTTGAATCTTTTGACTTCGCGGTCTAAAACATTTCTATCTACATCACACAGTGCTACTACCCGCACTCCCGGGGTATTATGGAAACTGCTGATTAATCCCTGGCCTCGCCCTCTAACACCAACGGCGGCTACGCGAATATCGCTATTCGCCCCCCTAACCCTGGAGAACGGCACCGCTAATGCGGCACCAGTCATCAACGAACTCTTTACAAAATTTCTACGTGTTATATTTTTCATAATCAATCTCCCTTCATAATCCATATCAGAAAGAACTATTTGGTCTCCTATTATGGAGCAGTGTTATCGGTTTGATTTCGGTACGTTATTTTACAAATTCCCTGAATCGTTTTTCCATTTGCCCGGTCGTCCTTATCCCTTCGTACACAACAACGAGAAATCTGAAATGAGCCTTTTGGCCCTGTTTAAGCGTAAGGCGAAGCGGCTGCACGAGATTCTTCTTATACTTGCTTTGTCTTTGAAAATCGCCCTGTCCCAGCGGATTGGCGGAAAACAAACCGTAGCTTCTCACATGCCAATAAGTGGGATAGTTTATACTGGCCGGATGATTAAGAATAGCTATACCAACTACTTTTCCATTTCTTATTCCCTGCAGAGCGACCCATCGCGCACGCTTGCCCCATATATTTTTCGCCGTTTCATCGCCGTTGGAGCTGAAGTACCTGCCTGTCCCGGAAACTGATTCCTCGGGCAGCGGCTTTCCCGGTTTTAGTATCTCATTCGAATCGCCCTCTCTCAAACAGTCAGCAACTCGAACCGCAAATACGCCTTCTTCGATATCTTCAAATGCCACCTCGGTTTGCCTGGCCGTAAGGTCGATACTAACATCAATGGCATATTCATCTTCATTTTCACCTGCCAGAAAGACCATAGTTCTGTTTTCTTCGAGCAATACATTACCGTTCTGATCTATCCAATGCATCACAGCAGCAAGTTTTCCTTTACCGGCACCTCCGGCCATTTCTGTTGTTTTGATATGCTTGATTTGCGGAGGCAGCGCGGCGTTGTTCCAGAAGTTGGTCCCATTAACCTTATCGACGGCAAAGAAAATACCCACATGATGCTGGTGGTCGTCACTGCCGCCTTTCATTTCCACGAGCGGATTTCTTCGAGTTACTACAACTCCAGAAGGGCTGCGCAACGGAACCAGCATCGGCTTGGTGAGCTCGTTTCCATAAACATAGCTTGTAAAGAGCCGGCCTCCCACCATCACATCGATTTTGTTTTTGCCTTTTACGAACTCCACCTTCGGAACTCCGGCATTTCCTAATGCTGCCGCGCAGAGCACGAGTACTACTAAAACCACAGCGGTTCTTTTCATAATATAACCTTTCTAAAGCTATAGGATTTCGCGCAGGACAAAATCAATTCGTATTTTTATCCTCTGCCCGGTAAAGATGAACATCCCACGCCTCGAAACTGTCACTGAAAACACCATCCTGTGAAAGAATCGTTCGATTCTCGCCAAGCACTTCTACGGTTCTCTTGCCTTTCAGGGCCGGGGCGGTGAATGTCGCCTTTGTCTTACCATCCCTCATACCCACAGCAAAAAGATACGTCGCGCCTTTATACTTCTTTGCCATAACCGCTACTGGAACATTATTATTCTCAGATGACACACTCACACCAGCATCAATAGTTGGACTGTTTAATACCGGCGCAAGGGCACTAATCTGCTTATTTATCTCGGTAACCGTCGAAAGCATTTCCCCGTCGCTAAGAAGCGCCGATTCATTGAACTTAGGCTGCCATTCGTGGACAAAATAAATTAAACCCATTGAGCCGTGAATGATAGACATCCACACCTCGCATTTGACTTGCTTAGGAGTAGCTTTTGTTTCCTTATTACTTATTCGAGTACATTCGATACAGTTCCACACTACTTTTGTTCCATCGGTCCATTTCTTCAGCCTCTCAACTCCTTTTGCAACATACCACAGATTACCAGCAACCTCTGGTTTTGAATGAACAACCGGATAGATATCGAACGAGGCAATATCACAGCCCTTAACGTATTCGAGATAATCCTCAGGATGGTTTGTGCGAACACCGCGGCCGTACCAACCATCCCAGGCCACACCCTGACTCAGGTTCAGAAACACCGGCCGAGTGGGATCAGTGCTGCGAATCTTATTATAGTCATCGATTATTTTTTGGGGCTGAATCGGCGGTCCGTACCCTTTTCCCTTTCCCAGAGATTGGGCATTATCCGGCTCGTCCCCGTGCATCCAGCCTATAATAGTCGGCTCATCAATATATTTAAGAGCCCGTTCATTTTGGTGGCAGATGACTTTCATACCGGAGTTTTTCAACTCTTCGAGCTGTTTTTCCGTCGGCCCTCTCCAGAGACCCACGAATGTGTTGAAACCGGCTTCGCGGTACCGTAATGCCTTGGCCGGGTTTTGCAGCCATACTGCAATGGGAAAAAAGTCCGCACTATGTAATGGGCCGTTCTCCCATTTTACATAAGGACTTGTAACAATGTTTTCCCCGCAAGCCTTATCAAATGCACATACAAGAAAAATCCCGCAGGTTAAGAAAATTATATTTCGTCGCATAAAACTACCTCCTGAAAAGACCTGAGTACCAACCTCGGCACACACTATTATGTTAGCCTATATGATTAAGGGCTTATTATAGACCCTCCAAATTCAAAAAATCATCGAGGTTATTTTACCAAATAACAGCAATATAAGGGAAGGTTAAATTAAAACCAAATGCAATTGCAAAAGATATGTAAATGCAATCCCAAACCGATGGAATGCCCGCGCAAATTGCGTACAAATTACTTTGCTTCAATCCCGCCTGATGAGTTGGAGATAAAAACCAACCGCAAGCAGTTTTTCTTATTTAAATCAGCGCTTCAACAGCACCCACTTAACTTTACAGCCACCGAAGACAAGCATCGGAATACAAGACGACTAATAACGTCCTCCGCCTCCCATGTCATCATACATTTCACCATAATTATACATGTCTTCGTATCCCCCCATTTCATCACCACCAAGTCTTCCGGGACGCGCACTGCGTCCGCTTTTGAAGGTCTTGAAAGGCTCCTTAGTCACGTTTTCCGATGTGCTGATCTTACCATACCAATTCTGCAAATCTTTGGCCCAGTATGCCGTTCTGACAGGCATGTGTTCAATATCAGTTCCATCCATACTGTAAAGCATATCGTAATAGCGCCTGGCAGTGAGATTCTTATCACCGGCCCAGTCATCCACTGCCACAGCATCAACCATAACAGCTCCCGTACTATAATCAATCAAATCCGGTACAACAGACTTTTCATTAGGCCGACCAAAAGAAATAGAACTCATTCGGGGATCCGTCATCCCCCTGCCAGCACCCAATCGCGGATCGATTCCTCGACCGAATTCGCCTCTTCTTTGTTGTGGCTCGATCTCGGTCTCAACAACACTTCCGATGAGCTCTCCCTGACTTACCTTAAAATCTTCACTGTGCCAGTACCCATTGACATATTTGGACACCTGGACCGTAACAACATCGGCCGGTTCACGTATATGCTTTGCGAAGAAGTACATTCTCCCCGGAATCTCCACCTGCTCGGTAATATCGGAAAACTCGCTCCATAAAACAACTTCGTTTTTCCGCGATTCGTCCTGCTCACTTAACTGATTAGTTCCTGCCACAGGGTTAAAAACACCCAACCTGATTCTGTATCGATAGTGCTTTTTCGGCTCAACAGTATCATCATGGGCCCAGAACACCAGAGGCTCCTTCATTTTCTCTAAAACAGTCATAGCGTTAAGCCGAATCTTGTCAAAATCGTCATAAACGTCGATCATGGAAGGTCCCCTTCGGGCAGGTCTATCTCCCGGCAGCCCGGATATCATATAGTCGTCTGCTCCTCCAAGGGCACCCGTCTGGTCACCCCTGCCTCCGGTTCTTCCTCTTGTTCGCCTGTCGGAGGAACCAGCCAGGCCGCCACCCTCATATGACTGTGTACCAGTTCTACCTCCTCCGCTGCTCCCTCGACTGCTATCTCTTCTGCGTGAGGTACCTCCGCCGGCACCCCCATAAAGATTCTCCATTCCTACCCCTGCACCGCCTCCGCCGACTCTTCCGCCAGCTCTTCCGGCGGTTCTTCCAGTCGTACCACCTAATGCAGAATCTCTGGAACGGCGGGAGTCTGATCTGTCATTAGCTGTCTGCTGGCCTTCTCTGGCTTTTCTTGCCTCCTCAGCGTCCTCTTTTTTCTGAATATCCAGGAATTTCCTATGTATCAAAGGAGGATACCACTCCTCTTTCGCAGATGCCATTGAATAAGCCTCGGGCTGCAACAGGTCTGTTTGGAGTTGCCAGTCATCAAACTGAAGCTTCGTTACTTTTAACCTGCCGGGTGGTAAGCTGCCAGCATCTTCAACAATTTCAAACAATTCACCATAATGGTCAATCTTGGTGCGGGGAATACTCCGCCAACTACTCCAGCTTCCGTCTTTGCCCAGTTCCTGTCGCTGCAACTGCACGGCAGCGAAAATCGGCTCAGCAAGACATGGATCTGAATACTGTTTCTCCACATCATCGACAAAACATTGTTTAAATCTCTCATATAACCCCGCAATATCAAACTTGGCTTCCACTGTTATAAGGTCGATATCGTTGGGCTCATTCGCAGCTTTATCATATTGATTTTCCGGTGTAATAACATCCGTAGGCACATAAGCGGCCGCTCTAATGTGCTCGATCGCAACTTCGGTGACCGGGCCAATACGAGGAAGACGATATTTCCCCCCCGTGCCTCGTAGTGTCTCATCAACTACATAAGGCATCTGCGGCCATATGCTAACATCAATATCATTTATGGAAGAATCAAGCAGAGCAAGAAATTCGGTAAGTTTCGACTTATATAGCTCCGGGCCCTCGGGGGGGGTGTTAACCTTATCCCTCAAAAGCTTAGCCTCTTCGAACACCTGTTCATCGATTGCTGCAGGGCTGTATTTCCCATCGCCATATGAAACCTGGTTGGGACTGAAAATAACACGTGTAATCATAAGCCATATACACACAAGTCCAACAATCATCAACACTATCTTCTCTACATGTGCTTCGAGAAAGCTTACTATTTTATTCATATCTCAAATCCCACTTAAAATTGTTTTTCTGAAAGGTTTTATCTACCGGTCGTTGGTGCTGCGGCCGCTGCTATCGCGGCCGTGACGGATGCCGGTTTAATTTCCTTGTAACCATCCGGATTAAATACGTATTCGCAAATTAAATCCAAATCTACAATAGGATCGTCTCCAAAATCATAAAGACTGTAAGGATCGTCTGAGGCCGATAAGAACTTCGACTCTAAAACCGTTATCTGATTATGCTTAAGAGTCAGCTCCGGCTCATCGCCGGAAAATCCTCTGAATTTATGCTCCTTGGCACTGCAAAGCTCCTTCAGAAACGGCATAATTGATTTTATATTAATCACAAGAGAGACATTAAATTGTAAAACATCATTATCACTATCAACACCGGTAAATCTTCCTGTGCAGGATTCCGCCAGACCATCATCATTAGAATTAATGTAAAGAGGCTTATCAACATCGTCTTTTCTTTTCGAACTCCTGCGACTCCTGCGTCCTGTATATACCCCGCCTCCTGCTCCGGGTCTTCTTAAGCCCATATTAAAACTCATCTGCTTAAGCTGTTTGACCGGTGCCGTCAGAACGCTGTCGAAGTCCGAATTCACAGCACTTATAGTATCGAAAATATCTTCGATGACCCAGTAAGCTAACTGGAAATACCAGCAATCCTCGATGGCCTGATTAGGTTCAACAGCAAGTTTATAATCCGCCCAGAAATCATATCCGCTTAAATCAATCGGATTCGCATAAACAGATATAGATTTTGCTCTCTCTCTGCAAATCTCGTCAATTATCATAAGCTCAAGCTCACCCTTAATCATCGACCTGGGTATAGACCCTCTGGAAGACGCTGCCCCTGTACCTCTGCCTACACCTCCACCACCATACGGAGACATTCCCATCATCGGGGAGCGACCACCCATCGTACCTCCCATCATCGGAGACCGCCCCATCATCGGGGCCCCACCCATCATTGGTGAGCCACCCATCCCCGGAGAAGACATTCCCCTCATACCTCCCATCATACCCCTTCCCCGCCGTAAACGGGAATTTACTGCTGACTCCTCAAGGCCTTTCTCTAACTCGGCCTCTGTAGGGTAATCACCCGCATTGACACGGACAAGCAGGTCATCGACGGCTTTTCGATATTTTCGGCCAAACTCGCGAAAAACCACTGTAGAAGAAATGTTAGGACCAAGAAAAATATCATAGCTTAACAACTCTCTCATAGTTGTTTGCTTAGCCAATAGTGCTATCTCACTGGCATCTTTGGCATGTTCTTCCTGAAGCTTCTGCTCTTGCTCCAATGTTTTACTGGGAGGAGGACTATTGAGTGCGCTCTCCACTTGTCTGCCCATCTTAACACTTGTAGCCTGTATCTCACCCTTGAGTTTAGCGCTCATAAGGTGCGTTGGGACCAGGAGAATTACAGCAACAAGCGCTATAATAACCGACATCAGCAGCGGTACGTTATTCTTAAAAACACTTAACTTCTGTAAAACATTCTGTAAAACATCTTTGAAATTCGGCATATCCATTTTTTCATCTCACAAAATTATTCTATTTCAGTCGTCACTTTTTTACTGCCTGTAGGGGCGGTAGTCGTCGGCGGAGCCGATCTGCCAGCTGCGCCTCTCATATATAGAGGTAATTCAGGGGCTTTCGCCTTGACCGACTCAGGGGCATCTCTCCATACAAATTTAACCTTTAATACAAACCAATGGTCATTAACTGTAACAACCTGCGTTCCCCTGCTATCGAGTTTCGGCCTTCCGTTCTCTTCCCACTCGGCAATTCTACTAATTGTTTCACTTGTCATAGGGTCAACTAATATCCACTCATAACCTTCTCCCTGCTTAGTAGATCCGGGAGGCACTGGTTTATACCTGATATCCGTTACACCTATCCCGGCAGGCATCTGCTCTTCCCTGTTTACTTCCCCTATTTCCAGCACGAATTGGTTAGGGTCGTTCTTCTTATACACCTCAAAAGGGCTGTTGCCGTCAACAAAATCGTCGAGGTGCAATAAGCGAGTAATTAAACCCCATTTATCCTGATTATCATCTACCTTGTAAGGATCCATCAATTCAGCTATCTTTTCGTATGGACTGTAACCGCCTATGGTTATTATAAAGCCGGGCAGCTTTTCCTCCGTGGTTTGCCCAGCCATTCCGTACATTTCCTCCCCATAATACCCCCCCATCCTCTCCATCTCCATCATGTCGTACCCCTCCATCATATACTCATCTTCTCCCCCTGCACCGGGCATACCCCGGCTCTTGCGGAACATATCGGCGCCTCCGAACTGGGCGGCCGCAATGTCACTCGAAAAGAAAGACTCCATATTCGTTATAAATATTTGTTTTCGCTGCTTGCGCGGAATCTCCTTAATCCCTTCGACGTCACCTCTGGCAAAAGCCTGATAGAGCCCGGCTTGTTTGGAATTGTTCTTCTCATTCGGCAATGCTGAAATTATAGTTTCATACAGAGACGGGATCATTTCACGATATTTAAAAGGTTCAAACTCCCTTTCTATTGTCGCTACAGATTCGGTGCCTTTACGTATTTCAGCTTCGAGCTCCTGGTCGGCCTTATCGATAGTACCAAGAATATTGCCGGTTCTCGCTCGGACCTGACTACCCTTTCCGTAATTCATCTTGTCCAGACCGGTCCTTCCAAAACACAAAAGCGAAACCGTAAGCAGCATACATGCGGCAGTGATAAAATACCTGCCCTTGCTCGCCCAGGCCATTGACCGCGCAACGCTCCGCGGCAGAAGGTTGCTTTCTAACCGTGCAACACCTAATCCCTGTAAAGCAAGACCATAGACAACACCAAAACCGCTGACATTCTCATGGAATTTAGCCGGTGAAACACCCGGGCCCATCCCAAGTCTCTTAAATGAATCCGGCCTTTCAACTGGTATCTGCAACGTCTGCTGTAGATATTTGAGCAGGCCCCGCAGCTTCGTTCCTCCACCTAAGGCAATAATCCTCGTTATTTTGGTGTCGGGATTGGAGTTATTATAAAAGCCGAGAGACCGCTGAACTTCGGAGCCTAAATCCGTGAAAACCGGCTTCATCGCCTGGAAAATCTGGCGGGCATATTTGCTCACCGGAGCCGTACGTTTGAGCTTTTCAGCTTTTTCAAAATTAAGCCTGAATGCATCTGATATCGCCCTGGTAAAGGAATTGCCGCCAATAAGAATGCACCTTTGCCAAACGGCCGACTTTGTGCAGACAACCAAATCCGTATTGTCGGCGCCTATGTTAAGAACAACCGTTGCTTGTTTGTCGGAAGTTGCCAGCTCAGGACGGTCATGTAACAAGTAGTTATATAAAGCCATCGGTGCCATCTGTACGTAACTAACCTGGACATCTTCTCTGCCGAAATGTTCCAATGCCGCATCGACCACTTCATTTTTTATCGCAAAAATACCCACCGTGATTTCAGGGCTGTCTGGCTCAGTCATCAACTGCCAGTCCCATTGCACATCGTTAATGCCAAAGGGAATCTGCTGGACAGCCTCAAACTTAACCATCTCAGGAATGCGTTTCTCCTCAACAGGCGGCAGGTTCACAAAGCGCGCAAAACTATTCTGACTCGGGACAGAAATAATTATCTCGTCCATGCTCAAATCGTATTTATTGACAAACTTGCGCAAACTCAACGCAATAAGCTCCTCTCTCTCAGCATCTGTCACACCATCACCGCTCAGAATCTTGCCGTGCCTGATATTGTCGAAGCCTATTACTTCAACAACACCACGCTCAGTGCTCAAGTGCAATGCTTTGAGAGAATTGTTGCCTATATCTATAGCCCAAACCATATCGGTTTCTGCTGCCATAACAAACCTCCTGCTTGGTTTTCAATTGCTCTTGTAAATACGTCTTAATAAATATACATTATATCTTATTATGAAAACTTTTTCCATAAATACTCTTGGCTGCAAAGTCAATCAATACGAAACACAGCAGATTCACGAATTGCTCGAACAACTCGGACTTCATAACTGCGAACCACCCAAAAAACCCGATCTCGTTGTCATCAACACCTGCTGTGTAACTCACACCGCCTCAGCCAAGAGTCGGCAATATATTCGAAAAGCCCAAAAGCTAAGTCCTGACGCTGCTGTAGTTGTCTGCGGCTGTCTGCCAACTGTACAAACCAACGAATTAAACAACATCAGTAAAAATGTTCATCTCGTCGGGGATCGAAAAAATCTTGCTGAAACGCTAAACCAAATAGCCCACGGCAACGCTGCCGCTCCGTACTTCCAAAGCCCTCAATCCAGCCTGAACATTAGTACTATAATTAAAGCAGAAAACGACTCTAAAATCAAGTTTAAAAAAGAATTGAATAATCATTTGAAGCTTCCACCATTAACTTCCTTCAAAAGCCAAACCAGAGCTTTCCTAAAAGTCCAGGATGGCTGCGACGGATACTGCAGCTATTGTATTGTACCCAAAACTCGTCCTTTTGTTCATAATAAACCGGTCAAAGCGGTTATTCGGGAGGCAAAATCACTTGTAAAAGCCGGACATAGGGAAATCGTTGTAACAGGCGTATTCCTCGGCGCTTACGGCCAGGAGAGCGTTAGAAGAAAAAATTGGCCAAGCCGGCAAAATGACAAACTGGCTATTTTACTCGATAAAATGGCCAAAATACCCGATCTTGCAAGGATAAGATTAAGCTCGCTGGAGCCTGCGGACGTAACGCCGGAATTACTCGATATTTTCTGTAAACACCCCAATATTATGCCACATCTGCACTTGTCGTTACAGTCCGGCTCGGATGCCATCCTCAAAAAAATGTGCAGACAATACAATTCTGATGTATTTAGAGAAAAAATTGAATTCGCCAAACTATACCTCGACAGGCCAGCTATAACGACCGATATTATCGTTGGTTTTCCAGGTGAAACCGATGATGATTTTGAACAAACTGTTGGTTTGGCTAAAGATATTGGCTTTGCAAAAATGCATGTTTTCAGCTTTTCGCCCCGGAAAGGTACAGCCGCAGCAAACATGCAGAGTAGAGTGAATATAAAGACTATAAAGGAACGCTCAAAAATCCTACACCGCTTAAATATTGAGTTGAGCCAAAAATTCCAGCAACAGTTTATTGGCGAAACCGCTGAAATCCTGCTGGAAAAGGATGATGGGCAGATTTGCGGCCGTACCGAAAGATATTTTCTGGTGTATCTGGAAAAAACTGGAAAAAAGCTTTATAAAAATGACCTGATAAGGACAAAGCTGATCAGATATGGCAATCATGGGATGTATGGGGATGTATTGCAGGAATAAACAGGATATTTTTATATGTCCTTTTCAAATAATTACTTACAATAGTTCGCAGGCATTACTAAAAGTTTGTCCTTTTTTTAATAATTTCTCATATTTTTTTTCTCAAATATTCCTAAAAAATAAGCATTCTTTACCTCAAACGTAGAACCCAAAGCATCCGTCAATCCAGAATTTTAAAGGTTATACACAGTTTGCATTATGAGCCACAATACTCGATTCCTGCAGTTCGTGAAAAATGGCTGAAAAAGCATAAGTTAGCAAGTAACCAAACCACCAATTTTACACAAAACTTAAGAAAATATTTGTTTTTTTCGTCTAAAGTTTATACTTGACGAAAAGGCTGCTAATCTGATATATGTTAATATGGTGGAATTTATAGATTCGGCCTTTCAAAGGATGGAATCCCGGGCTTTTGTCGATACAATTTCCCGGGCGGGCTGATGAGAACAAGGTAAAGTTGTAGGGCTTTTCCCCAGGAGGCGGTTTTATTTTCAACCACTGCTCATATCTGGCTTTTTTAGAAAGGAGGAATTTCAATTCATTATTATTTTCCTGGGAAAATTTAGATTAAGCATATCGACTTCAATTTAATTAGCAGTAGCTTTGGTGTGTGGCCAAAAGACGAATATTTTTTTTTATAAGGAGGACTATTATGTCTACGAAATTGATTTATTTTGTTTCTGTTGTTTTATTGCTGGGATCAGTTGTCCAGGCTGAGGACATAAAGTGGACAGATCTTGGCGCAGACCATCTATGGAGCACTCCGGAAAACTGGGATCTTGGTAGAGTTCCTACTCTGGCCGACGAAGTTTTAATTGATGTACCGGCCGCGGCAGCACCAAACGGCCCGGTGATTCAGGATGGTATCGATGCGAAGGTTAAGGGGCTCTGGACAGAAGCGCCCGGAGAGCCCACACTGACGATAACAGGCGGAACGCTTGAGGTAGCAGAATGGATTTGGTGGGGTGATGGAGCTGACTCCTTCGGCATCTGGGACATGAGTGGAGGTGCCGTAACTGTTGGCAGTGAATTCGAGCTTGGATGGGGCGGGGGCGCAGGCACTCTGACCATGACCGGTGGTACAATCAGCGCCGCAGAAGCTGTAATTCCTACGGGTAGCGGGGCTTTTGGAACACTTTACCTTTATGGAGGTACTTACAACGTCACCAACGCCGACGGCCTCAGTGTAAAGGAAAACGGCCTGATAGATATCACCGAAGGTACGTTAGTATTAGAAGGTGATGATACTGCCAAAGTCAATGACCTTATCGCTGCAGGCCAGATTACGGCTTACGGAGGTGACGGCCAACTTGAACTGGACTTTGACGGTAGGAATCCTGGCAAGACTACTTTAACAGCAGCTATCGAAAAAACCGTTTTGTTTGCGGAAGATTTCGAAGGCCTGGCTTTAGGTCCGAACG
>JACKQG010002189.1_pt2 | contig 22128 bp, 25 predicted proteins | sample 8237621 | NCBI WGS metagenome assembly JACKQG01 (sample SAMN15677084, study PRJNA649215) | marine metagenome | biome: marine; feature: Black Sea; material: saline water; isolation source: suspended particulate matter (SPM) from the Black Sea western gyre | collected 2013-06-09/2013-06-10 | depth... | reverse complement strand
TTGTGCAGATGCAGGATCTCGTTCAGCTTTTTGAAAAAGGCGATCTCAGCCAGGTGAGAGATGAGGTAATGTACGGAGTTGAAGTTGTCATCTTTCAGGTAAGTTTCTTGTTGCGAGGGTGTGCCGGTAAAGGTCTCTGAAAACTCAAACAGATGCTTGAACATCCTGGAGGCAGCTCCGGAAGCAGGAACAAATTTGATCACAGACGAAGCAGCGATGTGGTTGTTGAAATAGCGGATGTATTTTTCTGTATCATCCTTCCCGAAAGAGAAGATCCCATCTCCGTTAGTGACAGGTCTGGCAAGGCATACAAATGGGAATCCCCGGATGAAATTATCGATCTGCCTGTTGATGGTGGAGATCTCAATTCCTTTCTCACTGATCTGTTTCAGGTCCTTTTCGGTGAACATAACCGGATTTTTAGTACTTTTACGCACACAAATATATCTGAAAAAATGAAAAGAGCGACCACTATTCTAGCAATCTTTTTGCTGTTTTTAAGTGCTGCAGCACAAATTGCTCCGGATAAATATTTCGTTGAGTTTACGGATAAAGATAACTCTCCTTTCTCTATCGACGAGCCGTTAGAGTTTTTATCTCCAAGGGCAGTAGCCCGGAGAGAGATAGCTGGCATTCCGATTGTGATAAACGATTTGCCGGTAAATCCATCCTATGTTGAGGCTGTTAGTCTGATTGGCCCTCAGATCCTCAATCAGGTCAAATGGTTTAACGGCATTACGATCTATACAACAAATCCTGATCATATTACGGCCATTGAGCTGCTCCCGTTTGTAAATAAGGTGGTGAAGAACAAAGGAAAGCAGGTGTACGAACAGCCGGTAGGAGATAAATTTCATATCGGGCAGCAAATACCTCTGAAAGTTTTTGATTCTGCTCATTATGGGTTGTCTTACACTCAGGTACACATGGTTGGGACGGATGAGTTACATGAGATGGGATTCAAGGGAGCCGGTAAAGTGATTGCAGTTCTCGATGCAGGTTTTTTGAAAGTAGACATGTTGCCTGCATTTGATAGCTTATGGGCCAACGACCAGATCCTGGGCACATACGACTTTGTGGATCCGGGAAGCAGTGTTTTCATCGGACATAGCCATGGAATGAAGGTATTATCGATCATGGGAGGGAACGTCCCGGGCCAATTGATCGGAACAGCCCCGTGTGCAAGCTACTGGCTCTTACGTTCGGAAGATACAGGCTCTGAGTACCTGGTCGAAGAGTACAACTGGGTCAGTGCCGCTGCATTTGCTGATAGTGTTGGCGCCGACATCATCAACTCCTCGCTGGGTTATACCGTTTTTAACGACACAGCCCAGAGCCATACATGTGCCGACATGACCGGGAACACCACACCGGTGACACGGGGCGCCAACATCGCTTTCAGCAAAGGGATCCTGGTGGTGAACAGTGCAGGCAATGAAGGGAATAACCCTAACTGGCAGTGTGTAAGCGCTCCTTCTGATGGAACGGATGTGATGGCAATAGCTGCGGTTGATTCCCTGGGACAGTATGCCTCTTTCAGTTCCAAAGGGATTGTGAATGGATCCTATGTTAAGCCGAATGTTGCTGCAATGGGCCAGTTGACTGTAATTTCCAAAACAGATGGAACAATTGGCAGGGGCAATGGAACCTCTTTCTCTTCACCGGTGATGGCAGGCTCAGCGGCATGCCTCTGGGAAGCATTTCCCTTCTATTCAAATGAATCAATCAAAATGGCTATTGAAGAGACCGGTTCTCAATTTACCAACCCGGATATCTACCTGGGATATGGCATCCCCAACCTGTTTGAGGCATATGAACGACTGACAGGGGTAGATCCACTGCAGTCGAACGCTTCTCTCCATGTCTATCCCAATCCGTTTTCAGGAGATGATGTGGTGAAAGTGAAGTTCTGGTCTGCCATCAGTCAGGCAGTCCAGGCAGAACTTTTCTCTATGACGGGGAAACGGGTATCTCATCTGCATCATATTCGTTGCAATGAAGGAGAAAATATCATCGAACTTCCTGCTTTAAGAGGCCTGAGACAGGGGCTCTATATCCTGAAGCTGACATTCACAGAACAATCGGGTGAATATTCAACCGTGTTGATCCAGCGTATAGAAAGATAGCGAAAACAGTTAACCTGTCATCTCTTCCAGCTCTGAAAAGAAGAATCGACACTCAATTAAGGCATTCTCATCGCTGTCGGAGCCGTGAACAGCATTTCGGGAAAGATCGGTTCCATATAGATCTCTGATTGTTCCGGGTGCAGCATCCTTCGGATTGGTAGCTCCGATCAGCTTCCGGTAGTCGGATACGGCATTATCTTTCTGCAGAATGGCTGCCACGATGGGCCCGGACGCCATATAATCGGTCAGTTCATCATAAAAGGGTCGCTCTTTGTGAACTTCATAGAATGCTTTTGCTTCCCTTTTGCACAGGAAATACATTTTTAAGGCAACGATCAGATATCCCTCTTCCAGGATCCGGTCAAGGATTTTTCCTGTATACCCTTGCTTGAAAGCAAGAGGTTTTATCATTGTAAAGGTTTTTTTTCCAGTCATCATTCATTTGCTTTCGGCAAAAATACAGATAATTTAAATTATCTTAATTTTGCATCTCATTTACCAAATCTCTTACACTTGGAAAGAACAGGTTTCAAACAGGTCAGGGAGCTGTTGTCCCGGCCTCAAACGATTTTGCTGACAATACATACAAATCCTGACGGAGATGCCATTGGATCAGCCCTGGCTTTATACTGGTACCTGATGAAAAAAGGACATACCGTATTTATCATGTCCCCCGATCCTTTTCCGGCCTTTCTGGCATGGATGGATGGTCAGGATCGAATCCTGATTTTTTCCCGGGAAGAGGAGAAGTGCCTGAAGGCCATTGCTGACGCCAACGTTATTTTTTCACTCGACTATAACGATTTCAACCGTCTTAAAAAAGCAATGGATCCGGTGATGAAATCCAACGCGAAAAAGGTATTGCTTGATCATCATCTTTATCCTGCGGATCATTACGACCTGAAGATCTCAATTGAGGATACATCCTCTACTGCAGAGCTGGTATTTGATTTCATTGAAGCGGCCGGAGATACTGAGTTGATCGATCAGGCGATCGCTTCCAGTATCTATACCGGAATTGTAACGGATACCGGATCATTCAGCTACTCCTGTAACGATGAGAGAACCTACCTGGTCATTGCCAGCTTGTTTCAACATGGCATTGACGGGGAGCATATCCACCGGTTGGTATATGATACTTTTTCTGAGAACCGTTTGCGTCTGCTGGGGTATTCGTTGAGTGAGAAGCTTGTGGTATTGCAGGAATTTCATACAGCTTACATCTACCTTACTACGGCTGACCTCGAACGATTTAATTATCAAATTGGTGATATGGAAGGGGTTGTGAACTATGCACTCTCCATTGAAGGGATCAACCTGGCTGCACTCTTCTCAGAAAGAGATAACTCCATCCGGATCTCATTCCGGTCGAAAGGTAACTTTTCCGTTGAGCAGCTGGCACGTGATCATTTTGATGGCGGGGGACATCCAAATGCCGCTGGGGCTACCAGTTATCTAACTATGGATGAGACACTAAAGATGTTTCTGGAGACCTTACCCATTTACCGTGAGGCGTTAAATAAGGTCTATTCATGAGAGCATGGCAACGATACATACCGGGAGTACTGTTTCTGGGATTCATGGCTTTGCTTCTGTTGTTCTCTTCATGCAGGGATACACCACAGCGGGTAAAATCTACATCAAATATCCGGATCACAGATGAGAAACTGATCCACTACAACCAGGGAGTGATCAAATCGGAGGATCAGGAGATCGAAGATTTTCTTTCGAGATATGGTTGGAAGATGCAAACAACACCAACAGGTTTGCGATATCTCATCTATCAGCAGGGAAATGGGGTAAAATCAAGGGAGGGATTTCTTGCCCGGATGAATTACGAATTACGGCTCCTGAACAGCCAGCTGATCTACACATCCGATTCTCTCGGCCCCAAAGAGTTTATTATTGGATATGGAGGTGTGGAGAGCGGACTGGAAGAGGCTGTTTTGCTATTGAGACAGGGGGACAGAGCGAAAATTATCATTCCCTCATATCTCGCATACGGATTACTTGGAGATCAACAGAAGATTCCTCCCGGTGCTACACTCGTTTACGATCTGGAACTCATTGAATTGAAACCAAATAAATAGACTTTTGAGCAATGTTCATAAATAGTGAAATCTTTGAGACATCGAAAAGAGATATCGCTATGAAAAATAATATATTTGATTTATGAATTAAGATAATTGAAGTAAAACAAGTAATAACTTAAAACAAAGATGATTTGGATTATGAAAAAATTAACAATTAACCCATTGACCCTGGTGATCATAATTGCGTTAACATCACTGGCTTGTTCATCGCAATTCTCGGGGTTTGATAAAAGCGAAACCGGTTTATATTATACGATATATCAGGTTGGTGACGATACAGTGAAAGCCAAAACAGGAGATTATGTTAGCCTGGATATGAAATATAAGACAGCAGGCGATTCGGTGTTGTTTGACAACAAAACCGGCGGAATGGGGCAATCTATCCGTTTTCAGTTACCTCCGTCAGATTTTCCAGGGGATCTCTATGAAGGGATCGGAATGTTGACGCCGGGTGATAGTGCGGTGTTCCTGATCAATGCCGATTCACTTTTTACCAAAACCTTCAAGATGCCTTCTCGTCCTGAATTCATCGACAGCAATACCCTCTTGACGTTTTATATTACTCTTCATTCTGCTGAACCACTTGAAACATTGCAAGCCAATGAGACAGAGGTACTGAAAGAGTATCTGGAAACACACCAGATCACAGAAGAACCGTTACCATCAGGTCTCTACTTCCTGGAGAAAAAGCCTGGCAGTGGAAAGAAGATTGATTCTGGTTATGTTGTTATGATTAATTTCAACCTGTCGCTGGCAAATGGCACGAGAGTATTCTCTTCCAAAGAACGGGGAGCGCCCATCCAGATGAACTATGGAAAACCATTTGATACACCCGGCTTTGATGAAGGTGTCGGATACATGAAAGAAGGTGGACAAGCCAGGTTTATTGTCCCGAGCAAGATTGCATTCGGAGCAGCAGGACGCGGTGCACTTGTCCCACCTTTTTCTACGTTGATCTATGATGTAGAAGTGGTTGATGTGATGACAAAGAGTGAATTCGAAAAACAACAGGCAGAACAAAAAAAACAACAAGAGATGCAAAAAGAGACTGCAAAGAAAGAGGAATCGGCAAAGCTTAACAGCTACATCGAAATGAATAATATCACTATACAACCAACCGCCAGCGGCTTGTACTATATTGAGGTCGAAAAAGGCGAAGGACCGAAAGCGGAGGCAGGAAAAAAAGTAAGCGTTCACTACACCGGCACCTTACTGGATGGCACGAAATTCGACTCGTCTGTTGACCGGGGAGAACCTTTCTCCTTTACCCTCGGGCAAGGTCAGGTGATTAAAGGTTGGGATGAAGGGATTTCCATGATGAATGTGGGCGGGAAAGCGAAGCTAATTATTCCATCCTCCATCGCTTACGGTGAGCGTGATATGGGAACGATCCCACCCTATTCTCCACTTGTGTTTGATGTGGAATTAATTGAAGTTGAATAAAAAATAAGAGATTAGCAGGTGAAGAAGGCTATCGTTGTCATACTCTGTGCGCATACATTACTATCCTTTTCGTTGAAGGCTATTGAAGCCGACTTCCAGTTTACCAGGGTTTGTGTAGGAGATACTACACTACTTTGGAATACGTCCACTCCACCTGATAGCATCTTCCGGGTTCTTTGGGATCTGAACGGAGATGGTATATTCGATGATGCATTTACCGATATTGTTAAAATATCCTTTCCCGGAACCGGGCCTCATCATGTCGGGCTTAAGGTTATCGCGTATTCAGGGGCGATGGACGCCATCTATAAACAGATTCTTTTTTCAACGGTTACTGCAGAGTTTACCCATGATTACTCTTGCTTAAATCGCCCTGTTCACTTTATTGATCAGTCGGTCATTGTTGAGGATACTGCTTCCCAATACATCTGGAATTTTGGTGATGGCACACTATACAGCTATCTGAAGAATCCCATACATAACTATGCTTTTGCAGGGAAATTTAACGTGACACTGACTGTGAATACTGCCAATGGTTGCAGTGATACAGTGCAGCATTCAATCAATGTCCGGGAACCTCCGTACGTGGAGTTATCTTTCTCAGGCGATACAGTCTTTCCTGTGGGAGATAGCGTAATTGCTTCTGTTGCAGGAGGATACGATAGCATTTTTTGGAGTACCGGGGAGCAGACCAACTCGATTGTAATCAAAGTGTCAGGATACTACTTTGTTCAGGTATTCCAGTCCGGGTGTTACGGGGAGAAATTTTTCAATATTACAGCCGTGGAGGACAATACTGTCAGGGTGATGACCTTATTTACCCCGAACGGTGATGGTTTCAACGACAGGTGGGGAGCAGAATTCACCTTCTGGTAGTTTCTCACACGCTGCACACTTTTCCTCTACGGTATCAGTCATGTATTGATTCATGTGAGCAACATCTTTCAACCGCTTGTCTGCATCGAAATACATCGAGCGGAACTTGTAGAAGTCGAAAATTTTATAGTTTGCACCAACACGTTTCGATAAGTAGTAGACTTTCCCTTTGGATTCCAGGCGAATTGCAAGTATCGTCAGGATCATGATGGGTGAGAGGAAAACAAGGGAAAATAAAGCTACAACGATGTCAAAGATCCGTTTCAGAAAAGGAGTTTTAAAGGCATCCAGGTTCTGGTCGATCATCGCTTCAATCGGTTTCGGCACGTACTCTGCTTTCAGTTTCTGCAGGAAAAGAATCCGGCTATGCAGCCGTTGAGGATAATATCCTTGTTTGTAGCAATCATCTATGCCGGCATCTAGTGCTTCTTCTTTGATGTTATCTTCATAAAAGATGGCAAGAAGGATGAATGGAACCTTAAGGTATAGCTTATGGAGTTTTATCTTCTGGTAAAAGTCCAGTCCCTTCATGCCGGGAATCCTGCTTTCACAAAGAATTGCATCAATCTCTTTTGTCTCTTCGTACACGGGTGCTATTCCTGTATCTTTGTCAAAGTCAAACAGCCTGAATGTATTGTCTGTTAACCAGTAAATCGCCGCCAGGCCATTGGGCATAGTAATCACGTCAAACAGACCACTCTCCTGATATTGATCAATCGTGGTCTGATCGGTCCCTACGTATAATATTTTTAGTCTTTTCGCCGGAGCTTCCTCCATATTCCCTAACCCATTCGTTGTTGTGAGTATAATTCCTTTGATTCCAGACGTCGGGTGATCCGTGCAAGTAATTCACGTGGATTAAAAGGCTTTAATACATAGTCGTCAGCCCCCATTTCGAAACACTTGATCTTCTCTGAACTCTCCTCCTTTCCAGAGAGCATGATCAAGGGAATTTCTTCGAAAAATCCACTCTCCCGAAGGCGTCTGACAAACTCAATCCCGTTCAAAACCGGCATTTCAAGGTCACAAATAATGACATCCGGAAAGTTCCCGGATTGTATATAGAAGAGTGCATCCATTCCATTGGTCATCGTAACCACGTCAAAATCTTTATTAAACGTATTTTCAATGATGAAACGGATGCTCTTTTCATCATCAATGGCAAGGATCTTTTTCTTCATGAAAGACCTGTTTTTACAAGCAAATATATCGGATTTTGAAGGAAATGAAGAAAATAGATATTAACAAATATCAAAAGTTATCGACGATTTTCAGCATGGTAGAAGGAATGTCATTTTGATTCAATGATTTGCTCCAGTTGAACTAGCTCATCACGCAGCCGTGCGGCCTCCAGAAAATCCAGCTCTTTGACAGCTCCTTCCATCGACTTTCTTGTTTTTGTTAATAACTTTTGAATTTTCTCCTTCGACATGTACTGAATGACAGGGTCTGCGGCCACTTCAAGGCGGTTTTTCTCGATGTAAGCCCGGGGGGAGCTTCCACTGGTATCGGCTACTGCTGTTTGCCCCATGATATCCTGTGTGCTTTTAATGATCTGAGTAGGTGTAATGTTGTGCTTGTTATTGTATTCTATCTGCTTGATCCTGCGTCTGTTTGTTTCATCCATCATCCGTTGCATCGATTCCGTTGTTTTGTCAGCATACATAATCACCTTGCTATTGACATTGCGGGCAGCGCGTCCGGCTGTCTGGGTTAACGATCGCTCAGAACGCAAGAAACCTTCTTTGTCTGCATCCAGGATAGCGACGAGAGATACCTCCGGAAGATCGAGTCCTTCCCGAAGAAGATTGACCCCCACCAAAACATCAAATGAGCCCAGTCGCAAGTCGCGCATGATCTCCACCCGTTCCAGTGTATCGATGTCGGAATGGATATACCTGCTGTTGATATTGAGTTTGGAGAAGTATTTGGTGAGTTCTTCAGCCATCCGCTTGGTCAACGTTGTCACCAGCACCCGTTCCTTTGCATTGATCCGCTTGTCAATCTCATCCAAAAGGTCGTCAATCTGATTTTGGCTGGGACGTACTTCAACCTTAGGATCGAGCAGGCCGGTTGGTCTGATTACCTGCTCAACCACCACTCCCTGAGACTTCTGTAATTCATAGTCTGCCGGTGTAGCGCTGATAAAGAGCAGTTGGCTGGTCATCACATCAAATTCATCGAATTTAAGTGGGCGATTATCAAGGGCAGAGGGGAGTCTGAATCCGTATTCTACAAGAGTTTGTTTCCGGGAGCGGTCTCCACCATACATCGCCCGGATCTGAGGAATGGTAACATGGCTCTCATCGATCACCATGATATAATCATCGGGGAAGTAGTCGAGCAGACAAAAAGGGCGGAATCCGGGCGATCTTCCATCGAAATACCTGGAATAGTTTTCGATGCCGGAACAGTATCCCAGTTCACGCATCATCTCAATATCGTATGATACTCGTTCCTCAAGCCGTTTGGCCTCAAACTCTTTGCCGTTTTCACGAAAGTAGGCACACTGCCTGATCAGGTCATCCTGGATCTCATGCAGGGCACCCTTCATTTTATCAGGAGAGGTGACAAAAATATTGGCCGGGTAGATATTCAGGAATGGATATTGGTCGATCTTTCGTCCGGAGACTGGATCAAAGGATTCGATGGTTTCGATCTCATCATCCCAGAAGATGACCCTGTAAGCAAAATCGAGGTAGGCAGGGAAGATATCAACAGTATCTCCCCGAACACGGAAACGGCCCCGGATGAATTCCTCTTCGGTACGGGCATAGAGGCTGTTGACAAGAGAGAGGAGGAATTTGTTCCGGTTGATCCGGGCTCTTATTTTTATCTGGATGACATTTTGGGCAAAGTCATCCGGATTCCCAATCCCATAGATACAGGAGACTGACGAGATAACGATTACATCTCTCCGGCCTGAAAGGAGTGAAGAGGAGGTGCTCAGCCGTAGTTTTTCGATCTCATCGTTGATAGACAAATCCTTCTCAATGTAAGTATTGGTGACTGGGATATAGGCTTCGGGTTGATAATAGTCGTAATAAGAGACAAAGAATTCAACTGCATTGTCCGGAAAAAACTGCTTAAACTCCCCATAGAGCTGGGCAGCGAGGGTTTTATTATGACTAAGGACCAGGGTCGGGCGATTGACGGACTGGATCACATTGGCAATGGTATATGTTTTTCCGGAACCAGTCACGCCCAGCAACACCTGGCTGTCGTCGCCACGATCCAATCCCTCAACCAGTTGCCTGATCGCTTCCGGCTGGTCTCCTGTTGGCTGGAAATCACTGGTCAGTTTAAAATCCACGGCGAGTTAATAGTTGAACATCACCATTCCTGAGACCGGGTAGTGGTCAGAAAAGGTGACATTGCTCTTTTTATATGTGAATACCCTGAAGTGCCTGTCGTGCAGAATGTAATCGATCCTGTAGTTAGGCGGAACTCCATCGTAGGTACTCCCGAAGAAACCCGTACCTGCCTCCTTGTATGAATCGGTCAGGTTTTGGGTTAGCTCATGGTAGGTATATGAAAAGGGAGAATCGTTCAGGTCTCCGCAAACCAGTACGGGATAGGGTGAATTTTCAATCGCCTGGAGCAGAATTTCTGATTGTTTGGCACGCAGGATAAAGGCGGTTTTAAGCTTACGCAGAATACTGAAAAACCCCTGTTTAATGTTGACATTTTCAGTCTCATTCTTTTTCAGCTGGTAATAGAAATTAACATCATGTTGCCCAAGTCTGAGTGAGGCCAGATGAACATTGAAGAGCCGCAGGGTGTCATATTCCATCACGATATCAGTATAAATAGCAAAATGTTTGGATGGCTGATGCTCAAGTATTCCTGTTCGAACGATCGGATAACGTGAGAAGGTAGCGATTCCGTTGATACCAGTCCATTTTCGGTTTCTGTAATAATTCGTCATGTAATGATAACGAAGGTCCCAGGCTTTGATGCACTTCCGGATGACCGGTGTTGTGTCTGCTTCCCGGATATGGAACTCCTGGAGGCATAAAATATCCGGATGCTCTCCGGCAATGTATTCGATGATTTCTGCACGGAAATCTATTTTTACATTTGCTTCTCCTGTAAATCCATGGACGTTATACGTAATCAGGCTCATGTTTTGTGCAGGTGGAATCACAGGCGTTTCGTAATTTATTGCAATCATTGTATTCAACTGATTCCAACCGATAAGGATGGCAATAATGGAGAGCAGAGCATACCTTTTCCAGAGGATTAGCCAGAGGAGAATAAACGCCAGATTCAGAATCAGGATCCAGGGGTATAAGAGTCCGAACAAGGCAAAGATCCAATAGTCATGTGGGTCAATATAATGGGCGGCATAAGAACAAAAAATGGATATGACTGCACCAATATTCAAAAGGAGCAGGATGTTAACCAGGATAAGCCAGGATGTTCTTTTTCGTGCTGCCATGTCTGCTTCTAATGTTTCCCGGAAGACTTAAACAGGAACTCTTTCTCTTCCCTGGTCAGAGAATCGTAGCCACCTTTAGAGATTTTATCCAGGATCATATCGATACGCTTCTGTTGTTGAGATTTCTGGTAATTATAATCTTCATCTGATACCGGATGGCGATGGTTTCCTTTGGCGCCAGCAGGGCCTGATCTTTTCCTGATGGTAAACAAGCGGGAAAACCAGGTTGAAAAGGTTCCTTTATGACTGTATGCCGAGATTGATGAGGGGCGAAGCGACTTGATATAGATGAAACCCAGGATGGCGCCCCCGATGTGGGCAATGTGGCCTCCGGCATTTCCGGATGGGATCATGAAAAAATCAAAGATAAACAGCACTATGGCCAGGTAGATAATCTTTACCCTTCCAAAGAAAAGCAGGTATATTGTATAGTTAGGGACATGGAATGAGATGGCAGTCACGATGGCCATCACGGCGGCAGAGGCACCGAGGGCATAGGATATCTCAATGGTTGGTGCAAAGACAGGGAATATATTAAATGCCAGGATATAGACAAACGCACCGGCCAGTCCACCCATTACATAAACCCAGAATAGTTGTTTCTGTGTCAGGTATTCCATGAAGATCCGGCCAAACCAGTACAACCACAACATATTGAAAAGGATATGCCAGATACTGACATGCAGAAACATATAGGTGATGAGAGTCCAGGGTCGTTCCATCAGTATGGGAAGGGAGGCGGGAACGGCAAGGTAATCAATTACAGAAGAGAAAGCAGCAGCTGAATCAGGCTTATCAAACAGAAAAGCCAGGACCCGGAAGGCCTGGATCAGAATCCAGACAACGATATTGATGATTACAAAATAAGATAGAACCGATTTCTGCTTAAAGAAATGACGAATGTCCAGAAAGGGGTTTTGAGGGTTTTGATTCATATTCATATCAACGAATGGTTCATTAGGAAATTGCTTTTTTCCTCCAGTACAGGATGAGGAAAACTCCAAAGATCATCCCACCCAGGTGTGCAAAGTGCGCCACATTGTCGTTGGGATTATTAGAGATGCCTGAAAAGAGTTCAATAGCGCCATAGAGGATGACAATCCATTTGGCTTTGATCGGGAAGAGGAAATAGATGTATACCAGCATGTTGGGAAACATCATTCCGAAAGCCAGGAGGATCCCGTATACCGCTCCGGAAGCACCGATTGTGGGTACATCCATTTGAAGTTTGATCAGCTGATTTACATAGTCAACCGATTGTGAAGCAAAGGCCGGATTATCCGGTGACAACGTCCACTGCCCGATGAAACCCCTGATGGTTTCATGATATTCATAGTAGTTCGGGAAATAGCTTTTAACAAAACCAACAAAGGCATCCAGTGACGGGTGATCCGCATAGAGAAGCGCATCATTTTGCAGGGAAGAGAAGTCCCACCAGTTAATCAGCGTTTGAATAATGGCTGCCCCAATGCCTGTGACCATGTAGTAAATTAAAAATCGCTTGGATCCCCAAACATTCTCCAGCAGGTATCCGAACATCCAGAGGGCAAACATGTTGAAGATAATGTGATAGAAATCAGCATGCAGAAACATATAAGTAACAAACTGGTAGGGCTGGAAATAGTCTGATTGGAAATAGTGCAGACCCAGGATCCGGGGCAAATCGATATCGAAGACAGACTGGAATGACCAGGTAGCCAGAAAAAACAATCCATTAATGATCAGAAGGTTTTTTACGACAGGAGGAAGTAGCTTGAATCCGGCAGGTCTATATTGATTGGAACTCATAGATTGTCAGGTTGTGCGTTTAAATTCGTTTGCGAGTTCTTTATAGCTCAGCAGTATCATCGTAGGTTTCCCCTCCGGTGAGATATCTGGCGCTGCACAGGTCATCAGTTGTTGTATAACCGCTTCTGCCTCTTCCGGTTTCAGGGATTGTCCGTGTTTTATTGCCATGCGCAAAGCCATGGTTTTTGCCAGTTCTCTCTCTCCATGCTGATTAAATTCGTCGGTTTCCGCTTTATATGCTTCCAGGATCGATTCGATCACGGACTGGATCGTTGTGGATTCAATGCCGGGCGGGGCAGCATGCACCACAAAAGAGTTATGGCCGAAGTCAGAGACCTCAAAGCCAGAATGCTCCATTACAGGGATGATGTTCCGGATGACTTCAGCATCGTCTGGAGTAACCTGAACGGTCTGTGGCAATAGTAGCTTCTGAGCTCCATTATCCTTGTTTTCTCCTGACTTGAGGAACTCTTCGTAAAGAATTCGTTCATGAGCCAGTTGTTGATCAATCACAACAATCCCGTTTTTGATATGGGAAACCAGATAACTACGTTCTATCTGGATTACATTCGGAGCAGATATATCTGCGCCAGGGAGATCCAACGTCTGGGAATCCCTCCTAGATGTAGGGTAATTGATCTCCATCTGTGATTTCCTTTTTTTCTCAAAGGGATTGTATTCCAGGTCGATAGTGATGGAAGGGGGTGTTAATGGATGGTCTTTTGGCAGGGGAGGCACTTCCAGGGATCTCTCAGTCTCGAAGTCAAGGACAGGAGCAAGATTGTAATGGCCGATGGACTGTTTAATGGTGGAGTGCAGGATGGCATACAGACTTTTAGCATCCTGGAAATTCACCTCTGTTTTTGTCGGGTGGATGTTCACGTCGATGGTCTGAGGATCAACCTTCAGGTAGATAAAGTATGGGGGGAATGCCTCTTTTGGGATCAGATCCCTGAATGCATTCTCCACGGCGTGATTGAGATAGGGATTCTTAATAAATCTACCGTTGGCAAAGAAATACTGCTCTCCTCGTTTCTTTTTTGCGTACTCCGGTTTTCCGATGTATCCGGAAATATTAACAACCTGAGTCTCTTGGTGGATAGGGATCAGGCGGTTGTTGTATGTATTGCCAAGCAAAGCAACCAGTCGCTGCTTCAGGTTTGAGGATGAGAGCTGATGAAGAATTTTATCCTGGTTGTAGAGCTGAAAGCTGATATTGGGATGAACAAGAGCTACCCGGTTGAACTCTTCCATGACATACTTCAGCTCCAAGGTGTTACTTTTGAGGAAATTTCTTCTGGCCGGGACATTAAAAAAGAGGTTCTTTGCTGTTACAGTTGTTCCATCAGAAGAGTTGACAGGTGATTGGGAGATAAACTCGGATCCGTTTACAGTGACTGCTGTTCCTACTTCATCTTCTACCCGTTTTGATTTGAGCTCTACCTGGGAGATGGAAGCGATGGAAGCGAGCGCTTCACCGCGGAAGCCTAATGTACGGATGGCCAGGAGGTCATTTGCGTTTTTGATCTTCGAGGTAGCATGACGTTCAAAGCACATTCGTACATCCTGTTCCGACATGCCACATCCGTTATCAATTACCTGGATCAATGTCTTGCCTGCATCCTTGATTATCAGTTTGATTTCAGTCGCTCCGGCATCAACAGCATTCTCCAGCAACTCCTTGACGGCAGAGGCTGGTCGTTGCACAACCTCACCCGCAGCGATCTGGTTGGCTACCGATTCAGGCAATAAACGAATGATGTTTCCCATTGCCACAAAAGTACCCATTTTTCCTGAATCGGAGGGGGTTCAATTCAATGGTTTTTATAATTTTGGAATTTATAACAAAGATTCTCATGAGTAATGAAACTGCAGGTAATCTGAAAAATCTGATCGTAGTAGGTGATCGCGTACTGATCAAACCAAAAAAGATTTCCAACAAAACAAAAGCGGGGCTCTATCTTCCCCCGGGATACCAGGAAAAAGAGGAGATCCAGACAGGCTATGTTGTCAAATGCGGCCCGGGTTTTCCTATTCCGATTCCTTCGGAAGATACAAATGAATCCTGGAAACACACAGAGGATAACGTCCGTTACATCCCTCTGCAACCTAAAAATGGCGACCTTGCAATATTTCTGCAGAAGGGCGCCATTGAAGTATTATTCAATGATGAGAAGTACTTTATTGTCCATCAACACTCCATCCTCCTGCTGGAGAGGGATGAAGAACTGTTTTCCTAAAACCTGGATCGGTCGACTACCGGAAATCGCATTTGCGCCAGGTAAAAGGCTCCGTAAAATACCGCACTGAAGAAGAGCGTGCCCATAAGTTCATTGACAAAGAATGAGATACCCTGGGATCCATCGTTGAAAAACACCATGCCCGCAATATAACACTGTGTCAAACCTGCAAAGGTTTGAGGATATAACATCGGTAAGGCCAGCCAGGATGCAAAGTTAGTAATCAGGAAAAAGATTACTGATGATGAAAAGGCAGCCAGCACGATGTTTCGTGCGGAGACATGTTTTCGGATAGTTGCTCCGATTACTACCGCGATAACAAAACTCAGGTAGACGGCAGGCATGATTGCGTGAAACCCAATAAAGAGATCGCTGATGAATAATGCAGCGATTGGTATGGCGAAAGCGAAACGCTTTCTCTCGAAATAGGTGCCCGCAAACAATGCCATTGCCGCCACCGGGGTGAAGTTAGGCCAGTGGGGTAGCAATCGCATAAGCGCAGCTGCAATAATAACAGAGAAAACAATAAAAAACCTAAGATTAAAGGCTTTATATTTCATTAATCTATTCTAATAGTTCCTTACAAAAATAATAAATCATTTCAATAAAAGTCAAGTGAATCAAGAAATTGTTTTCATATTTTTGAACATTCATTTAATTATTTTATTATGTACTTGAAAATAAGACAGTTATCATTTTTGGTTTTTCTTTCGACACTCTTATTAACTAATTCCTGCACTATGAAGAAGCATGTAGAGACCATTGTATACAATGCCAAGATATATACAATGGACGAATCAAAACCCACTATTGAAGCCTTCGTCATTGACCGGGGAAAGGTGATTGAAACAGGAGTTAAAGAAGCGCTTCTTGCCACTTATTCTCCAAAAAATCAACTAGATGCAGAAGGCCTGACGATCTTCCCGGGCTTCATTGATGCTCATTGTCATTTTTATGGACTTGCGCTCGGGCTCAAATGGATTGATCTGGTGGGCTGCAGCTCTTTTGATGAAGTGATTGAGCGAATCGGGAATACCGATTCCATTGAACAGGCCACATGGATTACCGGTCGCGGATGGGATCAGAATCTCTGGCGCAAAAAAGTGTTTCCATCGAAAGAGAGACTGGATGCGCTCTATCCTGACCAGCCCGTTGTTTTGGTACGGATCGACGGACATGCAGTCCTGGCGAACCAGACAGCCCTGGATATTGCAGGAATCACAACCAATCACATCTTTTCAGAAGGAGAGGTTGAGATCATCAACGGGAAGTTGACAGGCATCCTCAGTGAAAATGCTGCCGATCACCTGCGGAGAATTATTCCGAAACCAGATGAAAATCAGGCGATTGAACTCATCAAACAGGCTGAAGAACAATGCTTCTCTTTTGGCTTAACCGGTGTGGCGGATGCCGGTCTGGAGAATCGTACGTTGAAATTGTTGGACTCCGTCACGCAGCAGGAAGTGATAAAGATTCATATATACGCGATGATAGAACCTTCTCCGGAGAATATTGATGACTTCATGACGAAGGGGCCTTACATCACGGATCGGTTCCATATCTGCTCGGTGAAACTTTATGCTGATGGGAGTCTGGGTAGCCGGACAGCCCTGCTCAAACAACCCTATTCCGATGATCCCTCCAAAATCGGGATACAGGTTACTTCTCCCGATTCGATACGGGAAATCTGTCAACTAGCATATGACAACGGCTTCCAGGTGAATACACATTGCATCGGAGATTCAGCGACAAGGGTATTACTGGATATTTATGGGGAGTATCTAAAAGGAGATAATGACCGGCGATGGCGGATTGAACATGCACAGGTAGTTGATCCTGCTGATCTGATTCTATTCGAGAAACACTCGATCATACCTTCCATTCAGGCTACCCATACTACATCGGACATGTATTGGGCCGGAGAGAGACTGGGACCAATACGTATTCAATGGGCCTATGCCTACAGGGATCTGCTCAATCAAAATGGATGGTTGGCAAACGGGACCGATTTTCCTATTGAACGGATCAGTCCGTTATTGACCTTCTATGCTTCTGTCGCCCGGCAGGACGAAGAAGGATATCCTGCTGGTGGATTCCAGATTGAAAATGGGTTGACCCGGGAAGAGGCGTTGAAGTCGATCACGATCTGGGCGGCGAAAGCCAACTTCGATGAGCACGATTATGGTAGCCTTGAGCCGGGAAAATGGGCGGATTTTGTGATCCTGGATAAAGATATCATGGAGATTCCTCTCTCAGAAATTCCGGATGTAAAAGTCCTGAAGACCTTCTCCCACGGGGAACAGGTTTACGGAATGATGAAACAAAAGTAGGGGGAATTCATGAATTACCCCTGCTTGGAGTCTTGCACTCCCCACTTTTGAAACTGGTAGTCTAGAAGATTATTTGTTCATGTATTTGCAGATGAAATTTCCGAATTTATCTCCGGCACGGTCGTAACAACTCTGAATCCGGGTGCCTGTATCGAAGTCGTATCCTCCCATATTGACACTCTGGATCTTCTTTAATTCCGCTTTTCCGATTATCGTTTCCGGGTTAGCTGTCTCAACAAGTTCCACAACCATGTTGATGTAGGCATTCTTGCGCATAACCCCCACATTCATTCCGGGTTCGGTAAAGAGCGTTTTAATAATAAGGGTAAACTTGACTTCTGCTCCCTCTTTACCAGTGATTCCGCACTTGCCTGCTTTGGAATTGAAGTTTTTTTCGAACGTAGGATGAAAACGGGCAGAACGGTCGTTGACCCATGCTTTGGCCCATGTATCACCGGCTCCATCATCTTTTTTATTTATGCTCTTGGAGCGTTTGGCTATGTAATCCGCCTCCTTTTTAAATTTTCAACCGCCATATTGGAATAATCATATTGAAGGTTGATTTCACTCTGTCCTTTCAATGCAGAAAAACTGCCGGACTTGAGTTTTTGTCCGAATAAAGATCCACCGGCGGTAAATAATAAACCGACAAGGATCAGGATGATGATTTTTTTCATACGCTTAAGTTGTTTGTTTGATTACAATATAAAAAAAAAGAGATTTTAGACTAAAATTTAAAGCCAAGCAGGACTCTGAACGTTGTGATATCTACCTTGTGCTCTGGACGGGAACTATCAAAGTCGTTGTAGTTGATCTTGCCAAAGTTATACATGAAGGAGACAACGATCACTCTGTAACGGATATTCATCATGATCTCCTGGCCAAGGATTTCAGCTCCCCAATCGTTGTTGTGCCAGCTTATATTCGCATTGAGTTTGTAACTCAGGTCGATCATCAGCCTATCAACCGGATTGATGGTGATGAGAGGCCCAAATTTTTGTCCCACGAAATAGTACCAGACCTCTGACGCTTTTTTGTCGGATCCGGGTAAAGGGGTTGCTGTAGCAAACCAACCATCCAGAAAGATCGCGTCAATACCAAATCGCAGAATGTTATTCGCCACAGCCGGAGCGATGTAGATCAGGTAACCCAGGCTCAGATTTCCGCCAATTTTTGCGGCTGAAAGGTCGTTATTTCAGGTGGTATAGATAAAGGATCAGATATGATTTGTGCCGATGAGAAATTTCCGATAGGGAACACTGGTCCTACTTTCAGAGTAAAACCGCTTCTGATATTATTTGACCTATAGCTGCCACTGGATGAGAATCCTTCCTGGGTGAATGCCATTCCCGGGACAAGAAAGAGTATGAGGACGAATAGTGTGATATAACGTTTCATGACGAGGTAAATGGATTTTAATCAGGTAAAGTTAAGCATTTTCCAGATATTGATAACGTTCAATATGAGAAAACATGATATCCTTGATCACATTTTTTTCATCTTCTGTGATTGAATAAGTGTTTTTTTGAAATCCTGAAGTCTGTGAGATAAATTGATCCAGGCTGTTTTCAAAACTGGTGGTAAAGGGTAAATCAAAGTGAGCATAGAGATCGCTGAGAATCCCTTTCGGATCTTTGTCAAGATCTTCATATCTGATCTCAGCTGTTTGATTTCCCGGTAATTTTTTGTAATCACACTGAATGGTTGTCATCATGTTGTCCAGAATGACAGAGATCTCCTGTGCATCAGGAGTGTAGCTGTTCTTGTTCAGGATATTTTGCTTTTGAATGACCGTCCAGAGGTGTCTGGTAGAAGGGACTACATTATACGGGTGCCTGACGATATGGATAAACCTTGCTTCCGGGAAGAGTTCGGCAAGCAGAGGGATTCGTAGTGAATTAAACGGATTCTTGGAAACGATCCGCTTGCCCGTAGCATACAGGATCTTTCTGTAAAAGCTTGCGAGACTGGATGTCCAGTCCTGTAATTTTTCGTTATCAGGAAGAAAAGCCGTATTAGCAAGGAAGTACTCTCTATCTGCTGGAAAAACCAGCTTTTCCAGCGGAGAAAATGTGGTGAGCCTGTACATCGCATATTCATCCTCCTGTGGCTCATCAATACCGATCTTCACATTATCCATAGGTCTCGATTTACCGGCAAACGCTGCGAATATGCACTTATAGAAGTGATAGGAGGTCAGAAAATGATCCGGAAGTGCAACCTGGTAGAGAGTTGGAGTGGTCAGGTTTGGATCTCGGTTCATGAGCTGATGCAGGAACGTGGAACCTGTCCGCCAGTGACCGACGATGAAGATTGGATCTTTCGGAACAGGGCTGTTTTTCAGCGCCTGCCTATATCTGATTTGCTCAATTCTTGAGAAAAGAGATGACCAGCAGGAACTTTGTAACAGGAAGAGAATGCGTCCAGTGTTTTTCAGGGTCCAGGATATTTGGTTTCGGGTGAGAAGCCGTAACAGGGGAGTTGCGCGAATGCCTGCGGTAAGATATGAATCGTTCAAGCTTTTGCTTTTTCGCTTGCAATAAATTCCGTTATACTGTTGATTGACTGAATGATGTGGCGTGCCAGATTTTGATCATTCAAGCGAATTTTGTATTTCCGTTGCAGTGCCATGATGATCTCAATGCCATCAACAGAATCGAGAGTCAGTGTGTTGTTTCCCCCGAAAAGGGGCTCCTCATCGCTCACATCTTCAGGATCTATATCGGTAATATTGAGAGTCTCCATAATCAGGTTCTTGATCTCCAGTTTCAGTTTATTGGTCGCATCAGGTGGTGTCATAGAGATCAGGATTAAATGCTCTTTCTAAGTTGTTTGAAGAACTTCTCTTCCATATCAGCCCGGTCCCTGATCATGTTACTAAGCTGTTTCATTTTATCGGGACCTAAATCACGGTTTTTACCGATACGTGCTGCAAAGAGTGAGATTTCACGCCAGCCATCGCCGATGGACATCAACTCTTCCGACAGGTCCTTCAGATCAGGATTGTTCAGGATATCTGACGCTTGCTGGAGGAATGTCGCATACATATAACGGAAGCCTGCGCCTCCGGTCCCCTGATCCTCCAGCAGGATGTTGATCTTCATCACCTCGTGCGAGAGATGTTCAGTATCTCTTGCCAGTGACGGCCAGTCAACAATTTTCCGGGCAAAAAGCCGGATTCCTTTGATGCCAATAAAGGGAACCGGGAGATTCAGCATATTGAAGCAGGCTTTTTTAATTCCTTTGACAATGGGTTTGATGTAGTCTATATTCTCAGGGATATGCTCCGGATAATAGAGAAATCCTTTTGGAGACATGTTCCCTCCGGCAAATCTGCCTCGTAACAGAGACTCTTCCTTCAATTCGACCGGTTTAGGAAAATAACTGTCACTGATGATGTATGTTGATCCCTCTTTCCCCATCACGATCATGAAGTGGACATTGATGTGAACCTGTTCCCAGGAAGGCACATAATCCATGTAGAAAAAATCAACCTGGGAAGCAACCGGAATGTTCTTTTCGAGTAAGACATCCAATGCCTGCATGCCAACCGTTGAATCCCTATAGGAAAAGGTTTTGAATTTGATACCCAATCGCTTCTGAATGTTCTTTCTCATCTCACCGGGACGATTCCGGACAATGAAAGTGGGAAAAGCAAAGGCTTTGTGTTTGTGAAAATATCCGAAAAATATGCCACTTGCGATCCCGAACACCATCGGTTCCGTAATTTCGAGGCCAGTGTGATTCAGAAGGGATGTAACAGTGCCCGATTCACAATGGGCACCCATTTTATGGTTGAATTGGATTGTACTCATTTATTGTCAACTTCAGCGTTCGTCAGCTCCGGGCCAGGGTTGATGTTGATTAACTGGTCAACGGAAATGTTAAATACGATAGCGTATCGGTTAAGGAGATCATCAGAGATCTTATTAAAATGAACAGGCAGCAGGTGCTTCCTGACTTTTCTCGTCGGAATTTTCGTCCGGGCAGATAGCTCTGAGAGCGTAAGGTCCTCAAAAACCATAAAAAATTTCACCGGACTGATCTCATCTCGTTTTACTTGTTCCTGCAGAGATGCTTCAAGGTTCTTGCGTTTTAGGAAATAGTCGTCAATATAGTTCTTGGTAATGTATGATCCTGTCTGAATCGGTCCATACGTTCCGTTTTCCTTCTCCACGTAAATAATCACCTGCTGTTCCGGGCAATCGACATAACCCTCTTTCTCTTTCATAAACCGATATTGGGTTCGTTCCGTTTTGCAAAAATACTCATGCTGGTCAGCATTGCAAAGATAAAAAACAAAAGTAACCAGAGCGTCCGGGGAAGGATATCGATCAATGTGCCGTCACGGATAAAGAGTTCCAGGTAGTTGTCAATTCCCCAGCGGAGTGGAGAGAAACTGCTGATCATCTGTATCGTTTTAGGCATCAGGTGAATGGGAAGGAAAGTGCCACTGATAATTCCCAGGATGACTACCATTACGGACCCGAAGAGAGCGGCCTGTGCATGACTCCGGGACCCGGCGCCAACAAGCAAACCAAAACCAACGGCGGCAAAAGCGGCAGCAAGCGTCGCCACCACCAACGCCAAGAAACTCGATCCGATTGCTAACCTCGGCAAATCAAAAAGAAGATGAAAGAGATAGATCCCAATCAGAATCATGAAGAGGAACTGAATGAGACAGACAATGAGGTAAAGCAGAACTTTGGCTCCCATTACACTTCCTAAAGACACAGGAAGAGTTTTCAGCCTCAGGTAGGGACCTTCACGCTTCTCATTGATCAGGCTTCC